>Ga0105250_10000239_pt1 | contig 46062 bp, 44 predicted proteins | sample KBSS54metaG_FD_80425 | JGI IMG/M metagenome (GOLD analysis project Ga0105250, IMG submission 80425) | Switchgrass rhizosphere microbial communities from Kellogg Biological Station, Michigan, USA - KBS S5-4 metaG | ecosystem: Host-associated > Plants > Roots > Rhizosphere > Soil | place...
AGCCTAAGCCTAAGCCTAAGCCTAAGCCTAAGCCGGAAACAGGAAAGATTGTAAAGATCTATGGTGTGTGGCAGAAAATACTGAAGGCAGTTAACTGCGTAAGTGGTGTTTGTAGATGTACATAGCATTTTCTGTTGGTAGGTGTAATTTGTTGCGCCGGGTAAATAATTAACGGAGCAAATTCCTGATGGGTATATTGGTCTTGAGCACTATCCTGGCATTCATAACGGGTTTTGCGATCAAGCGGGGAAATATTTGCGCCGTGGCGGCAGTGCATCAATGGGTGGTACACCGTAATGCATTCCATCTGAGAGCGTTTATTACCGGCATGTGTTGTTCTGGGCTCATACTTGTGGCAATTACCTGGCTCTTTCCAGGCGCCGGCGGCATGTCTGCCGAGTATGCGGTGACGCTAGTCACCGTATTGGCGGGCGTGCTCTTTGGTGTTGGAGCATGGTTGAATAGGGGCTGTGTATTGGGCACCATAGTATTTTTATCTAGGGGTGACCTCAACTATGTAGGTACACTATTTGGCATGTTCATCGGTGCGCTCATCGGGCAATTCGCGTATAAGCCGGTGTTGTCCACCAATGTATCGACTCTGCAGATGCCCACTTCGTTGGCGGTGAGCATTGTTGGTGTTTATGCGCTCGTTTTATTGCTGGACGTTTGGAAGTATTTTCGCAATCAGCGGGTGGCTGACACATCAAATTCCACTCACCTAGATTCTAATTACCTTTTGCCCATGATCATAGTAGTAGGAGTGTGCTCCGCGATTCTTCACGCGTTGAATGGAGAATGGACTTACCTGGCAACCCTTATCCATATAGCTGAAGGTTTGGTAACAAATTCGAGCAAACCACTAGCATCATTCCTGATTTATTCAATCGCCACATTTGTCGGTGCCTTGTTGGCAGCTAGATACAGTGGCGAAATAAAATTGCACGCTGTGGCTATCAGGTTAATTGTTCAACGATTAATAGGTGGTATGTCTATGGGGTTGGCGGCTTGCATGATTCCCGGCGGGAATGAATCCATGATGTTCAGTGGCGGCCCATCATTGGCGCTCCACGCAATAGTTGCCTATATGTCAATGACATTGACATTGTTAATTATGGTGCATGTTTTTCGACGCCGGGCAGATATATAGCTAGGAAGTCAACAATTAAGAATGATCTTCTTAAAAATCTGGATCGACGCGGCATTGTCTTGAATGCTAGTGACTTCGTCGCCCGAGATTCATTGAGCGCGGCCTGGCGGCTCGAATGAGCCCTGTCCGGAGCTTGTCTAGTTTGAGTTTCGAGGACTATCAACGCAATAACCTTGCGATGAACCTGACTGATACGTCAATCAATTCCCTATACGAGGACCTGGAGCCGTTTCGCGCGAGGCTAGAGATTGCGGAAGCGCGGGGCTGGCGGTCTGTCGAGATTCGCGGCTCGGCTGCGTTTAAGCACTAGGCAAGTGCTGCCAAATCCTTTTCCTCGCACTATGACCTGATAGCGCCCGGCGCATTCACAGCTTACGTTTCGACTCATGAGAGACGGCGAATCTTGCATTAATGCCAGGGAGGCACCGGTGCACTATTTGTTCGAGGTGTGCCGCCCATTCAAACAACCATTCCGGTTGGAAACGTGCCGTGAATGTCGCTCTGCAGTTCCGCGGTTGAGGGATGGCTTGACTCGTTGTTTTGATCCTTTTGAGCATTTTTTTGAGTAAATCGCGTCTCGATATCGGCATCTGTCAGACCTAAAGTGGAGACACCTAATCACCTGATGAAGGAGTCACCATGTCAAATGCCGTTATCGAATGCATCTTAAGCCGCAGCGCCGCCAAGTACTACGACCCTGCTGCGACCCTGAGCGACGATCAAATCCGCGAGTTGGTGCGAATCGGCACCTCCGCGCCGACATCCTTTCACTTGCAGAACTGGCGCTTCATCGCCGTGCGCACGAGTGAAGCCAAGGCCCGGCTGAGTCCGATCGCATGGTTTCAGCCCGCAATCACCGATGCAGCCGTCACCTTCATCGTCTGCGGCCAGTTGGCCGATTCCAGCGTAATACCGGATCGCCTGGCGCCGTTGGTTGAAGCGGGTGTTATGCCAGAAACGATGGTTCCGGAATGGGAAATCCCCGCACGCGATCTGTACATGGAGTACCCACAGCGCCAACGCGACGAGGCAGTACGCACAGGCACTTTCGGCGCAGCAGCAATGATTTATGCAGCCCGCTCACTGGGATTGGGTTCGACGCCGATGATCGGTTTCGACGCCGAAGCGGTGCACCGCGAGTTCGGACTGGCCGAGGGCGAAGTGCCGGTCATGCTGTTGTCCATAGGCGCCGAGCTTCCAGGAAACTGGGCGCAGAAGCCGCGCCGTCCGCTGGATGAGGTGTTGGATCTGATCTAGGTACTCGCGGCGGCCGTGATCGCGCCGAACGACTATGCGGTCTTTAAGTGGGAAGCAACCTTAAGGGAACTTCCACTTGAAAGCCTAACCAACTTCGACCCAAGACTTGGGCACGAAGCTACCCAATGGATAGTTCCCACGTGGACTTTCCTCAATTAGTGAAACCAGTAACTGAAAGGAAGACAACGATGCAAAGATCTATTGCTCTGAAACCGGAACAGGTTCCGGCTGATTCGAAAGCGACTCTCGATATGTTCACCAAGAACATCGGATTCACCCCAAATATGATGGCGATCTTCGCCCAGAGCCCAATCGCCTTCAACGCGTGGGCCACCCTGCTCGGTTCCTTGAGCAAGGCGCTCGACGTGAAGACGCGTGACAGCATCGGGCTTGCTGTATCCGAGGCGAATGGCTGCAACTACTGCCTGGGGGTTCACAGCTTTACGGCCGAGCATATGGCCAAAATGCCGGCCGATGAAATCATTCTCGCTCGTAAGGGGCAGGCTCGAGACCCGAAGCGCGACGCCGCGGTTCAGTTTGCGCGCAAAGTCCTCGAAGCCCGCGGCAAAGTCACCGACGCCGATCTAGGAGCAGTCCGCGAGGCCGGCTACACCGATGCGAATGTCATGGAGATCGTCGCATTGGTTGCCATGTACTCCCTGACTAACTTTTTCAACAACGTGTTCGACCCCGAGAAGGACTTTCCCGTCGTTACTCCGGCAGGGGCGATCTGACCTCTATACGCTCGCATCGACCATCTCCGCGAATCGTGGAAGGTGTCATCTGATGCGAGCGTAACACCAAAGCCTGGAGGCACCCGGGAACGAGTCTTGGGAACGCATCCGGGCCCCCGACAAGTCTAGGAGGCAGAACGTGACACGCCATCATCCAATTTTTACGCGCTGGCCGGCGCAGTACCCGGATCGGCTCCAGCTCTTTTCCTTACCGACGCCCAACGGAGTGAAGGTCAGCATCATGCTGGAAGAGACAGGCCTTGCCTATGAGCCGCACCGCATCGACATCATGGCGAACGAGAACCACCATTCGGCTTTCCTCGCGCTCAACCCCAACGGCAAGATTCCAGCGATCTACGATCCTGCCGGTCCGGGCGGACGGCCGCTGGCGTTGTTCGAATCGGGAGCAATCCTGATCTATCTCGCCGACAGGACGGGGCGGTTCCTCTCCACCGATCCCAACACGCGCTACGAAACGATTCAGTGGCTGATGTGGCAGATGGGCGGGATCGGGCCGATGTTCGGCCAGGTAGGCTTCTTCAGCAAATTCGCCGGCAAAGCCTATGAGGACAAGCGCCCGCGCGACCGCTACGTAACCGAATCAGCTCGGCTGCTTGGTGTCCTCGACGAACGGCTCGCAGACCGCGACTGGATGATGGGCGCTGCCTTTAGCATCGCCGATATTTCGCTGCTTGGCTGGGTACGTAACCTGATCGGCTTTTACGAAGCGCGCGAGCTTGTCTGCTTCGACCGCTTTCGTCATGTGCAGACCTGGCTCGATCGCGGCCTCGCGCGTCCAGCGGTACAGCGCGGGCTGGAAGTGACAGCAGCCTAAAGCACGGCCAGCTGAAAACAATGAAGAACAAAGACAAACCGATACTCAGAAGGACACAGTCCATGAGCAATGCACGGAGCAGCTCAAATTCTTTTCAAGCGAGGATACCTATGATCGAGATCAATGCCGACATAGAGTCGATCATCAAACAGGCGATATTATCGTTCGTCGCGACAGTCAACGCGGACGGGACGCCTAATCTTTCGCCGAAGGCGTCCTTGACGGTCAGAAACGGCGTTCTCTACTTCGCCGATATCGCATCGCCCGGGACGATGCGGAACTTAAGGCGCAATCCCGCCATAGAAATTAACGTAGTCGACATCTTCCAGAGGCGCGGTTATCGATTCAGGGGCCGTGCGTTGATACTGCTGCCAGGCAATGAGGAGTATTTGATGATCGCGGACTGGGTTCGTGCGACTAACGGCCTAGAATATCCTGTCGATCACGTTGCCAAAATCGAAACCACTTCGATTACGCCGCTGCTGTCGCCAGCCCATGTCTTTGCCCGCCCTCTTCGAAGTCAGGACGAGATCAGGAGCACCTACTATCACAAGTACGGTGTGACACCCATCAGGCACGGTGAATAACGCGGAGACGCGCATCTATCGGGCGGGCAAGTGCTGGTCGGAACAACCAGGCGCGATCTATTCGATCTTCCGTTACGTGCACAAGACCGAGCCTGAAAAGCTGCTTGCCGTCTCGTTGTCGACACCAATGACAGACTGCCGACCATGCCCAACAAGGCGTCACGATGAGCCCTCTTATCTCGCCAGTGATCAACGTGGAAATGAGCGGTGTTAGCACAAGCTAAGCGGCAGCGACGGCCGCCACGCGTCGGAGCTAAGTAAAGAGTTGCGGGGCTGGCACCGTGCAAGACCTGTGGGCATCGGGTGAGTAGGGCGGTGAAACAGATGCGTCGCCCTTCTTTTCGGCCGACGAATTGGCACCGCGAGGATTATCGGCGCAGATCGCGTCGATTGTCCGCTGGAGGTGTTCGGCCATGTCCGCTGAACTTTCCCTATACAGGAGAGGGCGGCAATCCAATTTTCCAGAGTATTTTATGCAGTCAGTCGAGATAAAAGCCATTGATAACAACGATTTTGATATTTGGCTTCCGTTGTGGAAGGGCTATCAGCGATTTTACGAAGTGGATATCCCTGAGTCCGTGTCGTTGAATACCTGGGCGCGCTTCTTGGACCCAGTCGAGCCGATGCATGCAGCACGTGCCATGGTGGGCGATCAAGCATTAGGGCTGGCGCATTCGATCTACCATCGATCTTCCTGGACAACAGAAGACTATTGTTATCTTCAGGACCTGTTTGTTGCTCCCGACGCGCGCGGCAACGGTATCGGCCGGGCGCTAATCGAGCATGTCTATGATGATGCGAAACGTCGTGGGGCGTCCCGTGTGCACTGGCTGACACACGAATCAAAACATAACGGCATGCAGCTTTACGACCGCATCGCTGCTCGCTCGGGTTTCATCCAGTACCGGAAACTATTTGCCTGACACGTTGATGCCTATCCGTCCGAGGTTCTGTTCGGCGCATCGCTATCCTCTGTGATCCAGGTTAGGTAGCGATGGATAGTTGCCGTCGCGCACCCCGGTTGGCGCGTAACTTTCTTGGCGGCGCCGCCCGCGAGGAAAAACTTGCCGCCGACTCCGCCGAGTTCGCGCGCGCTGTTGGTCTAATCAGCGCACGCACTGAGACTGTGTGGGGCGTACAACCGGTGTGCAACTGCAATAAGATGCTTTAGCGTTTCAAGTTCCCGAGGTCCTATGTCCCAAATCGACTGGCTGAGCCATCTCCTGCAAATGATCACCATCACCGGTCAGTTGGAGGTGCGCTGTGACTACGGTGCACCATGGCGTGTAGCTTGGGCTAAATCCGCGGCGCATGAGATCCCCTACCACGTTGTGCTCAAGGGCCGTGCTATTTTCGAAGATCCGGAGAGGGAGACGGCCAGGGAGCTGGTGAGCGGAGATATCGTGCTGTTGCCTCACGGGGCGGCGCACGTGCTGCACGATGGCAGCGGACATGCGCCAAGACTTACCCGCAATCGCCGAGGTTCTGCAGGATGGATACTCAGCGAGAATGATGGCCAGGGCGAGCATTTGGACCTGTTGTGCGGACGATTTTTCATCGGGCAGCCCCATGATCGTCTGATTCGCAATTATCTTCCTACGAATCTGGTGGTACGGGCCATGGACAGCCATGGTGAAGAGGGTATCGTGTCCGCTTCGAATCACCTGGCCAGTCTCGTGGGGCTGATGCGCATGGAGTCCGACGGTGACAAACCAGGCGGACGCGCCATCCTCAACGCGCTTAGCTCGGCGCTGTTTACCCTGGTACTGCGCGCGGCGAGCGAATCCGAGCAAGCCTCGGCAGGCTTGTTGGCGCTGGCTGGCCATCCACGGCTGGCCCCGGCCATTTCGGCCATGTTTGCCGATCCGGCGCGGCCTTGGACTCTGCCTGATCTGGCCGACTTGTGCAGCATGTCACGCGCCACCTTCATGCGGCACTTTCAGGACGCACTGGGACGCTCGGCCGTCGAACTGTTGAGCGATATCCGGATGAGTCTGGCCGCGAACGAGCTCAAGAAGCCTGCGATGACCACCGAGACTGTAGCCGAGTCTGTCGGATACCAATCCGTATCGGCATTCCGGCGTGTGTTCACCGACAGGATGGGGATGACGCCGGGGCAATGGCGCAGTCAGGCACGCAAGGGCGAGTAATTCACTTCACTTTCGGTGTGTAGTCTTGACGAGGCGTTAAACGCGTCTGCGTTGAGCAGGCCATCCCTCTGAGCAGAGCTCGTTCGGTTCTTGCCTAGCAACGGCGCGCGGTCAGACCTGCAGACGACCCATTAGCAACTGTCCTGGGGTCACATTGGATTGGAGTGTGGTTATTGTTCCGTTTCGTTCAGGCAAGGCTTCCATCACGGCGAGACTTTCCAGCAACCCGGTCGCGCATCAAGTTCAGCAGTGGCTGGAAGTGCTCGCTGCACTGGATGACCCGTGCCAGGGTCTGGCGCGGGATCTCTATACCGTGTCGGCTCAGTACCGTCTCGAAGTGATACAGCGGTAGGCCGTCGACATATTTGATGGTCAACAGCATGGCCAATACGCTGGGGCTGGCCATGCTCTTTTCGATTAACTGGGCGGGTTTGTTGGCGGTGACCCGAAGCGGTTTCACAACCACGGCAGCCATAAACTTTACGGATGTGTTTGATCACCCGAATCTGCATCGGCACGATGTCCAGCTGCTCGCTGGATTCTTCGCCGATGGCGTGTTTACGGCGACCACAGGCGCAAGTCAGTTCATGTTCGGGCAGTTCGTGGATGACTTCGATACGTGGCAGGTCGGTCGACAACGGCTTGCGTTTGCCACGGCGGGAAGTGGGCGCAACCACTTCTTATTAGCGCTGATGCGATTTTGACCCAGACTGATGCTTTTAGCTGACCCATGTGCAGCCTCTGAAGTCCAGCGCAAGGCCATTGCTTGCTGAATACTCGAATGGGTCAATGATTTCCGGCAGTTTGGGTCAAAATCGCATCAGCGCTAACAGATATGTTGGCTTCAGAGTTATCTGGCATGGATATCGTCCTCGAGTAACTGGTGCGGGAAGTCTAACTGAACTCGCCGCTGGCTGAAGCCACTTCTACAGGTCCGCTGACACTTGGGTAATTGCACTGACTCGACCACCCATTTGCATTGCCACTGACCAGCCATTTGCACCGGATTTGATCCGCCCCCTTATCAATCATGACCGGCGGTAAACGACCCGTTGCAATCATTCATCCTTGAGCCTTTCCCGCGCCATCTTCAGAATGTCGGCGTAGTCTCCTTCCATTGGAAGGTTCAAGTGTTTTTCAAACACGCAGCAAAGGTTCCGGAGGGCCCGCTCCTCAACTTGGTCTTCAATGGATAGGGTGTCGGTATGATGAAAAGCGCTCATCCCCCTCGGAAGCCCCCGATTAGTTCGTGGCAGGCTCTGCTAAGGAAGGTTTAGGGCAAAATTAAGCAAATACAGGGCCGCCATAGGCGCACAGCGCGTTGGATGAAGTCGTTAGGTTCGCTTCTGATTGAACAGTCAGATCATTTCGAGGATGTGATCCCGGGTATTCATCCCAGCTTCTTCTGCTGGCCATCGGAAGGCGATGGTAACTGGCCGAGGAATCCCCGGCCGATGTTCAAGTCAGGGTTTAACTCGCATGCACGTAGGTGCCAGGAGCTGCCTCCATCGGTGGGTGATTCTGATTTCCCAGCCCCAGCTGAATTTCGCGTTGCGCACCAGAACGCGCCTGAATCCAGCCCAGCCAACCTGGCCACCAGCTGCCATCGTGCTTCTGCGTATCGGAATACCAGGCACGCGGGTCGGATGGCAGTTTGTCGTTCTCCAGATAGCTAGCCTTGAGATTACCTGGCGGATTGAGGATGCTCTGGATATGCCCGCTGTTGGATAGCAGGAAGCGCCGTTCGCCACCGAGCAGCAGGGTCGAGCGATATACTGCGTCCCAAGGTGTGATGTGGTCGTTGATACCGGCGATGCTGAAGCTGTCGACCGTGACTTTCTGTAGGTCAATCGGCATGCCGCAGACCTCCAAGCCGCCAGGGTGTGTGAGCGGATTGAGTTTGACGAAGTCCAGCAGATCGCCATGCAGGGCGGCCGGTAGGCGAGTGCTGTCGTTGTTCCAGTAAAGGATGTCGAAGGCAGGGGGTTGCTTGCCGAGCAGGTAGTTATTGATCCAATAGTTCCAGATCAGGTCATTCGGGCGCATCCAGGCGAAGACCTTAGCCAAGTCGCGGCCATCCAGCACGCCTTGTTGATCGGAGCGGCGCTTGGCGGCTTCCAGGGTTTGCTCATTGACAAATAACATGGCTGAGCTGTCGATCTGACTGTCTAGCAGGCTGACCAGATAGGTTGCACTTGTGACTTTGTGCAGCTGTCGTTTGGCTTGCAGGTAGCCTTGCAGGGCGGCGATGCTCAGGCCGCCCGCGCAGGCACCCATCAGGTGGGCCTTTTTGCTGCCGCTAATGGCGCGGGTAACATCGAGGGCTTCTTCGATGGCTTGTACATAACGCGATAGACCCCACTCGCGATGGCGAGCGTCGGGGTTGCGCCAGCTGACAATGAACACTTGTAAGCCGTTCTTCAGTGCGTACTGAACGAAGCTCTTCTCCACGCTGAGGTCGAAGATGTAGTACTTGTTGATCTGCGGCGGCACGATCAGCAGTGGGCGGGCGTACTGTTTTTCGCTCATTGGTTGGTACTGGATTAGCTCTAGCAGCTCGTTGCGGAACACCACGGCGCCAGGGGTGATCGCGATATTCTGGCCGACTTCAAAGGCCTGCTTGCTGACTTGGCTGGGCATGCCGCCATTGTGCCGCAGGTCGTCGAGCAGATGACCAATCCCTTTGACCAGGCTGGCGCCGCCGGTGTTAAACAGCTCTTTGATCGCCAGCGGATTGAGCGGGCTGTTGGACGGCGACAGCGCATCGCCGAGTTGAGTCAATATGAAGTGTGCGCGGGCTTGATCGTCGGCCGCCAGATTGCTCTCGTCAATCCAAGCGTTCAGTTGCTTTTGCCAGGCTAGATAGGCTTGCAGTCTGCGGCGGTAGAAGGGGTTGAAGCGCCAGGATGGGTCCAGGAAGCGCGCATCCTGGACGGGGGAGGGATGCGACGTATTACCGAGCAGCACGCGGCCCAGTAGGCCACCAAGAGCTAGAGTATGGCGGGCGCTATGGATAGGCTGCTTGATGCCTTGCAGCGCCAGAGTGCGCAATGTGGGGAACAGACTTCGACCATGTGGACCGAGTATTGCGCTTCGCTCTGTTTTAACAAGGGACGCGGATCCGGGTAAGGTGCTCGCCGCAGTTGTTTTTTTTCGCATGGACCAAACTCCATTGTCGTATCGTTATCGAGCCAAACAGAAAGGATTTGTACCAACATGCGCCAAACTGCCGCGCGAGGAGTCAACCCAGAGCCACGCCCTAGTGAGGCAAGTGGTTATGCGCCGTACTGTGACTGAAGGTGCGGGCTGCCCAACAGTGGCGGGCTCTTCGGTTTGACAAAGCTGGAGGCCGGCTGCAGAAAGCCCAGCAAGACCTGCTGGGTGTCATGCCAAGCCGTCGGGTGTTCCATGTCGAGAAAGTGCCCGGCGTTCTTGATGGTCTGAAACTGAGCCTGACGGCTATGAGCCGCAAAAAGACGGGCGTCTTCCACCGAGGTGTACTCATCCCGTTCGCCGTTGATAAACAGCAGCGGAACTTCGATGGCGTCGGCACAGCAAACGTAGCAATGAGTGTCCTGAGTTAGCACCTCGTTGACGTGAAAATGCATCTGCCGGTATTCGTGTTCGTCCAGGCTGCTGACATGGCGCTCGTTGAAACGTTTGAACAGCGACGGCAGGTGCTTGCCGATCGTGCTGGAGATCAAGCGCCCGACATTGCGCCGATCGCAGGCCTGCAGAAAATGCCGACCGCTCTCCAGATAATCGCGCATCGGTAGGTTGATTCGCGCGGCAAATGAACTGATCACCGCCTTTTCGATTCGTCGTGGGTGCTGGGCCAGCGCCAGCAAAGTCGCCGCGCCGCCCCAGGAAAAGGACAGCACATGCTGTGCCCGAAAGTGCTCGATCAACTCCAGCAGTATTTCGGCTTCGTCTTCCTTGCAGATCGGCTGGTCGTGCTGGTTGTGTGGTTTCGATTGACCGGCGTAGGGCTGATCGTAGAGGACTACGTTGAAGCGTGGCCGCAGGTAGCGCACCGTCTGGGCAAAGGATGCGGTCGTTGCCAGCGAGCCGTTAACCAGAATGATGGTCTTATCAGCGGTGGCGTTAAGATAATGCTCGGTATAAACCTTGTACTTCTTACCAATCTCGACAATCGCAGTTTTCGGCATCATGTCATTTTCTTCCTTGAACAAATTGGACTAAGCACAGAAAGCAGACCAATTAGTCACTGACTGACCAGAGGTTCAGAGTTAAGCAGGTGATCTTCCACATGCAAACGCGCAAACAGACTATTCCGACGAGCTGTGAGCTATTCCCGTGAAGATGGACTGCCGAAGGCTCCTACGATAGGCAGTAATTGCAGGTGCTTAGAAATTGCTACAAAAGTGAGTAGTCGCAGGGGATTAGCCGGGCTGGCTGGGACGATGGAGGACTGCTAGACCAATCCTTCACTGGGATTGCCGGTGGCCACCGCAAGCCTCCAACTCGATCACGGTCAGCTCTGCTAAGTGGGGATGTTTTAGGGCAATATTAAGGCAGGTTCAGGGCCGCCATAGACCGCAATATGCCAAGGGCAGAGTGCGAGAATTCCGCGTTTGACGGTCTATAACGGTCCTCGGGGAAGCTTGAAAGGGTTCGAATCCCTATCCACACCCCAACTTAAGGTCATGTCTAATGACCCGTTCCTATCCATGGCTGACGGTGGCGACAGGAAGAATCGGCGAAATGATTTAAGATTCACCTTGCTTGCCGCACCAGTAGCACTGCCCATCTAATAGAGATTCCATTGTTATATAACAATCTTTACAAGTTTCAACGAAGATACCGTTGTCCGTCCAAAACTCATCGTTGGACATCATGAGCTCAAACTCTATGAACTCGATTAACGACTGGGTGTGCTTACAGCTTATACACTCATAAAGAAAATCTACGGTATCAATTGATATGCAGTTTTCGATGCCTGCTTTGCAAGGTTGTAATAGCGTTGAGTGGCATATATCACACATGCATATTTGCAGAAAGGTTAACGCGGGGTTGGGCAGTCCAGCCATTTGCTATTGAATTTTTGCATCATTTTTGATTTGTTCATAAAATGATTTTTCAAGTAGCATTGATTTCCATGCTTGACCTAACAACTCAGCAGGGCTCGTGTTTAGCTCTTCGTGAGCAAACCGCTGTATCATTGGAAATAAGTCGACTATCAGTCGCTGGATATTGCTAGCAGGAGCTGTAGGATGTAAATGTTCAAGGTCCTTTCGGCAGCTTCTGAGACTTTCAACCACTCGCCAATCGTGATAGATGCCCAAGCCCTGTAGCCTGGATTTGATCATTGATGCATCGATGGTCTCTCTTGAGTGCGGTGTGGGCTGCCATTCGATCAATCCAGATGCACTTCGCATAGGTTGCGTTTTTTCTGGCTTGTAAAGAAGTTCTCTAGCTTGCGTCCGGCGATACGGCCAAGGTAGCAATTTTGTACTTGAAGAGTAATAGTACGCCGGCGTAAAGATTTCGAGCAGCTGAGATAGCGCGTGCGTCCTCTTCAAACACGCAACTAGTTTCGTAATCTTCGACGCCTAGCTGTATTGATCTAACTGCGTTTTTCAAAATTTCATCTAACTGTATTTCCGGCATCGCTTTGACTTTTTTCCCCTTGCCATCAACTGCCTCCTGAGCGCTCCTATTCAATACTTATCCACCATGTACTAAATAGGCTCGAAATTTGTCTCGTTTTTTTGGCCGATAACTGTCACTCACGACCTCAGCCGTGCCGCGAGCCTCGACCCAGTTGAAAAGCTTTACGTCTCATTGTATTCACGATAAAGACGTCCTAATGCCTGGTCGTATTCCTCTCCCGTCAGCTTGGCCTTGAGCGCATCAATCGTTTCCTGTGCATTCGCAGCGGCGATTGCATCATTTTTGTTCGATCGTGCCGCCCATTCTCTTGCGGCCTGAACTACGAGTTCTTCGTTTATGCGATCGACCATTTCCCAATTTCCTCTGTGACTGGATCAGACGCTAACCATAGACCAATCGTCTTGAATAAGGCGGTGGACTGATGAGCGTCCCCGTCCTCCAAAAATCCTTGGCCTGGTCGACAACGGCGATGACCAATCTGTTGCGTCCATCGGTTGAGTCCACAACCCAATATAGCTGCCGTTGGCCAAACGCAGTAAAGGGCCGAGGCTGTGTAAAAACGCATTTCAGCGCGACAGGTAATCAAAACCAGACTGAAAATAACGCGTCTACGCAAAATTCACATCTGCAGACGTGCCAATAAATTTCAGATTTAACGTAGGCGCGCACACTTCAATTTCGGCGAAGCGTTTTTACACACTCTGGCCGGAAGCAGACCTTCGCCTGCCAATTTTCTCTCCTTCTCTGGATTCTGCTGGACTTCCCTATATTAACTATCATTCAAATAATCTTGGTCGCAGTAGCGACCCCCAAACTTAATCTTAATATTTTTTAAGTTATATGCAGTCCGGAGACATAGTTGTCACAGTGGGGAACCGCTTCATCCCGGCAACTACGATATCGATCTAGTTAATGCCCATAATAAAAACAAAGCATCCACATGGATCGCATGCTAATTAAAAGCTGACTAACTTTTTTCATCCAAATGACCATTCGTCGTCATGCAGAAAAAAAATTCAACCTTTTCGAAAACGGATCACTCCCACTAATACAGCCATCAAATCTGTGTGTGCATTTTCTGATTAATTGGCGATTGTTGATAGGAGATAGTAATGAACTACGAAGATCGCGATACCTATGGTATGTACAAAACCAACCTCCTACGAGATACCAGCTCCGAGGAACAAGGGCCTGGTCCCGACCTCATGGGGGCAAACACACTCATTGGAAATGATGTTTATAACCATAATGAAGAAGACTTGGGAGATATTAAGGAAATCATGCTAGATGTTCGCAGCGGTAGAGTGAGCTATGCTGTTCTATCTTTTGGTGGCTTTCTTAGTATGGGAGAAAAACTGTTTGCGGTACCTTGGAATGCATTGACACTCGATACAGTAAATAAGCGCTTCGTATTAAACGTAGAAAAAGAACGCTTGGAAAATGCACCGGGTTTTGACAAGGACAATTGGCCTAATATGGCCGACGAGACTTGGGCAACAGAAATCCATTCTTTCTATGGAACTAAGCCCTTCGTATATGATACTGTTCGGAGATGAAGTATCGATAAAGCTAACTCCAAGACATATAGCGATTGCTTGCAAACTAAGATTTGCAACCATCACGAAAAGTCCCCAAGCCCTGCTGTGATTAACAGCAGGGCTTTTTACTGGGAGTATTTTTGGGCTAAATGTTTATATTGGCAATCGTTAGGCTTTCCTGACCGTGAACTAGAGAGGCACGCTGATCGAGGATGGGGCAAAAATTGGGCAAACCGTAAGCCAAACAATGCCATTCAACCGATCCGCCGGACGGTCTGTTAGTCGTTACGTGTCTGTTCAAGCCGCTTATCAAGCTCGCTTGGCGGCAAATTCGGCGTCGAGTGAAGCGTCAGCCAGACGGCCCGCAGAATGTTGATCGCGGCCATGTTCAGATGTTGTTCGGCGGCCTGCAGGGCCAGTTCGGCTGCCAGGCGCTTGTCGGCAGCACTGAGGTGCGCCGTTTTGTGGGTCATGTCCGCATCGACGTTGGCCAACAGCCCCTGGAGTTCCTGCACCGCCTGATCCGATGCCTGACGCATGTCCGCCAGCAGGCGGCTGGCTTCGGCAGGCGTCATGGCCAAGGCGCGGACGCTGCGAAAAGTCAGGCGGGCGGGCAAGGTGGCCAAACTGAACCCCGTCGAAATTAACTTGCCAATCATGCGAACAACTCCTGTAAACGAGGGTTTCAGCAGCGTATCAGAGTAAATCGCAAAAAAATGTCTGCTCATCGCTTGCCAGAATCAACTCTCCGCCTCTTTTTGGCATCAAGCGTCTGATCGTCGTCAGAACCCTCGAACGATGCGCCTATAGGCACTTTGGAGTCGGATTCAGGCAGCCTTGGCAAAGTTGTTGCACCTAGCCGATGTCCAATTTCTTCAATCGAGCCAGGCCTTGTTTGATATGACCGACGTTTTCACCCATGGTCCACAGAGCACCACGGACATTTCCGCCTACCTCCTGTGCCCCTTGTTCCTCAATTAGCAGGGTCAACTCCATAATGGCCGCCTCTAAGGCCTGCTGATTTTCGAACAGCCTTTCCAGTACATCCGACAGTGAATAATCGCTTGGCATGGTGTCGATTCCTTTCGAGAAAGCTCAAGCATAGCAGCGACAGTTCCCCCAATTGGAACCTGCAATAGGTTGATTGGAGTATGGTCAATTGATGAAGCTGTCACCGGCTACTTTCGACCCAATGCTGTCTGTCGCGACCGCAGGCGATTGCGGCCAGAACCGAAGAACTGCCCGAACTTGTATTAATTTCTTAGCCAATTCAGCCAGAGCGTTTCAGGGACTTCGGATCGAATGACACATTCGCCATACTTTGAGCATCAGGTACTGGCTGCCATTCAGCAGTGGTGGAGTCGATTTCGCGCAGAGTCCATTGCTGGGGACCGGACCAGGACAGTTCTATGTAGGGGCCTTCAAGTACTTCGTTCGCTATTAACATGTCGACTTCGTCGGCAGGTCCCGGGAGCATGCCTCCGACAGCAATGGGCACGCGCTGACGCAAAAGGATGTTGAGCATGCACAACAGCTCGGCATGTGATGTGTAATGCACTCTGTGCTCCCCGACTTCCGTGTAGGCAAACACCAGATTGCCCGTTACTGAGTCTACGGAGCTGATCAAAGTGAGATGCGCCGGTGGCCGGCCTGACCCCTTTGAATAACGTAGTTTGATAACCGCGCCCCTCTATGTATTTCGCTTTATGAAATCGGAGAGCTTCGCGGCTTCATTGCGTAATTCATCGAATCTTTCGTTTAGCTCAACATGGCCCGGCTTCCAGCAAAGGACGCCATTGTCATGGCTTTGACCAAGAATGAGATCATTGAATGAGCCCATTCCGCCATAGGCTGACTGTAGGTACTCAATTCCGGAGTAATCAGAATCCATTAAGCGTGCTCTTGCCTTACGCATCCACAGGCTCCAGTGAGTATCTCCATCGCTCTCAAGCATTGCTGCAAGCTGATCAAGAACGCAGATCAGTTCTTCGGTTTTCGGTCCCATTTCTTAACATCCTTCAAGTGAAACACGGGATGGGAAGTGAGTCTCGCTGCCGAGTGTTTCTTGTCAGTCTCGCTGCATAAGCTACTGTTTCGCCATCAGGTTGTCCAAGGGCCGCTTTTGGCCCAGAGTGTGTAAAAACTGTTCGTAGTTTGTTGGGATTCTGTAGCTCCAACTCGATCCAGACGCCCGTTTCATGATGACGCGTGGCACTGGAATCGTCGGGTACAACGTGCAGACACCTGGACTTCAAGATCGTCCAGATTCACCTGGGTTCCCACGGTCAGGTCCCACTTTGCCGATATCGGTGTTCAAGTTTGCGGAGAATACTCGCACAAACGAGGAGTCATAGCCGTAAAAGTAGTTTTGTTTATCGAAAGTCAGCGTTCGCAGGATGGTGACGGCCTGATCGCGAGCCTCCAGATCTCCATGGTGGGAAGCCTCATATATCGACTGAATCGACGCTTGGGCAATTTCCATATAGTGCTTTAGTGAAGTTTTTCGCTCATTGATCAGGAGCTCGCGCGTCTGTGCGACTTCCTCGGATGCCAGTTTTTGCAAAACCCAAAAGGTCGTGCCGCTGATCATTGCCGCCAGTAAAAGGCTGGGGATGATCGCCAGGAGGATGACTTTGCTACGAAGATTTAGCGTCACGATGAGTTTCGCCTCACTCAAGAGATTTTATTGTGACCCACCCATTTTTACCTCGGGCTAATTGGCTCAGCGCCGCATAGAAGTAGGGGGTGTTTTTGGTTGAAACGGCTGAATTTGGAGAGGTTACGGTCTCCATTTTTATCAAAAAAGTCTTTTAATAATCGATCGATCAATAGTAGTCTACGCCCAACCGAAACGGCTTGTCGATGGACGCCATAGACGGTGGTATCACCTCATTCAGGCCAGGTATCGATATCGAAAGGTATTTGGGGGAGGGTCGACAGTGAGACGTCTCGATCAATTCTTCGTCATTGATTCAAACGGAGGTATTGGCCGAGCCCGGGGTTCTTTTGCGCACGACGCAACGTGACGTTGCGTCCTGTCCATATTCTCGCGGGGAGCAGTGCCGCCTATGTTGTTGGCCTGGAAAACATGAATGCGAGTGACCTTTTACTGGAGGGTCAACGCTGTCGAACCTCAGGAGTCTATGGCATGGGCGTATCTACAAGTGGTACAGCAGCGACGCTGCAAAAAGCGGCAATGACAAAGGGGCTAGTGCTTCTGTTTGCTTTTTGTTGTGGCGCCATAGTGGCTAACATCTATTACGCACAACCGATTATTAGCTTGATCGCCCCGGATATCGGCATGTCGAGTGGAAGCGCGAGCCTCATTGTTTCGCTGACTCAGATTGGTTATGCGCTCGGATTGTTTTTCCTGGTGCCCTTGGCGGACCTGGTGGAAAACCGCCGGCTGATGATCGCGACGATCGTTGTTACGATCTTCAGCCTGGTCGCCGCCGGCTTATCCAAGCAGCCGAGTGTCTTTCTAGTGGTATCGGCGCTCATCGGTTTCAGCTCAGTCTCCGTGCAAATGCTTATCCCATTGGCCGCACATTTGGCACCGGAGGAGACTCGCGGTCGGGTGGTTGGCGGGATTATGGGTGGCTTGCTGCTGGGGATTCTGCTTGCGCGGCCGCTGTCGAGTCTGGTTGCCGATCATTTTGGCTGGAGGGCGGTGTTTATCGGGGCTGCTGCCTTGATGCTCGTTATCTCCATCGTGATTGGCATGACCATGCCCAAATGGCAACCGACCCATCGCGCGTCGTACGGTCAATTGCTGATGTCCCTTGGGCAACTGTTTTGCCGCGAGCCCGTACTGCGTCAGCGTGCGCTCTATCAAGGGCTGATGTTTGCGGCGTTCAGTTTGTTCTGGACCGCCGTTCCACTGATTTTGAGTCGTGAGTTCGGCCTCACGCAAAGTCAGATTGCGATTTTCTCTCTGGTCGGCGCCATCGGTGCCATTGCCGCACCTATCAGTGGTCGACTCGCTGATGCGGGGCATACTCGACGAGCGTCGCAGTTGGCCATGGTGCTTGGGGTATTGAGTTTCCTTCCGGTCTTTATCAATCCGTTTTACGGTGTGATTGGGTTAGCAGTCACTGGTGTAGCGCTGGATTTTGCAGTGCAAATGAACATGGTACTTGGCCAGCGAGCTGTCTATGCATTGGGCACTGCCAACAGAGGCCGCCTGAATGCGTTGTACATGATCAGTATCTTTATTGGCGGTGCAATTGGTTCTTCGGTGGCCAGTTCGCTTTATGAGCACGCCGGCTGGTTGGCGATTGCTGCGGTGGGAAGCGCATTGTCACTGGTTGCTTTAGTCGTCTTCTCGATGGTTTCCCGTCAGACCCGAATTGATGCAACGCTCAAGCTGAACAACGGATGAGTCAAGGAGTGTCATGGACAAGCTGCTCGCATTGAAAATGTTCGTTCAGGCTGTGGATTCGAAGGGCTTTTCTTCCGCCGCTCGAGAGTTAGGCCTGGCGACGTCTTCTGTGACTCGGATGATCGATGGGCTTGAGACTGAACTGGGCGCAGTACTGCTTAATCGCTCCACGCGCCAAATCTCATTATCAGATGCCGGAGCCGCCTACTACTTGAAAGCGCGGGAGGTACTGAATGCTGTCGCCGAGGCGGATGCCACGGTCACTGACCGTGGGGAACTTCCTGCAGGGCATCTTCGTATTTCCGTACCCGTAGCGCTTGGGCGCCGTCTGATTGCGCCTCATATTGCGTCGCTGTTGAAGCGTTACCCTCAACTCGTGTTGGACATGACGCTCTCCGACGACATCGTTGAATTACTGGGGGAGCGCGTCGATCTGGCTATCCGATTGGGATCGGCAGCAGCCATGGATGGTGTCGTCAGTCGTCCCGTCGGTCATTTCAAACGCCGGGTGGTGGCGAGCGCCGAGTACCTGAATGCACATGGTTTTCCTGAACATCCCATGGACCTCATGCGGCACGAGTGTCTGCGTTTTAGTTATGGTCCAAAGCAACAGGTTTGGACTTTCTTAAAGGAAGATGAGGAGACCCGCGTTCCGATTGAGGGTCGCTTCAAAAGCAACAATGCAGAGGTCTTGCGTGAAGTTGCGCTGGCGGGCGGCGGGGTCGCTCTGTTACCTGATTGGCTCGTCAACGACGATGTTGATTGCGGTGATTTGACTTCATTGTTTGAGCCTTTTGTTATCAATCCGAACGATGCCAGCTCGGCCATTTCTGCGCTGTATCTTCCCAATCATCGTGGTTCCAAGCGCGTCAATGCGTTTATAGAATTCATCTGCGAGTTGCTTGGGCCTGAAGGCTTAGCCGAGAGCTGATCTCCTCATTACTGTTTTCAAACGTTTGATCCTCAACGTAACGAACCCCTTTCGCCGTGTGAGCATGGCAGACACTGGAGAATTGAATGAGCACTGCGACATTGCATTACGTCTACGATCCGTTCTGTGGCTGGTGCTATGGCGCGGCGCCGATGATCACGGCAGCCACCGCTATTCCGGGCCTGGAAATTCAGGCCCATGGCGTGGGCATGCTCTCAGGTGAAAAAAGCAAGATGATGTCGGGCGAGTGGCGCGATTTTGTTCGTCCTCACGAAGCCCGGATTACCGCATTCAGCAACCAAATCTTCGCAGACGCCTATGTTCAAGGCGTGCTGGAACATGAAAACGTCCAGTTGGACTCTTCACCACCGATTGCAGCGATGTTGACTGCTGAACAGCTGTCAGGACGCGGTATCGAAATGCTAAAACGCCTGCAAATTGCTTACTATCAAGAGGGACAAGCCATTGCAGATCGCGGGGTAATCGCCAGTATTGCCACTGAGCTCAGGTTTGAGTCCGATGCGTTTATGACAACTTTTGATGCGATCACTGCAGACTCGCTGCAGGGCCATATCGACCGTAGTAATGGGATGCTTGAAGCTATGAATGCTCGGGGCTTTCCGGCATTTGCGCTGGAAATCAATGGACAAATGGAGGTGTTGGCCATGGGGCATTATTTAAGTCGGCCCGTCTTATTCAGGAAGGATATTGAAAGCCGTCTGGCCAAATAGGTGTGGTTCATAGCCAGTGCATTCTTTTGTTTTGTATGATGCCTTAACGAAGCTCCAGTGAGGCGTTATGCAAGACTCAAAAAACAGAGAAGAGAAAGCTTCGGGAAAATCTGCGAACTCAGCAGACCTCGTCAAGTCGACGACTCGACGCCTTTCGCCTGAGGTCAGGGAAAAGCTAATCGTGCAGAAAGCCATTGAGCATTTTGCGACGTGCGGATTCTCTGGCAGTACCCGTGAACTGGCGCGACAACTGGACATTACCCAACCTTTGCTCTATCGATATTTCCCTAGCAAAGAGGCACTGATAGACCGCGTGTACGACGAGGTGTATCAGTGGGATTCTTCGTGGGAGGCGATGATCAAGGATCGCTCCGCACCCCTTCAGGCGCGCCTGGTGCATTTCTACACCTCATACGCTCGTGTGATTTTGCGCCGAGAGTGGATTCGTATCTTCGTATTCGCCGGGCTAACACGTGAAGGTATCAATGATCGGTATCTGGCTAAGTTGCGTGAACGGGTCTTCATTCCTGTCATTGCAGAAATTCGTCACACTCACGGATTGGCAGTGACTTCAGGTAAAACGATCAATGAAAAAGAGCTCGAATTAATCTGGAGTCTGCACGCCAGCATTTTCTATATTGGCGTTCGTAAATGGATTTACGATCTTCCCGTGACTGAGGACATTGATGCGCTGATCGAGCAAATGGTCGATGCGTTCCTTAACGGCAGTCCCCACGTGCTTCAGCAAATCGATAACGACCTCGGTGCAAAGCCTCGCTTGAGTTGATCGGTTTCGATTCCCTGTTTCTAGCCCCCTGATCTCCTGTTTTGCTTATCTTTTTTGTCGACCACTCATCACCTGTTTCAGCCTTCAACTGAGCAGGTAATGAGAGGGGACACGCACCAACCTGCTCTGAAAAGCCCTTTCCCAACGCCTGAAACCTCTTGTCTGTTGGCGGCGCCACGATGTGGCTCAAGCCTGTCCTAAAAAATTTGATCCGCCACCTATTTACTTCAATTTCGTGAGGTCGTATTGTTTATCAACTGATAAATAAATACAAAAAACTGTTGGAGGCACCATGCAAGTCGTGAAGCTCGCTCATTACTCGATCCGGTCGTTCGACCTGGAAAAGTCCAGTCGATTTTATGAAAGGGTGCTCGGTTTTACTCCTGGCTACCGGCCGCCATTCGATTTTCCTGGCGTTTGGTTGTACATGGGAGGGGATGAGAAGGACTTCGGTACGGTTCACATTATCGGGATTGATCCTTCCAACCCTGAAGGCTTGAAAAAATACCTGGGCGATAAGGAAATTCCGCTGACAGGCACTGGGACCGTCGATCACATTGCTTTTTTGGTCACCGGCCTGGTGGAGTTCTGGAATGTCTTCAAGGCCGAAGGAATTGTGTGGCGCGACCGCACCGTGCCGAGCCTGGGCCTGCATCAGGTCTTCATCGAAGATCCGTCAGGTGTCACCATCGAGCTCAATTTCCCGGCCTCCGAGATTGAAGCGGTGGGTTCTTACGCCTCCCATGTCGCTGCAACGGCGGGAGAGCAGCCATGATCAATACCTTGAACAAGCCCCGCGCCATTGTCGTGGGTGGCTCGCTGGGCGGCCTGTTTGCAGCAAATATGCTGTTGCGCAAAGGTTGGGACGTTAAGGTCTTCGAACGTGTTCCAGATGAACTCGCTGGACGAGGTGCGGGGATCGTTACACACCCTGAATTGTTCGAAGCGATGGCGGCAGCTGGAATCCCCCTCGACGCATCTGTAGGTATCGATGTGCTGTCGCGCGTCACTTTGGCTCAGGACGGTGATGTCGTGCTTGAGAACGCACTCCCACAAACGTTGACCGCGTGGGGGAAGATGTACCAAGTGCTTCGCTCCGCATTCCCGGATTCACTGTATCGCTGCGGTGGCAGTGTGGTGTCGGTCGAAAGTACTGAAACCCATGCAAGCGTCACATTGGTCGATGGCACGACTCATCAAGCAGACGTCATTATTGCAGCTGATGGATTCCGGTCGACGATTCGTCAGCATTTCTTGCCTGACGTGCACCTGCAATATGCCGGTTATATCGCCTGGCGCGGGTTAGTCGATGAAAGTGCTCTGTCTGACGTTGCCCACACCGCACTCTTCGATAAATTCGCGTTTTGTTTGCCCCCGCATGAACAGATCTTGGGGTATCCCGTTGCCGGGCATTCCAACAGTACCCTTGTCGGCGAGCGCCGTTACAACTTTGTGTGGTACCGCACCAGCGGTGACGAAGACTTGAAGGATTTGCTGAGGGATGAAAGCGGTAAACAATTTGAAGGCGGAATTCCTCCGGCGCTGATACGCCGTGATGTGCTCGACAATATGTACAAGTCCGCAGAGACATTACTGGCCCCGCAGTTTGCTGAAGTGGTCAAGAAAGCGACTCAGCCGTTATTCCAACCGATTTACGATCTGGAAGTGCCGAAGATGAATTTCGGGCGTGTCGCATTGCTCGGCGATGCGGCATTTGTGGCGCGTCCTCATTGTGGGATGGGCGTTACCAAGGCCGCCGGTGACGCTTTGGCAATCGTGGAGGCACTGGAGCGACATGCATCCGTTGAAGAGGCATTAGCGGACTATAGCGAGCAACGCTGTCATTTCGGGGCATCGATTGTTCAGCATGCCAGGCATCTTGGCGCGTATATGCAGGCGCAACTGAAAAGCGAGGAAGAGCGCGAAATGGCGGAGTTGTACCGGACCCCGGAAGCCGTGATGCGCGAGACCGCAGTGCCCGTGAAGTTTTAATACAGCCGCAAGCCATTTGCAGGAGATCACCATGGAACATGCATATCCGCAAGACGGTGGCCCGACCATGCCCGCTGAGCAGGTTGATGACCAAACTCAAAACCCGATTCTCGCAAATCCGGAGTTTCGTGCTTTGGTAAAACAGCGACGGATATTTTCGTGGAGCATGACGGCGCTTATGCTCGCCGTCTATTTTGGTTTTATTCTTTCCCTGGCCTTTATACCTGCCCGTTTGGGTACGCCTATTACAGAAGGGCAGCCGATGACGTGGGGCGTGCCAATCGGTTTTGGAATGCTCGCCTTCACGACTCTCCTCGTCGGTGTCTATGTCTGGCGCACCAACACCTGCTACGACCCTAAAATAAAAACAATTATCAGGAGCTTCAACAAATGAAGCGTCTACTTATTGCAATTTCAGCCATGCTTGCTTCGGTAACGGTCTACGCGGCCGACGTCCCTGGCGCAGCACAAAAACATAATCCCATTGCCATCGGCATGTTTTTGGCTTTCGTTATTTTCACTCTGTTCGTCACGCGGTGGGCGGCACGCAAAAACAATAGCGTCGCGGATCACTACGCCGCAGGGGGAAAAATTACCGGCTTCCAGAATGGTTGGGCCATCGCGGGCGACTATATGTCCGCGGCGTCTTTGCTGGGTATCTCCGCGTTGGTGTTCACCAGTGGGTTTGATGGTCTGATTTACTCGATCGGCTTCCTTGCCAGTTGGCCGATCATTCTGTTTTTGATTGCGGAGCCATTGCGAAATCTGGGGCGCTACACCCTGGCAGACGTACTGTCCTATCGGCTGAAACAGCGGCCCATACGAGCATTTTCAGCCTCCAGCTCTATTGTGATCGTGTTGCTATACCTGGTTTCTCAACTGGTCGGCGCTGGAAAATTGGTGGAGTTGCTGTTTGGTTTCGATTACACCGCGGCGGTGCTTCTAGTGGGCACGCTGATGGTGATTTACGTTTTCTTTGGTGGGATGTTAGCAACCACCTGGATTCAGATTATCAAGGCCGTATTACTGTTGACTGGCTGCGTGTTCATGGCTTTTATGGTGCTGTCCCAATTCGGATTCAGCCTGAACCAGCTGTTTACTCAAGCGACTCAAGTGCATCCTTCCCACGTCGCAATCATGAGCCCAGGGGGGCTGATCACCGACCCGGTGTCTGCGATTTCCCTAGGCTTGGCATTAGTCTTCGGCACGGCTGGCCTGCCACATATTCTCATGCGGTTTTTCACTGTCGGTAACGTCAAGGCCGCGCGCCAAAGTATTCTCTATGCCACAGGTTTGGTCGGCATCGGTTATGCCCTGATCGTCATTATCGGCTTCGGCACCATTGCCCTGGTTGCCAGCAATCCCGATTATCACGATGCATCAGGTGGCGTATTGGGCGGCGTTAATATGGTTGCGATTCACCTCGCGCACAACGTTGGCGGTAACGTTTTCCTGGGGTTCATGTGTGCGGTGTCGTTCTCGACGATATTGGCGGTCGTGGCGGGGCTCACCCTTGCAGGCTCATCTGCTGTTTCACATGACCTCTATGCACATGCCTTGCGCCGGGGCACTGCCAGCGACCGTGAAGAGATGCGCGTCTCTCGCGTTACAACCATCGTGTTGGGTGTGTTGTCGATTCTATTGGCCATTGCCTTTGAAAAGCAGAACATCGCCTTTATTGTGAGCTTAACGTTCTCCATCGCCGCAAGTTCCAATTTCCCCGTGTTGTTACTGTCGATTTACTGGAAGGGCCTGACGACACGCGGCGCGGTAATTGGTGGTTCGCTGGGGCTGCTATCAGCCATTACGCTTTGCATTCTCAGCCCGACCGTTTGGGTCAAAATTCTCCATAACCCGCAAGCCTGGTTCCCATATGAATATCCGGCCTTGTTTTCCATGGCCGTGGCATTTGTCGGTATCTTTTGGTTCTCTATTACCGATCGCTCGGTCAGCGCCGTAAATGAGCGCAATCGATTCGAAAATCAGTTGGTCGATTCTGAACTGGGTACGCCGGCCACATGGAAAGCGCAGTTAAAGGCTGATTGATTTAGGTGGCTGGGCCTTGCGTTAGAGCGTGATCTGTCTGCTGCATGAAAGTGCAGCGCTACTCGTTATTTTTAAGTTTGTGCATATCGCTCAATTGTGTTCGCGCGCGTTGGCATTCCTGTGCCTGGAAAGACGCTGAAAAAGTGTAGACAAAAATAATAACTTCTACTTGGGTGCAAAATAATGAAATGTACATTGACTGTTGCAGCCGCCATGTGTGTATTGGCGCAGCAAGCCCACGCGGCGGGTTTCATCGATGACAGTAAAGCAGCGCTTAAACTGCGTAACTTCTATATCAATAGCGATTACCGAGATTCAGCGACACCCGCTCAGAAGGCCGCGAACCAGAGTTATCAAGCTGAGTGGGGGCAAGCCTTTCAGCTTGAGTTCATATCGGGTTACACCCCAGGTCCCGTAGGTTTCGGTGTTGATGCGTTAGGTATGTTGGGTGTCAGGCTGGATTCAAGTGCTGGCAAGCATGGCAACCCAACGGGAACAAACTACGGCGGCATAGTATTTCCCAGCGACGGCGACCACGCGGTTGATGACGTGTCCAACCTGGGGTTGACCGGCAAGGTAAAAATATCCAAGACCGAGCTGAAGCTCGGAACCTTGGTCCCGAAACTGCCGGTAATCTTCAGCAATGACGGACGATTGTTGCCGCAAACCTGGCAAGGAACCCAGGTTACATCGGCAGATATCAAAGATCTGACCTTGGTGGGAGGGCAAATTGATGAGGTGAAAGGGCGTAACTCCAGCAACAATGAAAATATGTCCATCGCGGGTGCGAACAATGCGGTCACGGGTCGCTTCAGTAATAAATTCATCTACGCCGGTGGCGATTATAAGCTGACTAAAGATCTAACCTTGCAATACTATTACGGCAACCTGAAAGATTTTTATAAGCAAAACTTCCTTGGTCTCATTCATAACTGGGCAATCGGTCCTGGGGTGCTGACCAGTGATGTTCGATACTTCAATAGCAAGAATGATGGTGCCAACGGTCATGACCCTGCATATTTCACGACAGGCTACTACGGAGGAAATACGTTAAAAGGGGAGGTCGATAATAATCTGTTCAGTGGGTTATTTACCTATGCCGTTGCAGGTCACACCTTCGGGGCAGGTTATGAGGTCAGCAATGGTAAAAGTGACTTCCCATATTTAAACCAGGGTGACGGCCCAACTACCTACACCATTACGGAGATGCAGGTTCAGAAATTCGTTCGTGCCGGCGAGAAATCATGGCAAGCCCGTTACTCTTTTGACTTCGCAAAAGTGGGCTTGCCAGGTGCGACGGCAGGAGTTGTGTATGTCAAAGGTGATGATATAAATACTGTTGCTTCCAGCAATTCCAGCGAATGGGAACGAGATATTACGCTGGCCTATGTCGTGCAATCGGGCCCGTTAAAAGGCTTTGGCGTGATGTGGAAAAATGCAATGGTGCGGAACAATATCCCTAATACCCGTCAACAAGACGAGAATCGCGTGATTATCAATTACCAATTGGCGTTGTTTTAGTTTCTTAATCGAGACCGCGTCAGAGCCTATAGCCAAGTATCAAAAACTTATTCGGTTGTCCAGTAGTGTGTGACTGGCCGCTGTAACTGACAGGCAGCGCTTTCACGAGTGTTGCGTGTACATGTCGTTCTCTTCCAACGGCATGTTTTATAGAAGAGTAACATTTCCCTTAGTTTGGGTAGGGCGGTGCAAGTGATCCTTCACCGCCTTTTTTTATTCGTTCACGCTGATAGCCCGTTGAATCGACGCAGCAATTGCGTCAGGTGTTCCAGATCCTCATCGTTCCAGCCGTCGATACGCTGCCGAAAGACGTCGCCCTTGTGAACAATGGCATGGCGGATTCTGGTCCGGCCTTGGTGGCTCAAATTCAAAAGGGTACCTCGACCATCCGAAGGATCTGGATGCGCCTCCACCAGTCCCAGATGGATGAGCCTTGCCGTCAACCTGCTCGTCGCGCTGCGGTCCATCGCCACAGCATCGGCGACACCACTGACCTTCGCCGGCCCGAACGCGTGTAGCCAGTGCGCGATATGGAACGCCGCCGGTGGCAACTCTGGGTGAAATTCGGCGGATGTCGCGACCGTCAGGGCACGCGAGGCACTCAGCAATGCACTGAGCTGTTCACCCAGCGCGAGAACCAGGCGGTCACGATCGTGGGCGGTCTGAGTGAGCGGTTTGTTTTCCGGTGTTTCCATTCTCGTCTGTTCCCGTTTCTTTCAACAAGAGCCTGCCGGCCGTTCGTTCATGGACAAATGCATATTTGCGATTATAGTGGACATTAGTCCATTAATTGCACTGACGGATAGTGAAAACACCACAATGAATATCAATGCCACCATTGTCCTTACAGGTGCTACCAGCGGAATTGGTCAGCTTGCTGCCATCGAGTTAGCCAGGCGAGGCGCCCATCTCGTTCTGACGGCGCGTGACAAGGCAAAGGCTGCTGCAACCTGTGAGCGCATTCATGCGGTCGCACCTGATGCATGTGTCGACGTTCATTACGCGGATTTCAGCAGCCTCGATTCCGTAGCGGCACTTGGCTTCGAACTCGCTTCGCTATACGAACGCATTGATGTGTTGATCAACAACGCAGGGCTTCACGCATTTGAGCAGCGTGTCACTGTTGATGGCCACGCCGAGATGCTTGCGGTGAACTACCTCGCTCCATGGCTGCTGACAAATATCCTGCAAGATACGTTGGTTCGTTCGGCTCCCTCCCGGATTATCACTGTCGCGTCAGAGGCATCGAGACGCAGCGGAGGGCTCGATTTGGAACGAGATCTCTTCGACACAGCCCCATTCACGCGCCTCGGCTCTTCGAAGCGTTATTCGAAAACCAAGCTGATGGACATCATGTTTTCGCAGGAACTGGCGCGTCAGCTTCAAGAAGCCGGCGTTGCGGTGCACTGTCTGGACCCAGGCTTTAACGTCACGGGGCTTGGTCGCGAGTTGGGTTTCTCTACGCTGCTGGCCAGGGCTTTCAACTGGCTGCGTATCGGTGATCCACAGCGCGGTGCCGACATCATCGTACGCTTGGCCACCGATACAGACCTTTCACCGGCATCGGGTGGCTACTTTTCGGTGAAGGATGCGAAACCAATACGGGCGACGCCTCCAGCGGATAACGCTGCCGCCTGCCAAGCCCTTTGGGCGGCGACGTCAGCCCTGCTAGCAAAACATCACAGGGCATAACTTCGACACCGCCCGGATCGATTACGACCCCAGTGCATCCTGCCAGCCTCGTCGTGCCAGGGGCAGATTGAGTAAGCGCTTGCCGGTAGCATCGTTGATGGCATTGCCCAGTGCTGCGGCCATGGGGCCCTGGACGATTTCTGCCGCCCCGAGAAATGGCAGATCTGGCTGATCAATCATGTGGACCTCGACCTGTTGCGGCAAATCCGCAAAACGCATGATCGGATAGCCGCTCCAGTCGAAGCTGTGCATGCCACTGGCGTCATAGAGGATTCGTTCATAGAGCGTCCAGCTGGCGGACTGTACGATGCCGCCCTGAATCTGATTGAGCAGCCCGTCGGGGCTGACAATTTGCCCCACGTCGACGGCGGCGACGACGCGATCAATCGTAACTTGCCCGGTCTGGCGCTGCACATGCAACTGCACGGCGATCGCGCAGTAACCCATGATGTTTTTGTAGCGGGCGAAAGCGAAGCCGATTCCGCTGCCGGGCCCCGTCGCTTTTTGCGGCCAGCGAAACTCTGCGGCCACGCGCTCCACTACCGCCCGTGCTCGCGGATCGCTCAAGTGATGCAGACGAAATTGCACCGGGTCCACGGTGGCCCGAGCCGCCAGTTCGTCGACGGTGCTCTCGATGGCGAACACGTTGATATGAGCACCGAGCGAACGCATGGCCGAGGTCCTGAAGGGCATGGTCAGCACAAAGTTCAGATCGACCTTCAGGTTGGGTATCTCATACAACGGAACGGCATTGCGGTCGCCGTCACCTTCGGGCTGAGCAATCGGGACTGAAGGTGCGGGGGTGAAGGGGGTGGCCAACAGCCACGCCGGTAACAGGCGCCCGGCATTGACGATGCGTTCGTTGTGCGGCGTACTCCAGAGTTCGTATTTCCAGTCGCGAAGACGCCCGCTGTCGTCCAGTCCCGCTTCCACTTCGGCAAGCATGGCCGAACTGTAGGGCTCCCAGAGATTTTCCTGTTCGCGCATCCATTGCACCCGTATCGGCTTGCCGGGAATGGCCATGGCAATCAGCGCGGCATCGGCGGCGGCGTCATCGGCGCCGTTGTGGCCATAGCAACCGGAGCCTTCCGCGTGGATGCACCGCACCTGAGCCACCGGCAGGCCGACCATCTCGGCGATGCCCGCGCGCAGAGGGTAAACACCTTGGGTATGGGTCCAGACGGTCAATGTTCCATCCTTGAACCACGCCACTGCGCAGGAGGGGCCGATGGAACCGTGCATCAGGTATTGCTTGGTCACCCGGGCCTTGTAGGTGCGCGGCCCAGGTTGCGCGATGTTGCCCTTGGCGCTCACTGGGTAGCGCCGCGCCGGCAATTCGGTGAGGAGTTGATGGATGTGTGCCGAGTCAGGTAGCGGGTTGCCTTCTGTCCAGTGGGCCGTGGCGTAACCCTCACGCATCGCTTTTACCGCCAGCCATTCATCGGTGGCGACCACGGCGAGGTAGCTGCCGTTGCGGACCAGTTTCACTCCACCGGGGAGTTTGTTGAGGGCGGCCTCGTCAATCTCCAGAAGCCGACTGCCGCGCCGGGGCGGGCGTATCACACGAGCGTGCAGCATATCGGGCAGGCGCATGTCCTGCACATAGGCCGCACCGCCGCTGACTTTGGCCGGGATGTCCAATCGAGGCAGTGATTTGCCGATCAGGGTAAAGCTGCTGGCTGGCTTGAAGGGGGAGTTTGTCGAGGCGAAGCGATGCAGTTGAACCCCAACCACCGCTTGTGCGTAGGTAATGCTGCGGCCTTGTGCATCATAGATCACCGCTTCGCGCGTGGTCAGGCTGTCAATGCTGGTCTGCCATTGCCGTGCCGCGGACTCGAGTAACAACTGACGCACTTGTGCTGCAGCGTTGAACAGTGCAGTGCCGCTGTCGACGATCGTATGGCTGCCGGCGGTGTAACCTTCATTGGGTGTCAGCGCGGTGTCGGCTGTGAGAAAACGGATGAGCCCAGGTGACACTTCCAGGCGTTCGGCGGCGATCTGCAGCAGCGCGGTTTTGACGCCAGTGCCCAACTCCACTTTGCCGGTGTAGACGGTGATGCCGTCTTTCGCATCGATGCGTATCCAGGCGTCGAGATAGGGCGTGGCCCGCAGACTGCCGGGCAGATCAGGCGCCAGGATTGCCGTACCCAAGGTGTCGACTTCGGTGTCAGCTAAGGCGCGGGGAATACCCGGAAGCATCGCGAACCCCATCACCAACGCCCCGTTTATCACGAAGGCGCGGCGGCTCAGATTGACGTTTTGCGTGGGGCTTTTCATACCTTGCCTCCCTGTGCGACGACCGACTTGATCGCGGCCAGGATGCGCACATGAGTGCCGCACCGGCACAAGTTGGGCGCCATGTGGCGACGGATCGTTTCATCGTCTGGATGTGGGTTGGCCTCGAGCAGCGCCTGTGCCCGTACGATCATTCCCGCGATGCAATAACCACACTGGGCGGCCTGCTCGTCGATAAAGGCTTTCTGCAACGGCCCCGGTTGGTCGGCGCTGCCCAGGCTCTCCACGGTGCGCACCGATTTGCCCGCCAGCGTGCCGCACGGTGTCAGGCAGGAAAACACCGGTTTGTCGTTCACTAACACCGTGCAGGCGCCGCACTGACCCAGGCCGCAACCGTATTTGGCGCCATTGAGCCCCACTTGGTTGCGCAAGGCATACAGCAGGGGCATATCGTCCGCGATGTCCAGTTCGTGAGTCTTGCCGTTGATGTCGAGTGTGATCACGGTTGCTACTCCTGAGCCCGAATGCTTTTGATTGTTTTGTCGAGATCCGTCCAGGGGCGGTTCGCACAGCTCTCGTCGCGCAAGTACTCGGCAAGTGCCGCTACATGGGAATCGTCCAGGCTATGGGCGAAGGCCGGCATGTAGTGGCTGGATTCGGCGCTGGACATAGGGATGCCCTGCAGGATGGTCTGGATCAAATTGCGTGGCGAGTCCGCCATCACCGCTGAGGTGTTCGCCAGTGCCGGCCGCGATTCAATGACGCGCATGGGGGCCGCGCTGCCGTGGCAACTCGCGCAGGCCCCGTCGAACAACGCGGCACCCAGAAGCGCCCTGGCGCTGGGCTTGACTCCAGAGGTGCAGGGCGGCGATGGGGCATCCGATGAAGTTTTCTTGAGGTCAAGAATGTACTGCGCGATGGCATGCGCGTCTTCCGCCGGCAATTGCGCGATGCTCAGGCTGACCGGCAACATCGGGCCCGCCGCTGCGCCATGTCCTTCGGCGACCTCGCCCGTCAAATAGGCGACCAACTGGGCTTCATTCCAGGGATGCTGTGCCTCGGTCATTCCGCGCAGGCCAGGAGCTGTCCAGTCGTCGACGACGCCACCGTTGAACAGTTCGCTGCCTTTCTCCCCGCCAATCAGATTCAGGGGCGAATGGCAGGATGAACAGTGTCCCGCGCCCTCGACCAGATAGCGTCCGCGATTCCATTGCGCTGATTGGTTGGGAAGTGGTTCCAGCGGATCCCCATGCAGGAACAGCAAGTTCCAGAAAGACACCAGCGGACGGAAGTTCATGGGGAAGACCATATGGTTTGGCGGCGCGGTGTATTTGATCGGGTCCACGCTCATCAGGAAGGCATAGGCATCGGCAATATCGGCATCGCTCATCTTCCGGTAATGAACGTAGGGGAAAGCCGGATACAGAAAGTGGCCGTCACGCGCGATGCCTTCACGCATGGCCCGTTCGAAGGCGTCCAGCGACCACTGACCGATACCGGAGTGCGGATCCGGGGTGATGTTGGTGGTGAAGAGGGTTCCGAAGGGCGTTACCAACGGCAAACCGCCGGCCATGTAGGCGCCTCCCGGCCGTGTATGGCAGACCGCACAGTCTCCCGCTTCGACGACGCGACGGCCTCTGTCCAGGGTTTCGCGACCAGCATTCAGGGGGTGACTGAGCGGGGCAATTTCCGGCCTCCACATCATCCAGAACGCAAACCCTAACCCCACGACGCCGATGGCCAGAACGGCACCGATGATCGTCTTGCGCTTCATCGCCATACCTCTCGAGCTGAATTAACGACAGATTTTTCAATCCGCCGCGTGCGATTGGCGTACGGCGATTTTCCATGTCGTGAGCTTAGAGAGGGTGGTTGTGATGGAGTACCCCATTGAGGCGCAACGCTACATTGCGCCGGGCGCAACGGGCGGCAGAATTAACAACCGTTAACTCGCGTAGCGTGCGCCCATGCCCAAAGATAGACCCTCAAGGATCGTACCGATGCCACTGTAGGGGTTTCATGGACAAGCTGCTCGCACTGAAAATGTTCGTCCAGTCGGTAGATTCCAAGGGCTTTTCGTCTGCCGCCAGGCAACTCAATCTGGCCACCTCTTCAGTGACCAGAATGATCGACAGGCTTGAGGATGACCTGGGTGCCGTGCTGCTGAATCGCTCTACCCGCCAAGTCACGTTGACGGATGCCGGCGGTGTGTACTACCTGAAAAGCCGGGATATTCTGAGTGCCATGGCTGACGCGGACGAGTCAGTCTCGGACCGCGGTGAAGTGCCCGCCGGACAGTTGCGCATCTCAGTGCCGGTGGCGTTTGGTCACCGTCTCATTGCCCCCCATATCGGCGCACTTTTAGGGCGCTATCCACTATTCGCACTGGATATGACGCTATCGGACGACATCGTCGATTTGCTCGGCGAACGCATCGATCTATCGATCCGGATGGGGTCGCCAGCAGCGATGGAAACGGTGGTTAGCCGCTGCATCGGCAGCTTTCGACGCCGCGTAGTCGCCAGCGCTGAATACCTGGAAGCTCGTGGTTTTCCCGACCGCCCCATGGACCTCATGCAACACGAGTGCATGTGCTTCAACTATGGCGCGCCGCAGCAGTTCTGGACTTTTTCGCAGCGGGGCCGAGAGATGCGTGTACCTGTCGAAGGGCAATTCAAAAGCAACAATGCCGAGGTCCTGCGCGAAGTGGTGCTGGCCGGGTGCGGGGTGGCGCTGTTACCCGATTGGCTGGTCAATGATGACATCGACGGTGGCCGCCTCACGTCCTTGTTCGACGCTTTTGTCGTCAATCCGAATCGTGCAAGTTCGGCGATCTCGGCCCTCTATCTGCCCAATCACCGCGGCTCGAAACGTATCAATGCGTTCATTGATTTCCTCACCGAATTACTCAAGTCACAAAGTCAGCCGAAGACGTGATCGGTTCATCTTTGCGTTTTGCGAAAAGCAACGTTGTGCAACCGGTGGATTCTCTGACGACGCCCAGGCACCTACCTTGGGGGGGTGAAACACTCAACCACGGAGACCGTCATGAGTTTGCACTCATCCACAATTCAGGTGACTTACGATTTCATCTGCCCATGGTGCTGGATCGGTGAGGAAAATCTTGAGCGCGCGCTGGCCGCTTCGGGTTTTTCAACGGACCACCCGATCAGTTTCCTGCCTTATCAGTTGAACCCGGACATGCCTGTTCGAGGCATGGATCGCAAAGCCTATCGCTCCGGCAAGTTCGGCAGTTGGGCGCGTAGCCAGGCCATGGACGCACAGGTCACCCATGCCGGCAAGGCCGTCGGTCTCGAGTTCGATTATGAGCGCGTCGAAAAAACCCCCAACACGATGGCTGCGCACCGGTTGGTATGGCGCGAGCAGCAGGCGGGGCGAGACGCGTCATTGCTGGTCAAGACCATTTTCAAAGCGTACTTCAGCGAGGGGCGGGATATCGGCGACCTCACTGTGCTGGCCGACATCGCTGCCGTAACCGGGCTGGACCGAGAGGTCATTGTTGACTTTCTCAAGGCCGATGAAGGCACGGCTGAAGTCTTGAAGCTCGAAGCCCAAACCAAGGCGTCCGGTGTGCGCTCGGTGCCGAGTATTCAGATCGCAGATGACGTGATCAGTGGTGCCCAGCCCGTCGAAATAATGATCCAGATACTGAAACGAAGCCAAGCCGCCTAAGGCGCTTTTTCAATCCCTATCCATTCAGGAAATTACCATGACTCATCACTTGTTCAGCCCGATCAAAGTCGGCCAATTCACCCTCGATCACCGCGTCGCCATGGCGCCTCTGACTCGCTCGCGGGCGGGACAGCCGGGCAACGTACCGACATCGATGAACGTCGAGTACTACCGTCAGCGTGCCAGTGCCGCATTGATCATTACCGAGGCTACACAGATTTCGCAGCAGGGCCAGGGTTACGCCTGGACGCCTGGCATCCATAGCGACGAGCAAATTCAGGGCTGGAAGGCTGTCAGCGAGGCCGTGCACGCAGAAGGCGGGCGCGTTTTCCTGCAGCTCTGGCATGTGGGGCGAGTGTCGCACCCGGTGTTCCAGCCTGACGGCGGCTTGCCGGTGGCACCGACTGCGCAGCCAGTGCCCGGCAAGACCTTCATCCTGAATGAAGAGGGCGAGGGCGTATGGGGGGATGTACCTGTCCCTCAGGAGCTGGACATTCCAGGGATCGAAGCCATTGTGGCCGACTTCCGCAAGGCCGCTCGTAACGCGATTCTGGCCGGGATGGACGGCGTGGAAATTCACGCGGGCAATGGCTACCTGCTCGACCAATTCATCAATAGCGCCAGCAATCAGCGCAGTGATCGCTACGGTGGAAGTATCGAAAACCGTGCGCGGTTACTGCTTGAAGTCGTGAAAGCCGTGACCGATGAAGTGGGGGCCGAGCGCGTTGCTGTTCGCCTAACACCGATGGGACGTTTCATGGGGATGGGCGATGACACCCCGGAGCAAACCTTTGGCTACATTGCGTCCCGGCTCAATCATTGGAATCTCGCTTACCTGCACCTGGTAGAGCCAATGATGGTCGGTACAGTGCTCGATGAAAGTAACGACCCACGCTGGGACGCGATCATCAAGCAACTGCGTAATGACTTCCACGGCGTCCTGATGTTGGCGGGTGGCTACTCCGGTGAAACGGCCGAACAGGCCATTGCGCAGGGCCGTGCAGACCTCATCGCTTTTGGTCGCCCGTTCATTGCCAACCCCGACTTGCCGGCTCGCTTGCGCGGTCGCAACGAACTCAACGTGGCCGACGGCAACAGCTTTTTTGGTGGCGACGCTAAGGGCTACATCGACTATCCAGTGATGGCCTGACACAACAGTAGAACCAGAGCTTGGGGAATCACCCTGCAACGAGGAGAAAGGCAATGAAGAGTTCAGGCGTTCCGAAGGCCTTGGTCATAGGTGGTTCCCTGGGAGGGCTGTTCGCCGCCACGGCATTACGCGCGATTGGTTGGCAGGTCGATATTTACGAGCGATCGCCCGCGGCGATGGATAGCCGTGGCGGTGGCATCGTTTTGCAAGCGGATGTCCTGCACCATTTTCGCTATGCGGGCATTTATCCGGCAGGTGCGCTCGGCGTCCGGTCCCACGATCGGCTCTATCTGGATCGATCCGGTAGCGTCGTGCATAAAGAGCCGATGCCGCAAACCCAGACGTCCTGGAACACACTGTACAGCTCATTATTTTCTGCGTTTCCTGCTGAGCATTATCACCGTGGCAGGACGCTGGCGGATCTGACTCAGAATGACCACCGAGTGACTGCGATTTTCGCCGACGGCAGCACTGCCGAGGCAGATCTGCTGATTGGCGCTGATGGCGCGGGCTCAACTGTGCGAAGCGTGGTGTTGCCTGGGGCAGAGCCTACCTATTCGGGCTATGTGGTGTGGCGTGGGTTAGTCGATGAAGATCAACTTCCTGATTTCGCCGCAACGCAGCTTTACGAGGACTTTGTTTTTCAACAGGACCCTGAATCGCTGATGCTGGAGTACATGGTGCCGAGCGTGAGTGGCTCCGTTAGTCTTGGCGAGCGTCGCTTCAATTGGCTGTGGTATTTGAAAGCTGCGCAAGGCGCGGAACTGGACGCTGTACTCACTGACAGTCACGGCCATCGGCGTAGTCACTCCATTCCACCCGGGGCCTTGGCCACTGGGCAGGATGCGTACGTACGGGAAATGGCTGAGCGGCAGGCGAACCCGGCTTTTCGGGAGCTGATTCGCCAGACCAAGGATATTTTTGTGCAGGCGATCCTTGATCTCAAAGTCCCGCAAATGGTGTTCGGCCGTGTGTTGTTGACGGGCGACGCCGCTTTTGTGCCGCGTCCTCATACCGCCGGAAGCACGGCCAAGGCCGCCCGCAATGCACTGACCCTGGCGCAGGCAATCGACGATGTCGGCGACATTGATAAAGCCCTGCTGGCCTGGCAGCGACAACAACTTGCAGAAGGCAAGCGCATGGGGGATTGGGGAGTAAGTATGGGTAATCGGATTATGGGCATCGCGCAAGCTTGAAAGTGCTGCTCACACCGAATTTTTGGCGGGATGAAGTGCGATATAACCTTGAGGTTAGTGCGGTTTTTAGGCTGAATATAAAAAGAGGAGATTAGCTTCAGCTCGAAGCTATCTCCTCTTTTTAACATCTGTAAACTTTGCAGTTTTAACCATTCTGGCAGGAGCCACCCAGTATCTTGTTTTGCAGGTTGTGCGTCGTGCCCTTGTGATCCACATACACCATGTGCGCGTCCACTGGACCGCAGGCGTTCTGAGTGTCCTCGACCGTAGTGATGTCGATGACCTTGGCGATATCCAGGTGTTCGGAATAATTGTACTGCTCAGGTTCAGGGATCGAGGCGGTATTGTTGGCGCCGTCATGGGCTGATGCGTAAACGCTAAACATCATGAGCGAAGCGAGCATTGCATATTTCATCAGGGTGTCTTCCAGTAAGAGTAAGAGAGGAAGCAACATCTCTTGTTTGCTTCTGGAACGAATTATGGTGTCGCCAGCTTATTTGTAAAAATACTCAGACTGGATACTGAGCATTACTGAAAGTGATGTTTCTCCATGTTCACCCATTGAGTAGTTTTTTAAAAGTATTTAACGAACTTAGGTCGATCAACCGGGCTATGTTGTCGGGCGTAACGGCAGAGGCGATTCGATGAGTCCTTGAACGGCGCGCAAAAAAAGGCCAGTCAGACTGGCCAAAGGGAAATCGAGAGTTTCGCCAATGCTATGCGGGGAGTCCCAGAATTCTGGCCGCGTTCACGCCAAGCACTGCTGCTTTCTCGCGCGGACCGAGGCCCACGCTTTCGACAAAACGCACCGGCTGTTCATAGCCCATGTCGAAGCAGTAGTCGCTGCCCAGTACCAGATGGTCGATCCCGACGTTCGCGATCAAATAGTCCAGCACCGGCCCGGAATGCGACACGGTGTCATAGCTGAATCGCGTCAAGTAGCTGCTCGGCTTTTGGGCCAGACGCCGTGTCTCAGGACGCGAGGTCCACCCGGCATCGAGGCGTCCCACGAGAATTGGCAAAGCCCCACCGGCGTGAGGCAATGACACATGCAGTTGTGGGTATTGATCCAATACTCCGCCGAGGATCAGGTGTGACGCGGCGATAGCGGTATCGAACGGGTTGCCCAGCAGATTGCTCAAGTAGTAATTGCTCAGACGGGTGCCACCGACCGTTTGTTGCGGGTGCAGGAATACCGGAAGTCCCAGCTGTTCTATGCGGGCAAAGATTGGCGCGAAGCGCGGATTGTCCAGGTCCAGGCCGTTGATGTTGGTGCCCATGTACACCCCCCGAACCCCAGGCAATTCGGCTGCGCGTTCCAACTCGGCAATGGCATCGTCAGCCTCTAGCATTGGCAACGTGGCCAGCACCACAAAACGTTGCGGGTGTTGGCGATGCACTGTCGATGCGGCATCGTTCCAGGCACGTGCCAGGCGGGCATTGAGTTGTCGATCTGCCCAGTAAACCATCGGCACGCTAAGGGACAACGCCTGAACATCGACGCCGGAGTGGTCCATGTCGAGCAAGCGCGCCTGCACATCGATAAATTTCAAGGGCAGGGGGCCTAATCCGCCGGCCGGGGTGGCGAAGCTGAACGTCGTTTCATGGCGGGTATAGCTTCCACCGAACGTTTTGCCTTCACTTCCCAAGAGGTGTAAGAACTCTTCAGGGTAGTAATGCGCGTGGATGTCCACCGATCGCACCGCGACGTCGGCGCCTCTCTTGATCGGTGCCGCTGAGGAGGGTGATAGACGAGTCACCAGCAGGCCACCCGCAGTAGCTGCCATGATGCCCAGCAGTTGGCGGCGGGTCTTTGAAAGACAGCAGGGACATTGCATCGTTGATCTCCTTTTTATTGTTGTCGTAGCGAGTTCAGGTGCGTGCTGGATGCTTGCGTGGCAACAGGGCGACTGGTTTGCGCCTTGGGCATGTACCTGCTTCGAAATGTCGCTCTATTAATCAATCGATCATTTGATGATTTTTGATTATCATCCGATCAATTGAAAAATCGCAAGCCTCTTTTCTCAATCAGGACACTGAGCACAGCCATGCAAGACTCCCACTGCCTGATCGTGCACAGTCGCTACCTTTACCTTTCAATCTTGGAATCTGCACATGGACAAGTTGCTGGCGCTGAAAATGTTTGTCGAAACGGTGCGCTGTGGGGGCTACTCGTCTGCGGCGCGTAAGCTCGGCATCTCCACGTCGTCAGTGACGCGACAGGTCGCGGGGCTGGAAAGTGAGTTGGGCGCGAGCCTGCTTAATCGCACCACCCGCAACACGAGCGTCACGGTGGCGGGGCAGCACTATTTCGATAAAGCCGTGGCGATCCTTGAGGCCATCGACGAAGCCGATGCTGTTGTGGCCGACCGTGGTAGCGAAGCTCAGGGGCGTTTACGCGTCAGCGTACCGGTGGAATTCGGCCGGCGAATCATCGCTCCGCATTTGGGGCGGTTGCTTGAACGCCATCCCGGCCTGGAGATCAGCCTCTCGTTGAGCGACGAGGTCAGTGACCTGCTCAGCGAACAAATCGATGTGTCAGTACGTCTCGGTTCATCGGTTATCAGTGATGACATCGTCAGCAAGCGGCTGGGCGATTTCCAGCGTTGGGTGGTGGCGAGTCCCGAATACCTGACACGAACCGGCCTGCCCCGACACCCTCGCGACCTGCTGGAACATCAGTGCTTGCGTTTCGATTACCGCACGGGCCACCACAACTGGACATTCCAGGGCGATGAGGACGTCATCCGCTTGAATGTGCAGGGACGGCTGCAAAGCAACAATGCCGACATTCTGCGTGAGGCCGCCTTGGCCGGCGGTGGGGTGACGCTATTGGCCGATTGGCTGGTGAGTGAGGATGTCAGTGCAGGTCGGCTGACGCGGGTGTTGGAGCAATATGAGGTCAACCCAGGCAGTGCAAGCACCTGCATCAATGCGCTGTATCTGCCCAACCATCGTGGTTCCAGTCGCATCAATGTATTCATCGAGTTTCTTCAGGAAATACTCGCGCCTTAAGCTCGTCCTATGCATCAGGCAATACCGCGTTGCGCATTGCTTTTGATCGAATCGACTGGCGGCAACTCCTCGCAGCGCACAGTTGGCCAGCCCCGATCACGCGTTCGGGCAAAAGCAGCGTTGCCGAATGCGCAATGAAGCCTTGCACAGGGCAGCGATTCTCCCCGCGAGCTCGGGTTCGTACAGTGGCACCCATCAACTGACCCCGGTCGTCAACGCAGCATCCCGCGGCCACTGACAAAAAATCTCGTTTAGAACACGCCCCGATTCGGCCGGCAACGGCCTGCTATCGCCTGGCGAAAGTTTGAGGAATGCCCCATGAAACATACACAGACGGTCCCCCTGATCGTCTCCGCTCTGGCGCTGTCGATCGTGCTGGCGGGCTGCAAGCAAGAGGCGCCCGTGCAAGTCGTCAAACCGCCGCAGGTTGGAGTCGTCATCCTTCAATCACAGACTTACACCGTGCAAAGCGAACTGCCGGGGCGTACCGCACCTTTTCGCGTCGCGGAAGTTCGGCCACAAGTGGACGGAATCATTCAGCAGCGCTTGTTCGACGAAGGAAGCGAAGTCAAACCCGGCCAAGCGTTGTATCGCATTGATCCATCGCCATACGAAGCAGACGTGGCTCGTGCCCGCGCCTCGTTTCAACAAGCCCGTTCCCTCGCAGACCGCTATCGACAGCTGATCGGAGAAAGAGCCGTGAGCCGCCAAGAGTTTGAGGATGCGCAGGCGCGACAACTGACGGCGGAGGCTGATCTCAAGCGGGCCGAGATCAACCTGCGTTACACACGGGTGCTCGCGCCGATCGCCGGTCGCATCGGCCGCTCCAGCGTGACCGAAGGGGCGCTGGTGAACAACGGCCAGGCGGGAGCCATGGCGTCCATTCAGCAGCTCGATCCGATCTACGTCGACATCACCGAGTCCTCTGCGAACCTGCTCAAGCTGCGTGAAGACCTCAAGCAAGGCCGCTTGGAGAACGCGGGAGCGGACGCCGCCGTGGTGACCCTCGCGCTGGAAAATGGCAGCGCGTACGGACTGCCTGGGCGCCTGAAGTTTACTGAGGTGTCAGTCGATCCCTCCACCGGTTCAGTGACGCTGCGTGCCGTGTTTCCCAACCCCGAACATCTGCTTCTACCGGGCATGTTTGTGCGGGCGAAACTCCAGAGCGGCGTGCGGCAGGCCGCCATCCTCGCTCCGCAACAAGGGGTGACTCGCGACCTGAAGGGCAATCCCAGCGCACTGGTGGTCAGCGCTGACGGGACCGTGGAACAGCGTCCTCTGACGGCTAATCGCACAGTGGGCAACCAATGGCTGGTAGAGCGCGGCCTCGAAGCGGGGGATCGGTTGATCACTGAAGGGCTGCAGTTCGTCAAGCCGGGCATGAAGGTCACCGTGACCGCCGCTCAAAACGTGGCGCCGGCGTTGGCCGGAACCGCGGCTGGGGGGAACTGAGCATGTCCAGGTTCTTTATCGATCGGCCCATTTTTGCTTGGGTACTCGCATTGATCGTCATGCTGGCCGGCGGGCTGGCAATCCTCAAGCTGCCTGTCAACCAATACCCTGACATCGCTCCGCCAGCGATCTCGATTCAGGTGACTTACCCAGGTGCATCGGCCCAGACTGTGCAAGACACCGTGGTCCAGGTCATCGAGCAACAGCTCAACGGTATCGACAACCTTCGCTACGTCAGTTCGGAAAGCAACTCCGATGGCACCATGGCGATCACGGTGACTTTCAACCAAGGGACGAACCCCGACATCGCCCAGGTTCAGGTTCAGAACAAGCTGAACCTGGCCACGCCACTGTTGCCGCAAGAAGTGCAGCAGCAGGGCATCCGGGTGACCAAAGCGGTCAAGAATTTCCTGATCGTCATTGGTGTTGTCTCGGAAGACGGCAGCATGTCCCGCGAAGACTTGGCCAACTACGTGGTGTCCAACATGCAGGATCCGCTGTCGCGCACTTCAGGCGTCGGTGACTTTCAGGTGTTCGGTGCGCAGTACTCCATGCGGATCTGGCTAGATCCTTCGAAGCTGGTCAGTTTTGGCCTGACGCCTGTCGATGTGAAAAGTGCGATTCAAGCGCAAAACGTGCAAGTGTCGTCCGGCCAGATCGGTGGCCTGCCTGCGCTGCCGGGCCAACAGCTCAACGCTACCATCATTGGCAAAACCCGCTTGCAGTCGGCTGACGAGTTCAAGGACATCCAGCTCAAAGTCAATCCCGACGGTTCTGAAGTACGCCTGGCCGATGTCGCTGAGGTGGCGCTAGGTGGTGAAACCTACAGCGTCAACGCCCAGTTCAACGGGATGCCAGCGTCCGGCATCGCCATCAAGCTCGCTCCCGGGGCCAACGCGCTGGATACAACCAAGGCGATCCACGACACCCTCGACCAGCTGCAACCGTTTTTTCCTCGCGGCATGAAAGTGGTCTACCCCTACGACACAACGCCCGTGGTGCGCGATTCCATCCATGGCGTGTTCCATACCTTGGGCGAGGCGATCGTGTTGGTGTTCCTCGTGATGCTGCTGTTTCTGCAGAATCTGCGCGCGACCATCATCACCACGCTGACGGTTCCCGTCGTATTGCTGGGTACGTTCGGCATCCTTGCGGTCGCCGGTTTCACCATTAACACGTTGTCGATGTTCGGCATGGTGTTGGCCATCGGCCTGCTGGTGGATGACGCCATCGTCGTGGTCGAGAACGTCGAACGTGTCATGCGGGAGGAGCATTTGTCGGCGAAAGAAGCCACGATTCGCTCCATGAAACAAATCCAGGGCGCGCTCGTCGGCATCGCCATGGTGTTATCGGCGGTGCTACTGCCGATGGCGTTCTTCGACGGTTCAACCGGCGTCATCTACCGCCAGTTTTCCCTCACCATCGTCTCGGCCATGGCCCTGTCGGTGCTGACCGCGCTGGTGTTCACGCCTGCCTTGTGCGCCACAATGCTCAAGCCGCATGACCCCACACGCGGGCTCGCACGGCTCGGCTCCTTCCGTGCATTCAATCGTGGATTTGATCGCGGTGTGCAACGCTACGAGCGTGGCGTCGCCGGGATGCTGCGGCACAAGGCGCCGGCATTTATGGCTTACCTGGTGATCGTCGCTGGCATGGTCTTGCTCTTCAACCGCATCCCCACCGCGTTTCTGCCCGATGAAGACCAGGGCGTGATCTTTACCCAGGTGCAGACCCCGGCGGGGTCCAGTGCCGAGCGCACGCAAAACGTGCTCGACAGCGTGCGTCAGTACTTGCTCGCCAAGCCTGAGCAGGGCGGTGAAGCCAACGCGGTAGATGCGGTGTTTACCGTGAATGGCTTCAACTTCGCGGGACGTGGGCAAAGCTCGGGCATGGCTTTTGTACTGCTCAAACCGTGGGGACAGCGCGGCCCTGAAGATGCGGCACTTGCGTTGGCCGCGCGCGCTCAAGCGAAATACAAAGGCATGCGCGATGCCATGGTCTTTGCCGTGGTGCCACCTGCCGTGCGCGAGTTGGGCAACGCCTCGGGCTTTGATTTGTTCCTGCAGGACCAGGCCGGCGTCGGTCACGAAGTGCTGGTGCAGGCGCGCAATCAGTTCCTGCGACTGGCTTCTGAAAGCAAAGTGCTGGCGGCAGTGCGGCTCAACGGCCTGAACGATGAGCCCCAGTATCGGTTGAAGATAGATGACCGTCGGGCGAGGGCGCAGGGCGTGTCGCAAACCGACATCAACACCACCCTGTCCGTGGCCTTTGGCGGCAACTACGTCAACGATTTCATCGACCGTGGCCGGGTCAAAAAAGTCTTTGTGCAGGGCCAGGCCAGCGCACGCATGTCCCCTGAAGACCTGGACAAATGGTACGTACGCAACGCCGCTGGGAAGATGGTGCCGTTCTCCGCTTTCGCTTCGGGCGAGTGGGTCTTTGGCTCTCCCAAACTGGCGCGCTACAACGGTGTGCCGGCAGAGGAAATACTGGGCAGCCCGGCACCGGGTTACAGCACGGGCGATGCCATGGCTGAAGCACAAGCCATTGCGGCTCAGTTGCCGCCCGGGGTCGCGCTGGCGTGGACGGGCTTGTCGTATGAAGAAAAGCTGTCCGGTTCTCAAGCGCCGGTCATGTACGCGCTCTCGTTGCTGGTGGTGTTCCTCTGTCTCGCGGCCCTGTACGAAAGCTGGTCTATCCCGTTGGCCGTGATGTTGGTGGTACCGTTGGGTGTTGTCGGCGCATTGCTGGCCACTACCTTGCGCGGTCTGTCTAACGACGTGTTCTTCCAGGTGGGCTTGCTGACAACGGTAGGGCTGGCGGCGAAGAACGCCATCCTCATTGTGGAGTTCGCTAAGGAACTGCATGAGCAGGGCATGAGCTACGCCGACGCGGCGATTGAGGCGGCACGCCTGCGTTTGCGCCCCATCGTCATGACATCCCTGGCGTTCATCCTTGGGGTGGTGCCGTTGGCAATCTCTACCGGCGCAGGCTCTGGCAGTCAGCACGCCATCGGTACTGGCGTGATCGGCGGCGTGCTCACCGCCACAGTCCTGGCCGTCTTCTGGGTGCCGCTCTTTTATGTGTCGGTGTCGTCACTCTTCGCACGTCGATCGCCCGTCGTTCCGGCCGTGGCCGCTCAAGAGGAGGTCATGTCATGATCAAGCCTTTTAGCTTTCTGGTACTCGCTTCGCTGCTGTTCAGTGGGTGCTCCCTGATTCCGGCGTATTTGCAGCCAAAGTCTCCGGTGCTGGCTGTTTATCCATTGGCTCCCATGACTCGTGATGAGAGTGCGGCAGCGTTCGATTGGCGCGAATTCTTTGCCGATCCGGCGTTGCATCGCCTGATCGAGACGGCACTGGCCAACAATCGGGATATCCGAGTCGCCACATTGAACGTCGAGGCCTACCAGGCGCGCTATCGCATTCGCCGCGCGGACCTGTTGCCGGACGTCTCGGCAGCAGGAAGCGGCAGTCGTCAGCGCGTCCCGGCAGACCTGGCACCTGATGATAAAGCCACGATCGAGAGCCAGTACTCGGTCGGTCTGAACGTGAGCTACGAGCTGGACCTGTTCGGTCGTGTGCGCAGCCTCGATCAAGAGGCCTTGCAGCGTTACCTGGCCAGCGAACAGGCGCAGCGCTCAGTCCACATCGGGTTGGTTGCGAGCGTTGCGAGCGCCTGGCTCACCCTGCAGGCCGATCAAGTGCTGGAGCGACTGACCAGCGATACGCTCGACACCTATGAAAACAGCTACCAGATGACCCGGCGAAGTGCTGAAGTGGGCACTGCGTCGGACCTGGCATTAAGCCAGTCACAAACCTTGGTACAAAGTGCTCGCGGTTCGATGGCTCGGTATCGTCGGCAGGTTGCTGAGGACCGCAACCTGTTGGTGTTGTTGATCGGAGGCGAACTCCCGGCGGACCTGGTTGCCGGTGATTGGGAGCGACAATCTTTACCTGAGGTCCCCGTGGGATTGCCGTCGGACCTGCTCAGCCGTCGGCCCGACATACTGGAAGCCGAATTACTGTTGAAGGCTGCCAATGCGAATATCGGCGCAGCGCGGGCTGCGTTCTTTCCGCGAATCAGCCTGACGGCAGACGCCGGTTCCTCCAGCGAGGCATTGTCCGGCCTGTTCAACGCAGGGTCGGGAACCTGGAGCTTTTTTCCACAGATCAGCCTGCCGATCTTCAATGCGGGCAGCTTGCAGGCGAGCCTGGATGTCTCTCAAGTCGAGAAGGACATTCAAGTGGCGCGTTATGAAAAGGCCATCCAGTCAGCCTTCAAAGAAGTCAGTGATGGGCTGGCCGCAACCGAGACCTTTGGGCTACAGATTGAGGCGCAGCAAGGGTTGGTCAGCGCGAGTGCCAAATACTATCGGCTCGCGGAAAGTCGCTACCTGACAGGCATCGACAGCTCGTTGACTCTTCTGGACGCGCAACGGACGCTGTTCGCTGCACAGCAAGGGTTGATCAGTGATCAGTTGGCTGAGCGGGTAGCGACCATCGATTTGTTCAAGGCGCTCGGAGGAGGGTGGAAAGGCTGATCTCCTTCGGATAACTCACTCTCACTATTATGGACAAAGCGCTGAGTCGGCGCTGAGTTAAACATCGAAGTGCAGGTTGATTGGATGCCCTAGATGGATGCACCAAGGTGTAACAACACAGCCGCGGCATAGGCAGCGACTTGAATGAATTGTTGGCGATCCAACTTTGATGAGGAACAGTCATGGCCAATGCAGCGGCATCAATTCGTGTACCAGCTTCAGCGGAAAACGTCTGGGATTTAGCAGGTGGATTCAATTCGTTGCCTGACTGGCTGCCGGGTGTGACAACCAGCGAACTTAGCAAAGGCGGGCGCTTACGAAGCATCTGTCTCGAAAGTGGTGAAATCATCGTTGAGCGACTCGAGTACTTCGATAACCTAGGGCGCACTTATAGCTATTCCATAATCAATGGGGCGTTCCCGGTTATCGATTATTTTGCGATATTTACCGTGCTACCTGATGGTGAAAACGCGTCAATTGTTGAGTGGTCCGGAGAGTTCACCGCCAATGGTGTTAGTACCCAAGAAGCCGAGGCGATTTTCTTGGGTTTCTATGAAGATTCCCTCGAATCGCTCAAAGCCAAATTCATATGAGCAGTAGCAAGAGCAAACTCACGTTTCCTGCATCCACGCTGGAAATTACGATCAGCCACCTACATTTGTCTCAGCTAAACCTCAGTCTCGTCATCAAAAATGGAACGGGTTGCCATGTTCCACAGACAGGTTTTTGAATCGGTTGTCTAAATTGCTTGGGAAGTTGTTTTCCGCCAATGTAAGTCTGTCACCTTTGCTCATCGTGAATTGTAAGGTCAC
>Ga0105250_10000244_pt1 | contig 45216 bp, 40 predicted proteins | sample KBSS54metaG_FD_80425 | JGI IMG/M metagenome (GOLD analysis project Ga0105250, IMG submission 80425) | Switchgrass rhizosphere microbial communities from Kellogg Biological Station, Michigan, USA - KBS S5-4 metaG | ecosystem: Host-associated > Plants > Roots > Rhizosphere > Soil | place...
TCAGTCAGCCCAACGGCCACTTCAATCGCGCAAACCCCTACCGCCTGCCGGCGCTCGCTGTCCTCCAGCACAAACAGATAGCACTGCTCGCCACGCGGAAGTTCGCCTTGCCAGGTTTTTAACGCCCGCTCAATGCGCGCCGACAACGTATCTTCATCTTGCGGCAGGGAAGTGAGACCGATGCCGGATTTACCGGCAAGCGTCAGTAAATCAGCCAAATCGCGACGCTCTATAGGGCGAATAATCATCATAATGCGAACCTCGTCAGAATCAGGCTGCGCCGGTTAAGGCGCAGCCTGTGTATTAGCTGCAAATCCGCGCCACGGCACGCGCGAATCGCGCCAGCCCCTCTTTCACATCCTGCTCTGGAATGATCAGTGAAGGGGTGAAGCGCACCACATCCGGGCCGGCGATCAGTGCAATCACGCCCTCTTCGTTGGCCAACTGGGTGATCTGTTTTGCCTTGCCGGCATAATCCTTATTCAACTGGAAGCCAATCAGCAGGCCGCCGCCGCGAATTTCAGAGAAAATCGGGTATTGCCGGTTAATTTCGTTCAAGCCGTCGATAAACCACTGGTGGCGCTGCTTCACGCCTTCCAGCACCTCTGGCGTGTTGATGATGGAAAACACCGCGCCCGCCACCGCCGTCGCCAGCGGGTTGCCGCCGTAGGTGGTGCCGTGGGTGCCTACGCCCAGGGTTTTGGCCAATGCGTCGGTGGTCAGCATAGCGCCAATCGGGAAGCCACCGCCCAGCGCTTTAGCGGTGGTCAGCACGTCCGGCACGACGCCGTATTGCATGTACGCGTACAGATACCCCGTGCGACCCACGCCGGTTTGCACTTCATCGAAAATCAGCAACGCATCGTGGCGATCGCACAGCTCACGCAGGCCCTGCAGGAAAGCGGCATCGGCCGGCAGCACGCCACCTTCGCCCTGAATCGGCTCCACAATCACCGCGCAGGTCTGGTCGTTGATCAGCTCAGCCGCGGCAGCCAGATCGTTAAACGCCGTGTGGCTGATACCGCCCGGCAGCGGCGCAAAATCTTTTGAATACTTCGGCTGGCCGCCGGCAGACACGGTGAACAGCGTCCGGCCGTGGAAAGCGTTATTGAACGCCACAATCTGGTTCTTGCCGGCGTTGCCGTTGTCCAACGCACGTTTACGCGCCAGCTTCAGCGCCGCTTCGTTGGCTTCTGCCCCGGAGTTGCAGAAAAACACTTTTTCGGCAAAGGTGGCGTCAATCAGCTGCTTCGCCAACAGCAGTACCGGTTCGTTGGTATAGCCGTTGCCCAGATGCCACAGTTTCCCCGCCTGCTCCACCAGCGCCGCCTTCACCGCCGGATGCGCATGCCCCAACGCATTAACCGCGATGCCGCCGGCAAAATCGATGTAAGACTTACCCTGCTGGTCCCAGACCTGTGACCCCTCCCCCCGAACCAGAATAAAATCAGCGGGGGCATAAACCGGGACCATCCAGTCGTCGAAAGACTGGCGGGTAACTGCGATTGGCTGTTCCATAATGACCTCATAACCTCAGCAAAGGCTGAATTTTGACTGTAAGGGCCGTTCCTGCCCGGATATTCCGCAACAAAACAAAAAAACCGCAACGTTGATTCCGCTTTTCGCCCGGTGATAACTCTGCCATCTACCGGCTATTCAGAAACAAATCTGTTACATAAAATCGGTTTTCCACTATTTATGCCGCGTATCCGGTCTCTGAACGGGGAATAAATGTTAACGAGCAGTTAAAATACATGCCGTTTGATAAAGAGTGTAGAGCAGCTATCGTGCCAAAACGGGATTTTTGGCGAATATCGCGTTTTTTTTCGTTAAAACAACGGCTTACAATGCATACTTATTCAATAATTATGCATTGGTAATGAATAATTGGAAAAATAAGGCTAAAAATCATCATTGGCCGCGAAATCCTATTCAATTGCAAAAAACTTCAATATTTCTGATCGCGCTCGCAAAAATAATTTGGCCCGATTTGCGCCCGATCACACTTTCGCCCCATTAGAGTGCGGCGAATGCACCAGTGACGAGCAACCACGCGTCAGTTAAGGCTCTGCCGGGCCATGCTCCTGTCCGCCGGCGGTTCATCCACACGCCAGATCACCTATTTGTTAACCAGCAACTACACTGTGATTTCGACCACCCCGCACTTGAGGAGCCATGATGTCTAAAAAAACTGTTGATCCCACCCAACCGGCAGCGCAAAAGGATATTCGCGTATTCCTGGATGCGTTAAATGCCGGCGGCGGCAAACCGATGGAACAGATGAAGCCGAAAGAGGCGCGTAAAGTGCTGGAGGGGGCGCAAAGCAGCGTTGAGGTGCCGCTGTACGAAGTCGAAATCAGCGAGAAGACCATCCACGTTGAGGGGCAGGATATCCTGCTGCATCTGGTGCGGCCGGCCAAAGTAAAAGAAGCGCTGCCGGTATTCATGTTCTTCCACGGTGGCGGCTGGGTGCTGGGCGACTTCCCGACTCATGAACGGCTGGTGCGCGATTTGGTGCACAGTTCCGGTGCCGCGGCGGTGTTCGTCAATTACACCCCTTCACCGGAAGCGCATTATCCCACCGCCATCAACCAGGCCTATGCCGCCACAGAATGGGTGGCCGAATATGGCGAAAAAATCAACGTCGACGGTTCCCGGTTGGCGGTCGTCGGCAACAGCGTAGGCGGCAATATGGCGGCGGTGGTCAGCCTGATGGCCAAGGAAAAAGGCACGCCGGCGCTGCGCAGCCAGATACTGCTGTGGCCCGTGACCCATGCCAGCTTTGATACCGACTCCTATCACCAGTACGCCGAAGGCCACTTCCTGACGCGCAACATGATGAAATGGTTCTGGGACAACTACACGACCGACAAGGCACAGCGCAAAGAGATTTACGCTTCACCGCTCAATGCCACGCTGGAACAGCTGAAAGGCTTACCGCCGGCGTTGGTGCAGACTGCGGAGCTGGACGTGTTGCGCGACGAAGGCGAAGCCTATGCTCGCCTGCTTAACGCCGCCGGCGTAGAAGTCACCTCCACTCGCTATAACGGGCTGATCCACGATTATGGCTTGCTGAATCCGATAGCCCACGTCCCGGCGGTGCACTCGGCCATCCACCAGGCCGGGCGCGCGCTGAAACACTATCTGGCCTAATCCGCATAATGGCAGGCCACACGGTGCCCTGCAGCCAGGGTACGTAACGCGGGGGCCTGTTGCCGACACTGAGCGGTAGCCTGCGGGCAACGGGGATGAAAACGGCAGCCGTGCGGCGGTTGAGCCGGGTTGGGCAACTCCCCCCTGGCCATCGCCTGCGGCTGCCGCGGTGGATCCAGGCTGGGCACCGCCGCCAGTAACGCCTGGGTGTAAGGATGCCGCGGTTGGCGAAACAGGCTGTCGCGATCGGCGCTCTCGACAATCTGACCGAGATACATCACCGCCACGTCCTGACACAGGTGTTCTACCACTCCAAGATCGTGCGAAATAAACAGGAAGGTTACGCCCTGCTGCTCCTGGAGATCGGAACACAGGTTGATGATCTGCGCCTGAATCGAGACGTCGAGCGCCGAAATCGGCTCATCGGCGACGATAAACTCGGGCTGTAAGATCACCGCACGCGCAATGCCGATGCGTTGCCGCTGACCGCCGGAGAACTCATGCGGGAAACGGCCGTAGTGCTGTGCCGACAGCCCGCAAATTTCCATCGTGTCGATCACCCGATCGCGCAGCTCATTTTTACCCACCAACCCATGTTGCAGCAGGGCTTCGCCAATCGCATCGCCAACGCGCATTCTCGGATTCAGCGAACTGTAGGGATCCTGAAACACCAGTTGCATCTTCGGACGCAGGGCGCGCAGTTGGCGTGGGCTGAGCGCATCCAGCGCCTGCCCGTTAAACGACACTTCACCGGCGGTTTTATCATGCAGCCCCAGCAACGTGCGGCCAACGGTGGTTTTACCGCTGCCGGATTCGCCCACCAAACCGAAAATGGTGCCCTTGCGAATGGCGAAACTGACGTCATCCACCGCCCGCAATTGCCCGGTCGTTTGGCCGAACAGGCCATCGCGCAGCGGGAAATATTTCTTCAGCCCCTTCACTTCAACCAGTAATTCAGCCGACATGAATACGCCCTCCCGCGTTCAGAAAGCAGGCGGACTGGCGTTGCGCATGGCCATACAGCGGCGGAATGCCGTCACGACAGCGTGCGCTCACCTGCGAGCAACGATCGGCAAAAGCGCAATGGTCGGGCAAACGGGCCAGATCGGGCACCTGACCGGGGATCGAATACAATCGGCGCCGCCGCTGTCCGGCCACCGGCCGCGAAGCCATCAGCCCCTGGGTGTACGGATGCTGCGGGTTAGCCAGCACCTCCCGCGTAGCCCCCTGCTCGACAATCCGCCCGGCGTACATCACCACCAGTCGGTCTGCCATCTGAGCGATGACCCCAAGATCGTGGGTGATCAGCATCATCGCCATATTGTGCCTTTGCGCCTGTTCACGCAGCAACGCCAGGATTTGCGCCTGCACAGTGACGTCGAGCGCCGTGGTCGGCTCGTCGGCAATCAGCAACGCCGGGCGGCAACTGATGGCCATGGCGATCATGATGCGTTGCAGCATGCCGCCGGAAAGCTGGTGCGGGTAGCTGGCCATCAGCTGTTCTGCACGCGCCAATCCCACCTCCGTAATCAACGCCGTCGCTTCCCGCCAGGCGGCCTTCGGCGTCGCCCCTCGGTGGCGGATAAGCGGCTCCACCAGTTGCTCGCCAATGGTCAACACCGGGTTCAGCGCGCTCATCGGTTCCTGGAAGATCATCGCCAGCCGGTTGCCGCGCAAATCGGCCATCTGCTGCGGACGCAGTTTCAACAAATCCTGGCCGGCAAAATGAATCTCGCCGCCGTCGATCTGTGCCAGCGGCTGCGGCAACAACCCCATCATCGCCAGGGCGGTGACGCTTTTGCCACAGCCGGACTCGCCAACCACGCCCAGCGTCTGCCCGGCGTGCAGTTCGAAACTCACCTGCTGCACTGCCCGCACCCGACCTTGCTCGCCGTTGAAGGCCACCGACAGTTGATTAAAGGCTACCAGCGGTTGGCTCATCGTCTTACCCCGTTCATTTTCGGATCGAGCGCGTCCCGCAGGCCGTCGCCCAGAATGTTAATCGCCACTACGGTGATAAAAATCGCCAGGCCCGGCGGCATCCACAGCCAGGGGCGACGCTGAAAATCGATCAGGCTGTTGGCGGCATCCATCATGTTGCCCCACGACGGCGTCGGCGGTACCACACCCAGCCCCAGATAGCTGAGCGCCGATTCGCTGAGAATGGCGTTGGCCACCCCCATGGTCGCCACCACGACCAGGATCGGAATGGTATTCGGCAGCAGGTGGCCGAAAATACGTCGCCGCGTGGACAGCCCCAGCACTTCGGTCGCCAGCATGAAATCACGCTCGCGCAGCGACAGGATTTGGCCGCGCACCAGCCGCGCCAGTGAAGGCCAGCCCAACAGGCTGAGCATGATCATCACCATGTAGATACGGTAATCCGGCGAGACGTCCAGCTCGGACAACATCGCTCCCATAATGATCAGCAGCGGCAGGCTGGGGATGGTCATCAACAGATCGGCAAAACGCATGATCAGCTTGTCCACGATGCCGCCCAAATAGCCGGATAATGCCCCCAACAGGTAGCCGAGCGTTACCGACAGCAGCATCGACACCAGGCCGATGGTCAGCGAGATGCGCCCCGCCAGCAGCAGGCGGGTGTAAATATCGCGGCCGAGAAAATCCGTACCCAACCAGTGCGCGGCATTGGGGGCCTGGTTAATGTTCAGCGCGTCGCCGGCGTCATCCTGCCACGGCGACAGCATCGGCCCCAAAAGGCACAGCACGGCCAGGATCAGCAGCAACAACAGCGAGGCCATCACCAGCCGGTGGCGCCGCAGCCGTTGCCAGGCCTGTGCGGCCGGCGGTGGCGACAACTGCGCCAGCGCCGGAAGTTGCGCCTGCCGCCAGCGGCGACGGCGACCAAAAAACAGCGTTGCCAACATATTTACCTCAAACGAATTCGTGGGTCGGCATAGGCGTACAGAATGTCCGCCAGCAGGTTGCCCAAAATGGTCAACACCGCCAGAAACAGCGTAAAGCCCATCAGTACCGGATAGTCGCGCGCGGCCAGCGAGTCGATGTGAATATGCCCCGCCCCCGGCCAGTTGAAGATCTTTTCGGTGATCAGCGCGCCGGAAAACAGCGCCGGCAGCTCAAACCCCAACAGCGTGATGATCGGCAACAGCGCATTGCGCAGCGCATGTTTAACGATCACCGTTTTTTCTTTAAGTCCCTTGGCGCGCGCGGTGCGAATATAATCCATGCGGATAACGTCCAGCATGCTGGCGCGGAAATAGCGCGTCAGGGTACCGGCCTGCAACATCACCAGCGCCAGTACCGGCAACAGCAGGTGCGCCGCCACTTCCAATACCCACGCCAGTCCAGTGGCCTCACTGCCGGTGCGCAGCATGCCGCCCGCCGGCAACCAATGCAGATCGACGGCGAACCATTTAATCAACAACAGGCACAGGAAAAACGTCGGGAACGACATGGCGCCGAACACCGCCACCGTGACCAGATGATCGAACAGCGAATAGGGTTTCATCGCCGAAGCCACGCCCACCGCCAGCGCGATGCCCCAGTACAGCACCAGCGCCACCGAAGCCAGCAGGAACGAGTTCCAGATGTACTGGTTCAACAGCGTGCTGACCGGGATTTGGTATTGCAGCGAAAAGCCGAGGTTGCCTTGCAGCAACTGGCCGAGCCAGTGCCAATAGCGGATGAGCAGCGGCTGGTCCAGCCCATACAACGCCCGCAGTTCGGCGGCACGCTGCGGCGTCAGGTTGATGTTGCCGTCAATAAAGTCGCCGGGGGCCAGCGCGAAGATAAAGAAGATCAGGAGTGATGCCAGCAGCATCATCGGAATGGTTTGCAGCAGGCGGCGCAGGATAAAATGTCTCATGGTGTTTTCCCTCGCCGCCGCGCACGACGGCGCGGCGGCGTCTTGCCGTTACTGAACCCGTTTGACGTCCGGCAGGCTGCCGGTCAGGCCGTTGTAGACGTCCGGTTTAAAGCCGGTTACACGGGCGCTGCTGGCGCTGAGGATTTTGCGGTTGCCCAGCAGGATCACCGGCGGATCTTCGGCCAAGACCTGATACAACTGGTGATACAACGGTTTGCGTTGCTCGATATCCAGCGTAGCGTTGGCCTGGCCGATCAGCTTGTCCACCTGCGGGTTGTTGTAGCCGGTTTCACTCACCTGGCTGATGTAATCGCGCACCCCATCATGCGGATCGTTCAGGCTGCTGGTACTGAGCGACGCCAGGTCATAATTGCCCGCCTTGCGTTGCGCCAATAAGGCGTTGAAATCCAGCACCTGCGGCTTCAGCAGCACACCAATCTGCCGATAGTTGTCTTTGGCGATCGGCACCAGTGCGTCATTCAGCAGCTTTTTGGTCACCAGCAGCGTCAGCTCCAGCTTTTTGCCGTCTCTTTGGCGAATGCCGTCCGCGCCCGGTTTCCAGCCGGCCTGATCCAGCAGTTGCTTCGCTTTGTTGACGTCGTAGGCGTACGGATTAATACCCTGTGGATCGTAAGCCCAGGAAACAGGAGAGATCGGCTGATTAGCCACGGTGCCGTACCCCTGATACACCACGGTAATCAGCTTTTGGCGGTCCAGCCCGTAGATTAAGGCCTGCCGCACGCGCGCATCCTGCAACGCCGGCCGCTTAAAGTTGAAATCGATTCGGCTGTAGTCGCTGGAGCTGTACAGATTGATGTTGGCAAAGCCGAGCAGCTTCAACTGCCCAATGTCATCCGGCTTGGCGGTGAAAGCGTCGTAATCGGTTTCGCCGGTCTGGAACAGTTGGAAGTTGGTGGCCGGGTTGGTCACGCGGTAAATAAAGCGCGCCACGGCTGGCTGACCGAGGTAGAAGTTCGGGTTGGCGTGGAAACGGATCTCCTGCCCCGGCACGTACTTATCGTAAATATAAGGCCCGTTGCCAACGGCTTGCCGTTCAGCGCACGCACGCTCTCCAGCTTGCCGCGCTGGTAATCCTTGCCGTAATAGGCTTTCGACAGCACCGGTCCGCCGATCAGTTGCAAGGTCGTCGCCCCCGGCTGGGTGGTGGTGATTTGAATAGTGCGATCGTCGATAACCTTCAGCCCGCTGATGCTGGTCGCGGTGCCGTTTTGGTATTCCGCCCCGCCCTGGATGTGCGCCGGGGCAATGTCGGTGTCACCGTCATAGGCCGGGTCATGCAGCAGCGTCAGGGTAAAGGCGATATCTTCCGCTTTTATCGGCGATCCGTCGCTGTAGACCAGGTTGGGACGCAGCTTGAGGGTATACACCCGGTTGTCCGGGCTGATCTGCCAGGATTCTGCCAGCCGCGCCACCGGTTTGCCCTGGCTGTCCAGGCCAATCAAGCGGGTAAAAATCACGTCGGTAACGTTCTCGTCCCAGCCGTTGGTAAACAGATAAGGGTTAAAATTGCCCTGCGGCTCAAGAATACCGGCCACCACGGTGTCTTTACGCAACTTGGCGGCCGCCGGTACCTGGCTTGCGTCGGTTGCCGGGGTAATGCCTTCCGTCAGGGACTCCGCCTGAGCGCTGAAGGCCAGGCCCACGGCACAGGCTATCGCCAATGGTGTCAGCCGTTTTTGCAACAGTTTGTTTATCTTGTTTTTTATTCTGCTCACCCACTGCCCCTTGTCTGTCCGTTGATTGAATGTGACAAAATTTATCGCAGAGTAATGGGCGGCCGGAGGGCTGTCTAACAACGAAACCGGCATTCCATTGCCGGATAAAGCATTATGAATTTTTCTATTGCGATGCTTACCTGCGCGGCGCCACTCAGCCTGCCGGTTCGAGCTGCCGGATAAGTTTGGCTAAGGTTTTGATCGCCGCCTCATGCTTGTCGCTCCAGTCGAAAGAGGCGTTCAGGCGGAAGCAATGGTTGAAATGATTGCCGGTGGTGAACATTCTGCCCGGCGCGATGCTCACCCCCAGCGCCAGCGCACGCTGGTACAGCTCCATCGACCATAGCGCAGGATCCAGCTCCAGCCAAAGGAAGTAACCGCCGTCGGGCTGGCTGACCTTCACGGTGGGCGGAAAATGGTGGGCAATCGCCTGGCGCATCATGCTCTGGCGCTGGGCCAGCAGCCGCCGCAAACGCCGCAGGTGAGTATCGTAGCCACCGTGCAGCAGGTAATCGGCAATCGCCATCTGGGTCGGCACGCTGGTCGATACGGTGCTCATCAGTTGCAGCCGCTGGATCTGCTGCGCGTAGCGCCCCGCCGCCACCCAGCCGACGCGAAACCCCGGTGCCAGGCATTTGGAAAACGACGAGCAGTGCAGGATCTGGCCGCCGTTGTCCAGCGCCTTGGCCGGCAGCGGCCGTTCTGCACTGAAGTACAGCTCACCGTAAACATCGTCCTCAATCAACGAAATCTGCCGTTCACGCAGCAAGGACACCAGCCGCTGCTTGTTCTCCTCCGGCAGGGTGGCGCCCAGCGGGTTCTGGAAGTGGGTCATCAGCCAGCAGGCCTTGATCGGATACTGTTCCAGCGCCTGCTCCAGCGCGTCCAGATCGATACCGTCCTGCGGATGGGTGGCGATCGCCACCGCCTTCAGCCGCAACCGTTCCAGCGCCTGCAACGCGCCGTAAAAGGCCGGCGATTCAATCGCCACGTAATCGCCCGGCTGAGTCACCGCCTGCAGGCTGAGGCTCAGTGATTCCATTGCCCCGGCCGTAATCACTATCTCGTCCGGAGCCACCTGCATGCCGCTCAGCGCATAACGCTGGGCGATGTTACGCCGTAACGCGTCGTTGCCGGGCGGCAGGTTGGCCAGCGAGCTGTGCGGCGTAAACTTTCGCGCCACGCTGCTCAGCGCCCGCGCCAGCTTCGGCTGGGCAAACAGCGTAGCGTCGGGAAACGCCGAGCCGAAAGGGACGATTTCCGGATCCTTGCACGCCTGCAACACATCGAAAACAAAGGTGTTGATGTCCACCTGCTCGCTCAACAGCATCTTCTCGCCACGCACCGGCTGCGGCAGCGGCTGCGGGCGCGCCGCCACGTAGTAGCCGGACTGCGGCCGGGCGACGATCCAGCCCTGGCTCTCCAGCAACTGGTACGCCTGCACCACCGTCATCAGGCTGAGACCGGCCCGCTTGCCGCTCTCTCGCAGTGAAGGCAGCTTGTCTCCCGCCCGCCACACCCGGTTCTGAATTTGTTCGCGAATCTGTTGCGCAAGCTGTTCGTATCTGGTCATAAGCCCTAACTGTTATATGAAAAAGTGAAATAACTGTCACTATTATAGTCACTGTACTCCGTGCTTAACTTGACGCCAAGCTTTCACCAGAAAAATTACAGCTATACTGAAGAGGTTATTTTATGTCCAACCCAAGGAGGCGCCATGCTGGGTCTTGATGCACTGGAACTTGCCAGAATACAGTTCGCCTTCACCGTGTCTTTCCATATCATTTTTCCTGCGATTACCATCGGCCTGGCCAGTTATCTGGCCGTGCTGGAAGGAATGTGGCTGAAAACGCGCAATGAAGCCTATCGCGACCTGTACCATTTCTGGTCCAAAATTTTCGCCGTCAACTTCGGCATGGGCGTAGTTTCCGGTTTGGTGATGGCCTACCAGTTCGGCACCAACTGGAGTTTCTTCTCCGAGTTCGCCGGCAGCATAACCGGCCCGCTGCTGACCTACGAAGTGCTGACCGCCTTCTTCCTTGAGGCCGGTTTCCTGGGGGTAATGCTGTTCGGCTGGAACCGCGTCGGCCCTGGCCTGCACTTCTTCGCTACCTGCATGGTGGCCCTCGGCACGCTGATTTCCACCTTCTGGATCCTGGCATCCAACAGCTGGATGCAAACCCCGCAGGGACACGAAATCATCAACGGCCAGGTGGTGCCGGTCGACTGGCTGAAGGTGATCTTCAATCCGTCATTCCCGTACCGTTTGCTGCACATGTCGACCGCCGCTTTCCTGTCCTCGGCCTTCTTCGTCGGCGCTTCCGCCGCCTGGCACCTGCTGCGCGGGCGCGACACGCCGGCAATGCGCAAAATGCTGTCGATGGCGATGTGGATGGCGCTGATCGTCGCGCCGGTGCAGGCGATGATCGGCGATGCCCACGGCCTGAATACGCTGAAACATCAGCCGGCGAAGATCGCCGCCATCGAAGGCCACTGGGAAAACCCTCCGGGCAAGGCCACACCGCTGATCCTGTTCGGCTGGCCGGATATGCAGCGCGAAGAAACGCGTTTCAAGTTGGAAGTGCCCTATCTCGGTAGCCTGATCCTGACCCACAGCTTGACCGAACAGGTGCCGGCACTGAAATCCTTCCCGCCGGAGGACCGCCCGAACTCCACCGTGGTGTTCTGGTCGTTCCGCATCATGGTGGCGCTCGGGATGCTGATGATCCTCGCCGGGGTATGGAGCCTGTGGCTGCGCTGGCGCGGCGGGCTGTACCAGTCACGGCCTTTCCTCTATTTCATTCTGTGGATGGGGCCTTCCGGGCTGCTGGCGCTGTTGGCGGGCTGGTTTACGACCGAAATCGGCCGACAGCCGTGGGTGGTGTATGGCCTGTTGCGCACCAAGGATGCCGTTTCTGCGCACGGCGACCTGCACATGAGCATCAGCCTGCTGGCGTTTATCGTCGTTTACTGTTCGGTGTTCGGGGTGGGGTATTCCTACATGATGCGCTTGATACGTAAAGGGCCGCAGCAGCATGAGCATAAAGAAGATGACACCGAAGGCCGACCGGCGCGTCCGCTGTCTGCGGTGAAAGAAACTCTGGATGACAGGAGCTGAGCATGGGCATTGATCTTCCGCTGATTTGGTTTGTGATCATCGTGTTCAGCACCATGATGTACGTGGTAATGGACGGCTTTGATTTGGGTATCGGCATCCTGTTCCCGTGGGTTAAGGACAGCAGTGACCGCGATGTGATGATGAACACCGTCGCCCCGGTCTGGGACGGCAACGAAACCTGGCTGGTGTTGGGCGGCGCGGCGCTGTTCGGTGCCTTCCCGCTGGCTTACGCGGTGATCCTCGACGCGCTGGCGATCCCGCTGACGCTGATGCTGTTCGGGCTGATCTTCCGCGGCGTGGCCTTTGAGTTCCGCTTCAAAGCCAAAGAAGAAAAACGCCACATCTGGGACAAGGCATTTATTTGGGGTTCGATCTTCGCGACCTTCAGCCAGGGAGTCGTGGTGGGTGCCATCATCAACGGTTTCCCGGTCAGCGGCCGCAGCTATGCAGGGGGTGCGCTCGACTGGCTGACGCCTTTCGCGCTGTTCTGCGGGCTGGGGTTGGTGGTGACCTATGCCCTGCTCGGCTGCACCTGGCTGGTGATGAAAACCGCCGGTGACCTGCAAGCGCGCATGTACCGGCTGGCGACGCCGCTGCTGGTAACCCTGCTGCTGGTGCTGGCGGTGGTCAGTATCTGGACGCCGATTGCCCACCCGGAAATCGCCGGCCGCTGGTTTACGTTGCCAAACCTGTTCGTGCTACTGCCGGTGCCGGTACTGGTGTTGCTCAGCGCCTGGGGCATCCAGCGCGGGGTAACACGCGGCGCGCACTATTCGCCGTTTATGCTGACCCTGCTGTTGGTGTTCCTCGGCCTGAGCGGATTGGGCATCAGCATCTGGCCGCTGCTGATCCCGCCGTCCATCACGCTGTGGGACGCGGCCGCCCCGCCGCAAAGCCTTGGCTTTATGCTGGTTGGCGCGTTATTTATCATACCGATTATTTTGGTTTACACCTTCTGGAGCTACTACGTGTTCCGGGGCAAGGTCAGCCATGAACATGGCTATCACTGATGAGGGAGGAGAGCATGAACGATAAAACCGCAACCGCACCCACTCCTTGGTGGAAACGCGTCGGCTGGCTGGTGATCATCTGGAGCGCCAGCGTGCTGGGGTTATTCCTGGTCGCTTCAATATTCCGCCTGCTGATGACTGCGGCGGGCATGAAGTCGCACTGACCGATAGGGTTTATCGAGTCGCGCTGTCAGGAAAGTAAAAGGAAATCACCAACGTGACCAAAGGCAAGGCGCCGATCTTCAACAGCTCGAACACTTGCCTGATAGGCTCGCTTTGATCCCAATAAGCGTGAGCAATAAAAACGCCCACGCTTATCACAAAAATCCCGCACAACACCTGGCGTGCCAATCGCAGCCGCTCCATTTCGTCAAAGACCAACACCTGTTCCAGGTAACCCTGCCGGCCTCGTCTCGCAGATTTGTGTCTTCGACGCTCATGGGAAGATCCCCACGACTTGCCCCACGGCCTCCAACTGTTCGCCCTTCTCTCGCACGATGCCAAGGGACGTCCCATCCTGTTTCATCCAGTGCTTATCGGCAATGGCGATCAGCGCAAAAGCCATCTTGATCACCTCGGTTTTCTCCATCCCATGACGGCGGGCTATATCGTTTAGATCATCATCAATCTTATTTGATAAACGAATCGGCAAACTACGCATGCGCCACCTCCTGTGGCTGTCTGTCAGTGATATAGAGTCTACTTTACCGGTACGCATCGTTCAATTAGTGAACTGCGTAACGTCTCGCAAATTCAGCAGGTTGCGACAGCATAATCCCTCAATCATGCCTGCGGCGGTTTTCGCCCCATCTCGCTGAGAAAACGCTGCTGTAACCGCAGCAACTCCCCCAGTTCAAGTACCCGATAGTCGATACCATAGCGCGGAGCCACCTCGGTAATGATGCGGCTCAACGCGGGATAATGCCGGTGGCTCCAGTGCGGGAACAGGTGATGCGTCAGATGCAGATTCGCCCCGCCCAGCCAATACCCCAGCCAGCGCGGCCGGGTGCGCCAGTCAAAGGTGGTAGCGAACACGTGGCGATATCTGCCGTGCGGTAACGCCCCCTGCTCCGGCGCCTGATAAAATTTCGCCTTGGCCCAGTGGGTGCCGATGATCAGCATCACGAACAGCAGTGAAGAGAGCATCTGGCTCAGCAGATAAACCAGCAGGATCTCGCTGATGCCGATCTCCGGTGGCAGCAGATAACCCGGGATCGCCAGCGCCAGAAGAAAATGCGCCGCTTTGCCTGCCAGAAAAATGCCCCAACCGCGTGCCCCTTGCTGCGCCATGCGTGCCGCCACCCGGGTTCTTCCCGCCCGATCCAGCCAGTCGAACAACCAGATTTAATACGGGAATGTCATGGCCGCCACCAACGGCCAGTAATATCGCTGTGCGCGCATAAAGGGTTTCCAACGCTGGAACGGCGTCTGACGCAGCACGCCGTTGGCGTCGATATCGGGATCGTAGTGTTCGATATTGTTGTGCGCATGATGAAAAATAACGTGCCGCACCCGCCAGCAATCAGAATCCAACCCGAGCGGTATGCTGACCAGGCCGTTCAACCAGCGGTTGGCCCAGGGCCGTTTGAAAAACGCGTTGTGCGAAGCATCGTGCACCACGTTTACCGTCAGAAACATGCCGATAAAGATAAAGCCGAAATAGCAGGCGAAATAGGCCCAGACGTTCCGCTGCTGCAGGCCAACAACATAACAGAGCGCGCACAGCGCCAGCAGCACCGCCACCTTCGCCAACATGCCGACATCGGCGAAACGGTGGTCGCGATTGACGGCCAGATAGTCATGGGCCGCCTGCATCAATGCACGATGCAGCCCGGTATCATCGCGCCGAAAAGCCAGCGGACGCAGCGGCTTCATGGCTGCCCCATGCGGCGTAAAAACTGCTGTTGTTGCGCCAGCAGTTCGCGATAGCCGATACAGCGGTATTCCATGCCGTGCTGTGCGGCCAACTGCGCCACAATGTTGGCCAGCGCCGGATAATGGCGATGATTCCAGCCGGGGAACAGATGGTGGGTCAGGTGATAATTCAGCCCACCGGTCAAATGCTGCAGCCAGCGCGGGGACGTCAGCCAGTCGCAGGCGGTGGCGAAGTTGTGACGATACCAACCGTGCGGCATGCTCGCCCCCTCAGGTACTGGGTAAAACTCGGCCTGTGCCCAGTGGGTGCCCAGTAACAAGAACACCACCAACAGCGAGGCGCACATCTGGCTGAGCGTGTAGGTCAGCAATACCCAGGGCCAGCCAATGCCATTGTGTTGGCACAGCACCAGCGGCACGCCCAACACCAACAACAGATGTCCAATCTTGCACAGGATAAACACCGCCCAACCGCCACGCCCCGGCAAAATGTTCTTTTCATGCAGAGGGGTTTTGCCCAGGCGATCCGACCAGTCAAAAATCCAGGCGATATAGGGCAAGGAGAGCGCGGCGATCAACGGCCAGTAAAGATGCTGATAACGCATATGCTTGCGCCAGCGCTGGCACGGCGTCTGGCGGAAGAAACCGTTCTCCTCGGTATCCAGATCGTAATGTTCAACGTTGGCGTAAACGTGGTGATACTCCACATGGCGTACCCGCCAGTAATCCGGATCCACCCCCAATGGCAGCGTCACCAGCCGCCCCACCAGACGGTTCGCCCAGGGCGCGCGTAGAAAAGCATTGTGCGAGGCGTCGTGATTCACATTCACGTTAAGCAGCATCCCCATCATCACAAACAGGAAATAGCAGCCGAAAAACGCCCACGCCTGCTGCTGCATCAGCGCCAGGGCATAAAAACCGCCGCACAACGTCAGCAGCAGTGCCGCCAACGCCAGCCGCCCGGCGTCGGCGTAGCGATGGTCATCCGCCAGATAAGCATGCGCCGCACGCTTAAGAGCGCGATGAAACGCCTGTTCCCCGGCGGCGGGGAAACTCAGCGGCGAAAGCGTGTCAGCCATCGGGTTCTTCCTCCGGTGCAGGCGCCGCTTTCCGCCCCCAGCCCAGTGCCACGCACAGGGCATGCAGCGCAGTAGCCGCCATGGTGATGTGCCAATAGCGTTGCGGCCAGCCAAGATACCCCATAAACAGCAACATCATTCCCAGCGTCACCAGCAGCCAGGCGACAATCGCCCAGCCGCGCCCTTCCGACATGCCGCCCAACGCGACCGATCCCAGCGCCAGCAACGCCAGCAGCGCCATTTGCGGCCAGTGAATGTCGGCGTAGCCGTAGCCATACTGGTCGACATAGCCAATCACCAGGGTAAATAACAGCATCGCGCCGCTGAACAGGCTGAATGCCGAACAGCGGAAGCTAACGTTCGCCGCTGTCGGGCGCCATGCAAGGCGGAAATAACGCAAGAACGGCAGGTTACTGGCCCAAAACGGGTTGGCGGAGGCTTTATCCCCACCGACACCATAGGCAAACTGCGTTTCAGGCAGGCTCGAGCAAAAAGTGCCGAACAGCTTGTCCCAGAAAATAAAACTGCCGCCGAAGTTCTTGTTCGAATAGGCCGGGTCTTTGACATGATGTACCCGGTGGTGGGCCGGAGTGACCAGAATTTTCTCCAGCACGCCAAGCCGGGGCGTCAGGGCATTGTGGTTAAACAGTTGGATGCTGTAATGCAGGATTGAGACCGTGACGAACACCGTCAGCGGCACGCCCACCAGCGCCAGCAGTAAAAAGAACGGTATCGAGGTCAGCGACGAATACCAGGAGTTACGGACCCCCAGCGACAGATTGAAATGCTCGCCCTGGTGGTGCACCACGTGTACCGCCCACAACACCCGCAGATAATGGTGCAAGCGGTGCAGCCAGTAAAAACCGAAATCCCATGCCAGCAACGCAAACAACCACATCAACAGCGGCGGCCAGCCATCCAGCAGGCCCAAGCTGAAATGCGCGGCCACATAGCCGTAGCAGGTGATCTCCAGCCCGCGAAACAGCCACAGCATGATATGACCGGAATTCAAATTGAACACCACGTCATGCCAGTCGACCCGCTGCCGTTGCACCCACTGCAATACCCCGGCTTCGCCGACGACGACAAACAGCATGAACACTATCGGCATGGCTAAATCGCTCATCCTGCCTCTCCTTTTACCCTATCTCGCCGGGCGCCTTTAATGTGCAGGGCCAGCCAGCCGGCCAGCAACGCCAGTAGCGCCCCGCTCGCCAGATCGACAAACAAAGGACGGCGCAGTTGCAAAATTGAAACGGCGATCGCCGCCGCCCAAACCAGCAAAAGCACCGTCCTCACCTTACGCTGCCGGTCGCTGAGCGCCCACACCGCCAACACCGTCAGCGCCATATGTAACGAGGGCAGGCAATTTTGCGCTGAATCTACCCCAATCACTGCCGCCAGCACCTCAGAGCTTAAACCGGTGCCGCTATCCACCGGATATGCCATCGTGGTCGGCCACAGCAGGTATATGGCGCCGGCCCCCAGAGCGGTCAGTTGCATGGCCGTTGCCAGCCATTTGACCCGATGAGCCGGTGCCAGCAAATACCCCAGCGGAATGGGGATAAAGAAAGACAGATACAGCCAAACGGCAGCCGGGCTGAAGGGGATCCAGCGGTCAATCGCCGCAGGCGATATCAGGTGCCCCGCCCCTTGCCACCGATCGGCGCTGGAATAAATGACCCCAACAAATCCCCAGCCCAACAACAGCTGCCTTAGCCGAAACAGGATTGTTTTCATGCCATCCCCGCCAACCGGATGATCCGCCGTCTTTTTCTGTCAAATTCCGGCATCACCGCCTGTACCGTTAATTGCCACTCCAGCAGGTCGGTAGCAATGCCCTGTTGGCCGAGCACCTCGACCAGGTGCGCCTGACAATGCGCCAACTCAGCCTGGGTGCCATCGGCAATCAATTGCAAACGCCGTGGCGCGTGTTGAATCAGCCGATAGTCGCTGGTCAGCGGCAGCGCATTGGCGATCGCCCGGCTGCACAAGTCGGCAAAGACCACCTGGGCTTGCCGCTGCCTATCCGGCAGAATCAGTTGATCGTCCCTGCGCCCTTCAATGCGGGCTAGCGCCATCGTCGGCTGCCCGCAAGGGCAGGGTTCGGGCCGCCTGACCAGCACGTCATCCAACCGATAACGCACTATCGGCTGGGTGCTGCGGGTAAAGTCGGTGATCAAGGGGGTAAAACGGTGCTCATCGATCCACTGCGGTTCAATATGCAAAAACTCTTCGTTCAGATGCAGGGTGCCGTGCGCACAGGTAGCGGCCAGGAATCCCTCGGTGGCCTGATACACTTCGCCCACCGCCGGAAAAACCTGTGCCAGCAAGCGGCGATCCTGCTCCTCCAACACCTCCGCCACCGAAATCACTTTTTTCACGTTGAGGACGATCTGTTTTTTCAGCACCGCCAACGCCAACGCGCGCAGTACCTGAGCTGGCGCCACAATCAGGGTCGGTGCCTGCTGCTCCAGGCGCGGCAACTGCACGGAAAACGGGGCAAACAGATCGTAGAACGCCAGGCTCAACCAGCGATTATTGACGCCCTGATAGAGGTTATTGTCCGCCCGCAGAAACAGCGCGACGCGTTCGCGGGCAAACACCCCTTCCGGCAGCATCTTCGCCAACATGCCGCCGGCCCAGACTTGCTGCTCGCGCGGGCTGACGACAAATAGGCCACGCTGCCCAGAGGTGCCGGAAGACAACCCAACGCTGTATTGACCGATTTTTGGCGTGAAATCCCGCTCCGCCTCGCTGCGCTGCGCACAGGCAAGCAACGTGTCACGCTGCAATCCGGCGGTATTCATTTGGTCAAACTGCGCCATCATCAGCGCCTTGTCCATCAGCGGCCAGGCGGCGATCGGTTGCCGGCTGAAGCGCCTGAAGTAAGGGCTTCTCGCCAGCACCCGGCGGGCGATGATGTTAAGCCGTTTAGCCTGGTGCGCCTCCAGTGCCGCGCGATCGGCAAAAATTAAGCGCCGGGCGCGGAAATAGTGCCACAGCGTCATTAACGGGATCATAGATCCCCCTCGTGGCACAGAAGAATGTTCACGTTGCCGCCCGCCCACAGTTGGTTCAGCCGTTCCAGCGTGCGGTAATAGCCTTTGGGATCGTCCATCACCAGATTGGCCAGCACCGACGGCCCTCGCAGTTGCTGATAGCTCAAGGGCGACCAGGCGGCATCGCTGGCCAACAGCGTCCAGCCGCTCTCGGTGAGAATAAACGCGCCGATATGGCCCGCCGCATGACCGGGTAACGGCACCAGCAGGATCTGTCCTTTGCTGCCCGGCAGCACATATCCCCGCTCAAAAGGTGCCAGCAGCGCAGGCAGACTCACCTGCGGAAAGCCCTCGATAAAGTGCAGGCCACTCTCGAAATCGTCGGGGATCAACCCGGGAATAAAAGCGCGTTTTAACGCGGCGAAACCACGCAACGAGCGGGTTTGCTGCCAGCCTTCACCAGAGCAGATAAACTCGAGATGATTAAAATCGCGCAACCCGGCAATGTGATCGGCATGAAAGTGCGAAACAATCAGCGCCTGAATATCGTCGGCGGCATAGCCGGCGGCGCGCAACTGCTGCGCCAGCGACTCGGCGGGATCAAAATAGACCGGCGTCATATGGCGGTAAAGGCGAAAAATGCCCGACTGCGTTTGCTGCTGGAAATAGCGCGCATAGCCGGTATCCCACAGCCAGCGGCGGTTCCCCACCTCTAGCAGGTAGGCGCGCGCCGGGAATTTACACACCCGAAATCCCGCCCCGCGCAGCGCCATGCAGCCAATGTGGGTGCAGTAGCCCACTTCAAAGACCCTGACCTTAGCCATGGTTCGCCCCCCGCGGGTTTTTGAGCCACTCGCCGGTCAGGCGGATCCCCTCTTCCATCGAATAGCGCGGCCGATAGCCCAACTCTTCAACGGCGCGGGTTTGGCTCAGCGTCATATCGAAATGCACCGCCGCCACGCTGTAGCGCGTTAGCGACGGTTCTTTGCCGGTAAAGCGAGCCAATAGTTCAAGCCCGCCGGCCAAGGCGTAGAGCAACGGGTACGGCACCGCTTGCAGTAGGTAATTCAGCCCCAACTGCTGGTGCAACAAGGCGTGCAGCATGTCAGCCAGCCGCTGCGGCTGGTGATTGGTGATGTTGTAAACCGCGCCGGATGCCAACCGGGGCCGGCAACTGGCCAGGTCCATCGCATGCACCACGTTCAACACAAACGTCAGATCCAGCATCGCCCGCCCACCGCTGGGCAAGCGCAACACGCCGCCATCTCGTTCGAGCTGTTGCAGCAACCTAGGCACAATCACGCGGTCGTGCGGCCCAAACAGGCCCCTGGGGCGCAGAATAACGTAGGTGGTTTGCGGATAGCGCGGCACCAGCGCCTGCAACCGCTGCTCGGCGGCATACTTGCTGCCTGCGTAATGGTTGGCGAAGCGGCGGGCGCGGTAACCCTCATCAACATCCTGATGCGGGCGAAAATCGAAGTAAATCGCCGGGGTGGAAATATGAATAAAACGCCGGATGCCGCACTGGCCGGCCGCCTCCGCCAGTTTTTCCGTCGCGGTAGCATTGGCCTGATAGAACGCGTTTTTATCGCCCCAGGGTGAAGATTTTGCCGCACAGTGCCAGACCCAATCGCAGTCGACCATCAGTTGTCGGCACTGCTCCAGCGTAGCCTGCGCCAAATCCAGCGGGACAAATTCGGCGCCCATCTGACACAACCTCTGTCCGGCCTGGCTGTCGCGCCCGGTGGCGCGCACCTGATGACCCGCCTCAAGCAACCACTGCGCCGCATTGCGCCCCAGACCGCTGGTGGCCCCGGTAACCAGCACCTTCATGGCAGCAACACCATGCCGGCCAGCGACAGCCCGGCGGCGGTGCCGATCAGCATCACCGGTTTGCCGGGATTAAAGCGGCCTTGAGTGACGGCAGCGTGCAGCGCCGTAGGAATGGATGCCGCGACCTGATTGCCGTGGTAGGGATAAATATCCACCAACACCTCGTTGGAAACGTGCAGGCGCTTGCGCATGTGTTCGAGCGAAAGATGGCTCGCCTGATGCGGCACCACGGTGGCGATTTGCGCCAGTGTCAGCCCGCCGGCCGCCAGCAAGCGGGCAAGATAGCCTTCGATCAATGCCGAAGCCTGCCTGAACAGCTGTTTGCCCTGCATATGGAACAGAAAATCGCTGGCGATCATACCGGCACGCGGGTTGCGGCGGGTACCGCCCGCGCGGATCTCACACAGCTCGCTGCCCTCCGGATAGGTTTCCACCCGACTCGCTAGAATGCCGCTGGCGCCGTCACCGCGTTCGACAATGGCGCAGGCCGCGCCGTCGCCAAAGATCAGCGAGGACTCCTCATGCTCCCAGTCGATGCCGCGCGAAGCCAAATCCGCCGACACTATGGCAATGCGCCGATAGGTGCCGGCATTCAGCAGCCCGGCGGCCACCTGCAGGGCGGAGATAAAGCTCACGCAACTGCTGTTGATGTCAAAACCTGGGGTGCCTGGCGCCAGTCCGGCCACCTTGAGAATGTGCGCAGCGGTGCAAGGTAACGCCTGGACAGAAATCGCCGAGGCGGAAATCAGCAGGTCAATCGAGTGTGCGTGAAGCGAGTGGCGGGCCAAGGCGTCATGCAATGCGGCAGCGGCCAGTTCGGCCTGACTGGCGTCGTCGGTGGCGTGAAAACGGTGAACAATCCCCGAGCGTTTTTCAACATAGCCGGCCGGTTTGCCCAACAGGCTATCCAGCGCGGAGGACGCTATACAGTTTGGCGGCAAAGCCACGCCGGTGGCGATGACTTTGAGAGGTAACAAAGCGGGTGAACCAGAGTGTATTGTCATTATTATTAATAAGTAACCTGAATATCCATAAAGCGACCTCCCGGCGCTGTCGGCATGGCGACGGCGGCAGGTCATCCCCGGTTTTTAATTTCCCAAATGCCCCTTGAATCTGGGCTAGCGATCGTAGTTATGCGGTGCAAGCAAGCGGTATCCGCCGGCGCAGCCATCGTAACCATACTGAGATATTGACGTCAGGGCAAGACAGCAAAAATGCACCGATTAAGGTGCATTTGTGTTGAGGGCAAGAAGGGGATCTCGCCGTGTTGATTCTGGTGTTGCGATGCTTAGCGGCGGTTGCGCACCAGTTGGTAACGGCGGGTCAGGTATTCCACCGGCACGCTCCAGATATGTACCAGGCGGCAGAACGGGAACAGCACGAACAGCGTCATGCCCAGCACCATATGCAGTTTAAAGATCGGCGCTACGCCCAGCAGGTAGTGTGACGCTCCGGCATGGAAAGTCACCACCGCCTGCGCCCAGGCCACCAGCTTCATCATTTCGCTGCCGTCCATATGCTGGGCGGAGAACGGAATGGTCAGCAGGCCAAGACACACCTGCACCACCAGCAACGTCAGGATCATGATATCGGCAAAGCTGCTGGTGGCACGCACTCGCGCATTGGTCAAACGGCGTTTCAGCAGCAACGCGCCGCCGATCAACGTCATCACGCCGCAGGCACCACCGGCGATCATCGCCAGTTTCTGCTTCACATCGATAGGCAGGAAGGCTTCATACATCCAGTGCGGCGTCAGCATGCCGAGAAAGTGCCCGGCGAAGATGCCCAGGATACCGATGTGGAACAGATTGGAGGCCAGACGCACGCCTTTTTTGTCCAGCATCTGACTGGAACCGGCGCGCCAACTGTATTGCCCGTAATCGTAGCGCAGCCAACTGCCGATCAGAAAAATCGTCCCCGCCAGATAAGGGTAAATATCTAAGAAGAACAGATTCAAAAATTGCATGGTTAGCGTCCTTTGGTTCCGGTTAGCGCCTGCGTCAGGTCCAGGTACTGTGGCGCCACGGCGCCGGCAAAACGCCGCTGGTGCGCCGTCTGTTGTGCCGAAGCGCAGCCCTGCTCACCTAAAAACTTGATCTGCTCCTCTTCCCACACCGCGTCCAGCGCCTGCGGCGTGTCGTCCCTGGCCTCACCCGCCACCTGGCTCTCCAGGCTGGCGCTATCGACGCCGGTGCCGGACAGCGTCAGCAACAGATCAAACAGCACCGCATACGGGCTTTCGCGCTGCTGCAACCGGGCGCCGAGCAGTGCCAGAATCGGGGCGATGTCCTGCAACCCTTCAGCGGCCTGCGCCTGGCTGCGGCTGGCGAGATACTCCAGATACAACGGCAGGAAATCCGGCAGTTCGCGGCTGTCAATCTCCAGCCCGGCGGTACGGTATTGCGCCATCAGATCGACCATCGCCTGACCGCGATCGCGCGATTCGCCGTGCACGTGTTCAAACAGCAGCAGCGAGGTGGCGCGGCCCCGATCGAACAGCTCGCAGTATTCGGCCTGTACGTCCAGCAACGGACGGGCGCAGAAGCGGCGAATAAACAAAATCAGCTGCGCGCTGCGGTGCAAATCCAGCTCGTTGGCCGGCTCTAGCGCCTCGATCAGCGCCTTTTGGTGGTCAAACAAGGCCTGCTCCGGGTAATCCAGCAGGCGAGCAATCACTTTCAGGCTAATCATGAGATATCCTCCCGGCGGCCGGTTTTTTGGGTAACGTCGATGGCGTCGATGCGACGGCTGTTGAACAGATTGAATTTACCGTCGCTGCCGTGACAACCGTCGCCAAAACTAAAACCGCAGCCTTTGCTTTCCGGGAAGGCTTCTCGCGCCAGTTCGCGGTGGCTGGACGGGATAACGAAACGGTCCTCGTAGTTGGCGATCGCCAGATAGCGATACATTTCCTGCGCCTGCGCTTCGCTCAGCCCCACCTGCTCCAGCGCGCTGGTATCCACCACGCCGTCCACGGTTTCCGCGCGCTTGTAGTCGCGCATCGCCAGCATGCGTTTCAGCGCCAACAGCACTGGCGCGGTATCGCCGGCAGTCAGCAGGTTCGCCAGATATTGCACCGGGATACGCAGACTTTCCACGTCCGGCAGGACGCCGCTGTGCGCCAGCTCACCGGCATCTGCGGCGGACTGGATCGGCGACAACGGCGGCACGTACCACACCATCGGCAAGGTGCGGTATTCCGGGTGCAGCGGCAGCGCCAGCTTCCAGTCCATCGCCATTTTGTACACCGGCGACTGCTGGGCGGCCTCAATCACCCCTTGCGGAACGCCATCCTTCAGCGCCTGAGCAATCACCGCCGGGTCATGTGGATCGAGGAAGATGTCCAGCTGGCTCTGGTAAAGGTCTTTCTCATTTTCGGCCGCGGCAGCCTGTTCAATGCGGTCGGCGTCATACAACAGGACGCCCAGATAACGGATACGGCCGACGCAGGTTTCCGAACAGACCGTCGGCTGGCCGGACTCAATACGCGGATAACAGAAGATGCATTTCTCGGACTTGCCGCTCTTCCAGTTGAAATAGATTTTCTTGTACGGGCAGCCGGTCAGGCACATGCGCCAACCGCGGCATTTATCCTGATCGATAAGCACGATGCCGTCTTCGCCGCGCTTGTAGATCGCCCCGCTCGGGCAGGTAGCGACGCAAGCCGGGTTGAGGCAGTGCTCGCACAGGCGCGGCAGGTACATCATGAAGGTGTTTTCGAACTGGCCGTACATCGCCTTCTGCATGTTGTCGAAGTTTTTGTCCTGCGCACGTTTTTCGAATTCGCCGCCGAGGATCTCTTCCCAGTTCGGGCCGTTTTCGATCTTCTTCATGCGCTGGCCGGTGATCAGCGAGCGCGGCCGGGCGATCGGCTGATGCTTGCCCTGCGGCGCGGTATGCAGAGTCTGGTAGTCGTAGTCGAACGGCTCGTAATAGTCGTCCAGCGCCGGCACGTCCGGGTTGGCGAAAATCTTCGACAGCAGCCCAACGCGGCTGCCCATGCGCGGTTCCAGTTTGCCGTTGATTTTACGGATCCAGCCGCCCTTCCATTTGTCCTGATCTTCCCAGGCGTGCGGATAGCCGACGCCCGGTTTGCTTTCCACGTTGTTGAACCAGGCGTATTCCATGCCCTCACGGCTGGTCCAGACGTTCTTGCAGGTCACCGAACAGGTGTGGCAACCGATGCACTTGTCCAGGTTCAGCACCATGCCGACTTGCGAACGAATTTTCATTTTGCTTTCTCCTGCCGGCTGCCCTGCGAGTCGTCGTTGCCTTCACCATCTAACCAGTCGATCCGGTTCATTTTGCGCACCACCACGAACTCGTCGCGGTTGGACCCGACGGTGCCGTAATAGTTGAAACCGTAGGCCAACTGCGCATAACCGCCGATCATGTGGGTCGGTTTCGGGCAAACGCGGGTCACCGAATTGTGGATGCCGCCGCGCTGGCTGGTGATTTCCGAACCGGGAATATTCACGATGCGTTCCTGCGCGTGGTACATCATGGTCATGCCCGCCGGAATGCGCTGGCTGACCACCGCCCGCGCGGTCAGCGCGCCGTTGGCGTTAAAGGCCTCGATCCAGTCGTTGTCCTTGATGCCCAGATCCTGGGCGTCGTCTTCACTCATCCAGACAATCGGCCCGCCACGCGACAGGGTCAGCATCAGCAGGTTGTCGCTGTAGGTGGAGTGAATGCCCCATTTCTGGTGCGGCGTCAGGAAATTCAACGCCTTCTCTTTATTGCCGTTCGGCTTCCGGTTCAGCAGCGGCTGCGCGGCGCGGGTGTCGATCGGCGGGCGATACACCAGCAGGCTTTCGCCAAAGGCGCGCATCCATTCGTGATCCTGATACAGTTGCTGGCGACCGCTGAGGGTGCGCCAAGGGATCAGCTCATGCACGTTGGTGTAACAGGCGTTATACGACACATGCTCATCTTCCAACCCTGACCAGGTGGGCTGGAAATGATTTTGCGCGGCTGAGCCTGGATATCGCGGAAGCGGATCTTTTCATCTTCCTTGTTCAGCGCCAGATGGCGGTGATCGCGGCCGGTAATGTTGCCCAACGCTTCCCACGCCTTGACCGCCACCTGCCCGTTGGTTTCCGGCGCCAGCGACAAAATCACCTCGGCGGCGTCGATCGCGCTTTCAATCTTCGGCCGGCCCACCGCCGGGCCTTCGGTTTTCACGTAGTTGAGCTTTTTCAGGAAATCGACTTCGGTCTGGGTATTCCAGGTGATGCCTTTGCCGCCGTTGCCCAGCTTGTCCAGCAAGGGGCCCAGCGAGGTAAAGCGCTCGTAGGTGGCCGGGTAGTCGCGCTCCACCACTAAGATGTGCGGCGCGGTTTTACCGGGGATCAGCTCGCATTCGCCCTTCTTCCAGTCTTTCACCCCATAAGGTTGCGCCAGTTCTGCCGGGGAGTCGTGCTGAATAGGCAGCGTCACCACGTCGGTTTCCTGCGCCAAATGCCCTACACACACCTCGGAGAAGGCTTTGGCGATGCCCTTGTAGATCTCCCAGTCGCTCTTGGAATCCCAGGCCGGATCGACCGCCGCCGACAGCGGGTGAATGAACGGATGCATGTCCGAGGTATTCATGTCGTCTTTTTCGTACCAGGTGGCGGTCGGCAGCACGATGTCAGAGTAAAGGCAGGTGCTGGACATGCGGAAATCGAGCGTCACCACCAGATCCAGCTTGCCTTCACCGCCGTTATCCAGCCATTCCACTTCCTGCGGCTTGGCAGCGCCCTGTTGGCCCAGATCCTTACCCTGGATGCCGTTTTCAGTGCCCAGCAGGTATTTGAGCATGTACTCATGGCCCTTGCCGGAGGAGCCCAACAGGTTGGAGCGCCAGACGAACAGGTTACGCGGGAAGTTCTGCGGGTTGTCCGGTTGCTCGGCGGCGAAACCAAGCCGCCCCGTCTTCAGCGCGTCGACGGTGAAATCTACCGGCGTCTGCCCGGCGGCTTTCGCCTGCGCCGCCAGATGCAGCGGGTTAACGCCCAGCTGTGGCGCAGAGGGCAACCAGCCCATGCGTTCGGCACGCCCGTTGAGATCGATCAGGCTGCCGCCAAAGCGCGACTTGTCCGCCAGCGGCGACAACAGCTCTTCGGTTGCGACGGTTTCATAGCGCCATTGGCTGGAGTGGTTATAGAAGAACGAGGTGCTGTTCATATGGCGCGGCGGACGTTGCCAGTCGAGCCCGAACGCCAGCGGCAGCCAACCGGTTTGCGGCCGCAGTTTTTCCTGGCCGACATAGTGTGCCCAGCCGCCGCCGCTTTGGCCGACGCAACCGCAGAAGATCAGCATGTTGATCAGGCCGCGGTAGGTCATGTCCATGTGGTACCAGTGGTTGACGCCGGCACCTACGATAATCATTGAGCGGCCACGGGTTTTCTCGGCGTTGTCGGCGAATTCGCGGGCGATGCGGATAATGTTGTGGCGCGACACGCCGGTGATCTGCTCGGCCCAGGCCGGCGTGTAAGCTTTGACGTCGTCGTAATTCGCGGCGCAGTTGGCGTCGTCCAGGCCACGTTCCAACCCGTAGTTGGCCAGAGTCAGATCGTAGACGCTGGTGACCAAAGCTTCACTGCCGTCCGCCAGGCGCAGACGTTTTACCGGCAGCTTGTGCAGCAGGATCTCGTCCAGCGCCACGCTGTTAAAATGCTCGCCCTCGGTTTTTATGCCGCCAAAATACGGGAAGCCCACCTCGACTATTTCGTCATGAACGCCCATCAGGCTGAGTTCCAGCTCCACGTCCTGTTGGCCCTTGCCTTCACGCTGTTCCAGATTCCATTTGCCCTGCTCGCCCCAGCGGAAACCGATGGACCCTTGCGGCGCCACCAGTTCGCCGCTGCGCTGGTCGATAGCAACGGTTTTCCACTCCGGATTGTTTTCCTGCCCCAGGCCGTCCACCAGATCGGCGGCGCGCAGCAGGCGGCCGGCGGCGTAATAACCTGCTTCACGTGGCTCCAGCACGACCAACATCGGCATATCGGTGTAACGGCGCACATAGTCGCGGAAATAACCGACCTCGCGATCCAGGTGGAATTCTTTCAACATCACGTGGCCCATCGCCAGCGCCATAGCGCTGTCGGTCCCCTGTTTGGGGTTCAACCATTGGTCGCACAGCTTGGCCACTTCGGCGTAGTCAGGCGTCACCGCCACGGTTTTGGTGCCTTTGTAGCGCACTTCGGTGAAGAAATGGGCATCCGGGGTGCGAGTCTGCGGCACGTTAGAGCCCCAGGCGATGATATAAGAGGAGTTGTACCAGTCGGCAGATTCCGGCACGTCGGTCTGCTCACCCCAGGTCATCGGCGAAGCCGGCGGCAGATCGCAATACCAATCGTAGAAGCTCAGGCAGGTGCCGCCGATCAGCGACAGATAACGGGCGCCGGCGGCATAGGACACCATCGACATCGCCGGGATCGGCGAGAAACCGATGATGCGGTCCGGGCCGAAGGTTTTGGCGGTATAAACGTTGGAGGCAGCGATCAGTTCGTTCACCTCCTGCCAGCTGGAGCGCACAAAACCGCCGCGGCCGCGGGCTACCTTATAGCTCTTTGACTTTTCGGGGTCGGAGACGATAGAGCCCCAGGCATCGACCGGATCGCTGTGCAGCGCCTTCGCCTCACGCCACAGTGCGATCAGGCGTTTACGCATCAGCGGATATTTCAGTCGGTTGGCGCTGTATAGATACCAGGAATAGCTGGCTCCGCGTGGGCAGCCGCGCGGTTCATGATTGGGCAGATCGGGGCGGGTGCGCGGGTAATCGGTCTGCTGGGTTTCCCAGGTCACCAGGCCGTTTTTGACGTAAATCTTCCAACTGCAAGAGCCGGTGCAGTTCACTCCGTGGGTCGAGCGCACAATCTTGTCGTGCTGCCAGCGGCTGCGGTAGCCGTCTTCCCAGTCGCGGTTGGTGTTCAACGTCTGGCCATGATCGCCAGAAAAAGGTTCCGCCAGTTGCTTAAAATAGCGGAAACGGTCTAGAAACTTGCTCATCCGGAGTTCTCCTGAAGGCTCTTGTCGTTATAAGAAGACATGCTCAATCTGCCGCCAGCCTACTGAGGCGACAAAGGCGGCAAATTGATTGCGATCAAGGGAATAGAGGGAGATAAACGGGGAAGCAAGCGTGACTACCCCTAAAGTATAATCAGGAGAAGAAAGGCTAGTTTATTGAAAATAAAAGTAAAAAATGAGGGGTTGCGTTTAATGGGAGGGGTAACAAACCGGGCTGGGGTATTTGGGGGTAGGATGCGGGGCAGAGCCCGCATCCGGCAGTATTAACCGAGATCCATTTCGTGCCCTATCCACTCGCCGCTGTCGCGGTTGATAAAGCGCAGATACTGCTCGTACTCTTCTTCACCGTAGAACAGGTTCAGCAACGGCGTTTTGTAGAACGACTGCCACATTTCCCCCAGCAGGATGGGGCGACGCGGGACATAAATATTCTCGATAAGGTTGTAGCCGGTGGCCATCAGCATGAAACACAAGAAGAAATAATTAAACCGGCCGCGCAGGAAAGAACCCTGGTGGGCGACGTAGTAAAACAACAGGAACACCGACGCCACGCTCGCATAGCGGCTCGCCGCCTGCAATGAGCTGGAACACAGGAAGACAAACACCACCAGCCACGCTGCAGCGTTTTTGATATCCCCGGCCTGGTTGCGCATCGGATTGCCCAGCATATACCCGCCGAGGAACAGCGCCGGGAACAGGATAATCAGGAAGTTAATCATCCCGTTGGCGTTACCGCTGGTCAGATAGTCGCTGGCATACATGCCCGAGGTATAGACGTCCGAGTAGCTATTGATGCCGGAAATCGTAATATGCGACAGGATAAACGGCAGTGCGAACTTGGCGGTCACCAGTGCAATGGCGCTGAACAATACCGTCAGCGGGCGGTTCAGGCGCATCAGCCTGCTGCACAGGAAAACGCCGACCAGCAGCATGCTGGAAAAGTGGGTCAGCATGGCGAACAGCATCAAGCAGATGGCAAGCGTTTGATTTTTCTTATGGCAAAACAGCGTCATGGCGAGGGTCATCACGGCCATAGAGAAACCAAAGCGCAGCCCCATGGCGATGATAAACGGGTTGATCAAAAACAGCACAGCCACATGCAGCAGAACAAACTGCCGGGGGGAAAACGTCTTGCCGGAGTGCAGCATCACAATATTCAGCGCGCTGAGATAACAGTAGACCGACAGCGCGGTGTAAAGCCCCGGAATGACGAAAAAGGGAATGCCCAGCGTTTTGAAAATGTAAAAGTTGGCATAAAGAACGATGTCCACCTTACCCTGAATCACATCTGTCAGCGTGGTGGCCGAGGTGATGGCCGCGTAATTGGCAAAGTGGCGATAGAGATCCGCCAGCGGCGGGATCTTGATGAAAAAGAAAAAAAAGCACAGCGCTATCAGCAGATAGGCCATCGAGTTTTTCTTTCCTGGACGCAGCGTGGCGATACTCTGTATCAAAGCAAATAGCGGCACCGTCAACAACAGCACGCTGCCGATCACCGTAGAACGTTCAAAGCGCATAATCTTCCTCTGGATGGGTTCGCCCTTCACCGCACATCACACATGGCCCTTCAGAAGGGGACACCACGGAAAAACAGGTTGCGGATGATATTTTTCATGTAAACCCCGGCCATCAGGCCGCTGTTTACGTAGACAATGCCCTTCAGACCGTACACTACGCCCGCCAACCGACTCTTGCCGTCGGTGATGATACGCGAATCGATGCAGGTATGCCGCAGACGCATAACCTTGCGCGCCCGGGGCGATATCTGCGGCATCAGCCGCCGCTCGAACAGCATTTTGTTGCGATACCCGATAATGCCTTTTGGGCTGGAGGTAATGCGTTCACCGTCATGGTCGTTATGTACCGCCAGGCGTTCATGCAGCGTACCGATGCGCGCCCCGGCCGCCAGCAGCCGATACAGGAAAATGTGGTCCTGGTAGCGCGGGGTGTTGAAAAAACCGCGCACCGCAATCGCCGCGCTGCGCCGCATCATGATCATCGGCGTATAAGCTACGCCGGCCAACATAAAGTCTTCCAGGCCGTCGCAACGGGCGCGGTAATAATGGTCTGCGTTAATCTGGCCGTTTTTCAGAATATCCATATCGCACAGGCTGACGTCATAATCGCTCTGGCGCATAAACGCCAGTTGGTGGGCAATCTTCTGCGGATGGTAGTAATCGTCGTCATCCAGAAAAGTGATGTACTCCCCGCTTGAACGCAGGATCCCGCTGTTGCGCGCCAGCGCCCCGCCGCCGTTGTGCCGACGCGGATAATAGATAATCTGCCCCTTATCAATGTAGCCTGCCAGGCATTCGCGGGTTGCCAGGCGGTGCGCATCGCCTTGCGGGTTGTCGTCCACCACGATGATTTCCAACGCGCGGTGGGTTTGCGCCAGCACGCTGTCAATGGCGCGCGTCAGCAACTCGCTGCGGCCATAGGTGGGTATGATAACGCTGACTTTGATGTCCATGGTCTTATTCTGCCTGTAGGGGGGCGAATACATTCACCCCGTTTAACATGGGCGCAGCATGCGGCGCCCCTACTCGATCCGGGAATGGGCAAATACAGCGCCGCTATCCGCGCAGGCTATAAAGCCGGGCCATCAGGTAGTAGGCCAACGGGCTGCGATAGAACAACCGGTTCTTGCGGCTCAGCAGTTTGCGTTCCTCTGCGCGCAAACCGGAATAGCGGCGTTTCAGTTCGCCGGTTTCCCGCAACGCGTCGCGCAGCGCGAAAAAATCCAGCCCCACCAGCAGACGCGCCTTCAACGTGGTGACATAAAGGATCGAATACAGCCCATTCCCCGTTCCCTGGAGCCGCCCGCTGTCGGCGCCGGCGATCGCATAATCCAGGTCATCCAGATCGCGCCGCTTTGGCGCACGCGTAATGCCGTTCGGGTTGGCACGGTATCCCACCAGCGGCGTATCGCACATCACGATGCGTTCCGCCTTCAGGTACAGCTGCGGGATTAGCTGAATATCCTCAAAATTGCGCCCCTGCGGGAAACGCATCTCGTCGAATAACGTTTTGCGGTAAATACGCGCCCAGGCAAACCACATGCTGCGATTGAAGCTGTCCGCCAGCAGCGCCATGTGCGTGTCGCGATCCTGCGGGGCGGCATTGCCGGGCACGATGGCCAGGGTGCAGTCCGGCTGGATTTGGCCGTTATTCATCACGGAAAATCGCTGGGCATTGAAAGCCACGATGTCCGCCAGCGGGTTATCCGCCAACAGCCGGCCCAGAATGCTGAAATACCCTTCCAGCAGCACATCGTCGGAATCCAGGAAACCGACATGTTGCCCCTCGGCATGCGCAATGCCACTGTTGCGCGCCTCGCTCAGCCCCTGGTTATGCTGCCGCAGAATGCTGACCTGCGGTTTCAGTTGCGGGTAACGGCACAACACCTCTTCGGCAATGTCGATGGAGTCGTCCGGGCTGCCGTCGTCCACAATGATCACCTCCGCCCAATCAGGCAGTTGTTGCAGTACCGAGCAAAGGCACGCCTCAATGTAAGCCTCGACCTTATAGACCGGAATAATCAGGCTCAGGGTGGTTTTCATGATCGGTTATCCTTTCTTTTCTGTTTGACGTTGCACCTCTACCGCGCTGCTGCCCATCGACGACAACTGCGCGTCGATCTGCGTCTTCCCTTGCGTTCGCCAGCCCGCAGGCAGATCGAAACGCGCCGACATCGGCCGATAGTAAGGGTTGGCGATCAACACCAGACCGCGCTCGCCGTTGATAAACAGCCGCGCCGGGATGGCGGTATTGTTGCCCTGCAGCAAGACGCTTTCGCCAGACAGCAGGTAGGGGTTAAAGCTGACAATCTGCTGCGCTACGCTGGCCACGCCTCGCCAGACCGCATCGAACTCCCGCTGGCTGAAGCCGCCGCGTTGGCGCTTGTAGAACAAGTCGGTATAGGAATAAAACAAGATGCCCTTCGCGCCGCCAATCAGGCCCAGCCAGGCCTGATTGCGCATCTCCGCCTCGGTGGGCTGGCGCGGTTTGCGTTTTGGCGCGTAAGCGGCGTGATCCATGATCTGCATCACCAGCCAGGCACCCTTGACCTGGCGCGCGACCTGGCTGGTAATGCGCGTGTATTCCAGGGTTCGCGTCAGATCGGCATCTCTGCCGACCGGGTAAGGATCGCTGGCCAGCACGTCCGAGCTGTTGAAATAGGCGTTAAGCGTGCCGGTCTTGTCCAGCACCTGGAACGTCAGGTGATCCGGATCCAGTCGTTTCACCTGCAGGTGTTTTTCTTCAATCTGCGGCACATACTCCGGCCCCAGCTCATCGTTGATGTACCAGGCCAGCAGGTTCGGTTCATGTTTGAACTTTTCGACGTAATTCGCCGTCAGTTGCGGGTAACTCAGTTTGGTTTGCGGCGCGAACCGGGTGCCGGGATACAGGTCTTTCAGCGAGAAAATTACCTGCAAACCATATTGCTGCGTTTTGCGGAAATAACGGTTCGGATCGCCCACGGTGCCGTAGTTGTAATTCAGCAACGTGTTGAAACCGGCATCGCGGATGCGCGCCAGGTGCTCATCCGTCGCCATCTCACCGTACATGTAAATGCCGAGCGGGAAGAAACGCTTCCCCTGTTTCAGGGTATAACCCTGCGCATCCAGAGCCACTTTCGGTTGCGGGCGGCCGACGCTGATCGGCATCTCGCTGCGCTGGCTGCGCTGAGTCGCCACGTCCGTCACCTGCTGCTGCAGGCGGTATTCCCCGGCGGCCAGCCCGGCCGGCAGCGTGAACTCTACCTGCTGTTTCCCTTCAATGCGGTAACGGCGGCTGTCGCTTTTCGCGGCGGCACTTTTTCCGTCGACCAGCGTGCTGTCCACTTGCACCTGCTGCGGATCCACGACCTCGATCAGGCTCGATGCCGCGCCGTTGCCTGCGCGCATCTGGTACAGCGCTGGCGCAACCGGCTGCCGACAGGCGTAAACGTCGTCAAACCAGGCGCTACCGGTCGTACCGCGGCGCAGATAAACCCCCAGCACCACCTTTACCGCCCGCGCCGGCACCCTGAAATCGCCGGTGACCGGTTGCCAGCCGCTGGTGCCCAGCACGCCCTGCGGGGAGCTGCCCGCCAGAAAGCGCCCCTGATCGTCGTAGCTTTCGACAAACACCGTTGCGCCCTGGTTGTCGCCCTTGCCTTTCAGGTTCTCGCCGCGCACCCAGGCGCCGAAAGCCAGCTGTTGGCCCGCTTTGACCGACAGCGTCTGCAACATGTTGTGATAGTTTGCCGGATTGTGGTTTTGATAAAACAGGCTGGCCTGGCCGGTATGGCCGCCGGACACCACCTCTGCGGAAGCCAGCGACCAGCCCGCACCGCCTTGCTCAAAGCCGGGGTTAGCCAACAGGTTGTCGCTGCAAGGCGCGGCATGGGCCTGCACGGCCAGCCCGACGCCCGCCAACAGGCAGGCGAAAGAGAGCTTGCTGATATTCATTGTCGTTTCATCACTGCGCTGTACAGGTAGGAGAAGAACAGGTAGCAGGACTTCTGGTAGGACAGCCCCAAATGGCGACGATAGATTTGCCACTGCCAGTCCGCCGCCTTGATTTTGTTGCCCGACAACGAGTGGGCGGAAAGACGGTAAAAAGCCAGCGGCTCAGGAATGCAGTACGCCAGACGGTTACGCGCTTTTTCCAGCACCGACAGCCACATCACATAATCCTCATGCCCTACCTTGCTCTGGTAGATCTTGCCCACCCGGCGCTGGTTGTACATGCCGGTCAGGTTGCCGATCCAGTTGCTTTTCAGCATGTCCTTGTAGGCGATAATCTCGCCTGCGCCACGGTAGTTTTTCACCAGCGCCGGATCATTTTCGAAGGTGAATAATGCGAACACACCACGTCGTAGCGGTTGGTCTTCAGGACGCCGACCTGGCGCGCCAGCTTGTTTTCGCGCCAGACGTCGTCGCTGTCGCAGAAAGCGATATAGTCGCCACGCGCCGCCTCAATGGCGATGTTGCGGGTTTCGGCCACGCCCTGGTTAGTGTTGTTGCGAATGTAGGTCAGACGATCGTGAATGAAGGGTTTAACCACGTCTGCGGTGTTGTCCGTCGAAGCATCGTCGATCACATACAAATGGTAATCCTGATAAGTCTGGTTCAACACACCCAGGATCGACTCTTTGATAAAACCGGCGGCGTTGTACGCCGGCATGATTACTGACACCTTTTCCATCTTAACCTCCAGCGATAAGCTGTTGCCATTGGGGATATATACGTTCAGGGATGTACTGTTGCGCCCGCTCCAGCGAATGCAGGGAGAAGCGCTTACGCAACTCGCCGTCAGCGATCAGCGCCAGGGTGCGTTGGCTAAAGGCAGCGATATCGCCTTCCGGCACCAGATAACCGTTGCCGCCATCGTCAATCAGCTCGGCGGGGCCGGTCTGACAGTCAAACGCCACCAGCGGCAGGCCAAAGCTCATCGCTTCAATCAGCACCATCGGCAACCCTTCATAACGGGACGTCATCAACAACATTCCGGCCTGCCGGTAGTGACTGGCGATATCCGGAGTCGCCGGCAACAACTTCACCTGTTCGCCAAGGCCGGCTGCATCGATTTGCCGCTGCAATGCGGCGCGATCCGGGCCGTCGCCGACGATATGCAACTGCCAGCCCGCCGCTTGTTGCGCCGTCCGCTGCCAGGCCGCAATCAAGCGGTCAAAGCCTTTCTGGTAACACAGCCGCCCCACCGCCAACGCCACCGGCTGCGGCTCCTGCTGCGGCGGCCGTATCGGGAACGGCGAGACGTTCTCGATCACCCGGCACTTATGCTCGGGCACCCAGCGGCTGATAGTGGCCAGATCTTTCTTGGTCAGCAGCACGGTGTGGTCGCCCAGCCGATAGACCAACACCTTCAGCCACTTCATCGGCCAGGCATACTGATGGAAACTGACGTGTTCGCTCAGCAGCAAGCGGCTATGCGGGCACAACAACCGCAGATACGGCACCATGATCGACGAGAGTTTGCCCATAGATACGGTGACTATCACGTCATAGCGCCCGCGCCGCAGAAACCGCGCCAGCCGCCAGGGCCACAGCGCGGACCTGCCTGACATGAAGCGCAACTTCACTTCTGGCTCGAGCGGGTAAAACGCCCGATCACCGCTGATCGACACCAGATCCACCTGATGGCCCAAACGCGCGGACAGCGCGTTGGCCAGGCTGCTGGCTACCCGCTCGGTACCGCCTTTTTCGGCGATGTTCTCAATCACGATCGCTACTTTCCGTTGTTGCATGTCATCTCCGAAACCCCTCACGGGCTGTGCGCAACAGGCGTCCCCCTAACGGAAACAGCCCCAGTCTGGCCAGTCAGTCGCCGTACAGTTTGATCGCCTTGAACTTGCTGCTCAGAGCGTGATGCTCCGCGCGCGATGAGTAATAGTTGAACGCCTGCAGATTCTCGCTGTACAACGAAGCCAACAGGTGTTTGCTGGCAAACCCGCTGATATAGCGGCCGCTGGCGTTCAGGTAAGCGTCAATAAACTGTTCACTGGCGTCGATGTTCATCCGGCTGCGATCCGTCGCGGCATCGCCGCAACGGATGAACACCCCGAGTCCCTCGTCGAAGGCCACCCTGGCGCCCAGATTGGTGGCATTGACCAAAAACCCCCAGTCCTGGTATTTGTAAAGGAACTCGGGAAACAAAAAACGCCGGTCATCTTTTTTACGCAGGCTGATGGCGGAAGTGCGAATATCGCCCATATCGAGAAATAAAAAATCCGCCCCAGTCGCCCTCTCTTTGTAATCAAATCTATAGCTGCGGATATTCTTGTCATTCACCGTGCTGTAATTGCCGAAAACAATGTCCAGCCGGGTATCCTGATGGCGTTTCAGACGGCGAATAATATAATTGGTGCTGAAGAAATCCTCCGGTTCCAGAAAGAAAACCACCTCTGCACGCGCCAGGCGGAAACCGGTATTACAGGACGCCGCCGTGTTACTGCGCACTTTATTTTCATGCAGACGCGCCCGACGGTTAGCGGCCAATAAACTGCGCATTTTTTCCAACTCTTCTGGTTCTGATGCATCATCAACCACAATAATTTCATAATCGAACCCGAAACAGGCGTTGGTCATACGGACTAATGTTGCGGCCAGACTAGCTGAATTATTAAAAGCGGGCATGACAATTGATAAGTCCATTTACTACCTCAACAATATATTATCATCTGGCAAAACAGTGGTAATGCCAGCGGAATAGTTTGTTATCCCAGCATATCCTTGCCCGGTTATTCCCCCCCATCCTGCAGCGATTAAAATACGCGCAGCCTACCGGTCATTTAATTAATCCTGAAAATAACTGCCCCACTCCTGTTCAATGGTTTCTGGCATCAGCCTTTGCAACCCGGCCCCCGGGGTAAACGTCAGTTCGCCAAAATAGATATGCTCTTGCACCTGATAAAAATCCACGCGCACATAAGAGAACTGCTCCGCCATCTGCCGTGCCAGGAGCAACATTTTCTCCAGCCTGCTGGGTTTATCCATGGGCACTTCACTGTTTGGCACGCCCATGCGGATCTCGGTGCGGTTCCAGTCGGCGTCAAAAAAATCTCGCCGATGATCAATAAAGCGCTGATAATCTATCTGGATGAAAAACCGAATATCTCCCCCCTGATTAAAGCAGTGGATCTTGATATCATTCGGCGTTTGCCCCTCTTCCAGCAGCATTTTCTCGACCATGATGCACGGCGGGATATCCTTATAATGACGTTCGCGGTAAACCTGATAAAAACTCTGCCGCAACCAGCTGTTGGTTAACACCCGTAACTCATTGAAGCTGGTTTGGCTTTTATCGAACACCAGTTTGTTATAACCGCTGCCGTGGTTTGCCTTGATCACGAAGGCGTCAGGTAATGCCTGATACATTTCCTCGGTTAATTGATTACCGTGCGCATAAAGATCGATCAGGTATTCTTTCCCCCACAGCTTTTCAATATAGTCGCGCACCCGATATTTGTCGGATAGCTGAGTATATATCGCCAAAGGATAGACCTTCCTGCGCATTAATTTTTCACTATATCTTTTCGGCTGCGACAAATGCGGTATTTTCCGAAAAAACAGAGCGTATTTTAACTGATGATATAACGCGTCGGGCATATTACGGTAAAAACCCTTCACCAGATTATTTAACATAGATTTCTCGCACCTTCCCTATTAACTGAGGTAAACAACGGTAGCAGGTCAACTGCAATCTCGTAATTTGCCCTCTTCTGAAGAAGCCATTAAGTACAAAGAATGAAATAAACTCCGTTATCAGGGTTGAAACCGCCGCACCTACTATGCCGTAACGCGGTATCAACGCCAGATTCATCAGCACGTTGGCCAACGCGGCCAGCGGCATTTTTATCGCTATAAATCGATAGCCCCCAAACAGCACTATCGCCCGATAGGACACGGTGCCCATCACCGAGAACAACGACGTCACCGAACACAGCGCCAAGATGGTGGCGGTTTCGCGGTAGCTGTCGCCAAACATCAGCGCCACGATCGGACCCGGGAACAACGACAGCAGCAAGATCACCGGCATGGAGAGCGACAACACCACCAGATACAGCAACCGGATACGTCCTTGCTGTTCGGCCAATGAGCGGGCATTCGCCACGCCCGGCATCATTGAGGTGATCAAGGCAATGGGGACGAATATCCATCCCTGGCTCAGGGTAATCGCCGCGCTGTACAAGCCGACGCTGTGCTCGCCCAGTACGTTGCCGATCATGATCTGATCGATACGCGTGTAGACGACGATCGACAACCCGGAGACCGCCAGCGGCAAACCTACCTTTAACAGATAACGACCATAGCGCCGCTTGTGACGCCCGCTGATCGCCCGCATACCGCCCTGCTCGCGGCGAAACAGCACCCAACGCACGGCGTACGGGATCAGGCTGCTCACAACATAGGGCACGGCAAACCATTCCAACGGTAATTTGGCATGCACCAGCGCCAGCCGCAGAATGATTGACAGCAACAGAGCCAGATTGTTGATCAGCGTGTTCAGCTTCGATTTCAACAGCGCGTCGTAATAAATCTTGTAGACGTCCTGAATAGAGAAATACGCGCTGGCGAGCATCAACAACATCATGATCTGACTGGTACGATCCTGCGTCAGCACAGCCCAGGCCATCAGCGGCACGGCGATCAACGCAAAAAGCTGGCGCCGCAAACGCATCGAGGCCATCATCAGCCGAATACCGCTGCGCCGCCGCTTGGCGACGCGGTTGAACAACACCGCATCCGCCCCCAGTTGTACCAGCGGCACGGCAATGGCGATCACCGACAGCAGATAGTTAATCAGACCGTATTGCGCCGGCCCCAGATAACGCGCTACGTACACCGAAACGAAAATCCCCGAAAGGCTCAGCGATATCCGTTCCAACATCAGCCACAGGGAGTTCATCAGCATCGCTTTCATGCGCGATTACACCTTTTCCTGATGACTGGGGTAAGCAAAGGCGTAGTAGCCGGCGTCAGTGGCGGTTTTTTTCACCATGCCGTTCAGGATCACCCCTTTAATCGCCACGCCGTTTTGCTCGAAACGACGCATGCTGGTTTCGATCTGCCGGACGGTGTCGACCTCAAAACGCACCACCATCAGCGCAGTGCCGACATGGTGACCCACGATGGCGGCGTCGGTCACCGCCAGCACCGGCGGCGTGTCGATCAGCACCAAATCGTAGTTCTGCCTCGCCCACTGCAGGAAGTCGGCGAAACGCTGATGCATCAGCAGTTCGGACGGGTTCGGCGGCACCTGGCCACGCGGCACAAAATCCAGATTGGCGATAGCGGTTTTCTTCACCGACTGATCTGGCGCAATCAACCCGGACAGCATGTCCGACAACCCGCCCTTGGCGCTGTTGTTGAACCAACGGTGCAGGAATCCTTTGCGCATGTCTGCGTCGATCAGCAGCACCCGTTGGCCCGCCTCGGCGATCACCACCGCCAGATTGGTGCTGGTGAAACTTTTCCCGCTGGCGGGGCTGGCACCGGAGACCATCAGGATATTGTTTTTGGCCTCCATCATGGCGAAGTGCAAACTGGTGCGCAGGCTGCGGATGGCTTCGACGGACAAATCCCCCGGCTCTTCCCTGGCCAGGATCGGCAGCTTGTCACCGCCATTTTTGACCAGTAGCTGCTGGTGAGTGCGGTTACGTTTTTGCTGCCACGGCGACAACGGGACCGTGGCATACACATTGATACCGCGCTTTTCCAACGCCTCGGTGTCACTGACGCCCCGCTGGAGCGCCGCGCGCAATACCACGATCGACGCTGACAGCACGCCCCCCATCAACAACGCGAAGAGCACGATCATCGCTTTTTGCGGTTTTACCGGCCGCAGACCGCTTTCCGCCTCATCGATGATGCGGATATTGCCCACGGTGCCCGCTTTGCTGATGCTCAATTCCTGCTGCTTGTTCATCAGTTGCATGTATACCTGCTGATCCACCTGCACATCGCGGGTCAGACGCAGAATTTCCTGCTGCGTTTTCGGCAACGTCTGCACCTGTTTGCCGAGCCGCGCCTTTTCCGCCTCCAGCGTGGCGCGCTTTTCCAGCAGTGCGCGATAGGCCGGATGCACGCGGGTATAAAGCTTGGAGATTTCCGCTTCTTTGAAGGTCAGCTCATTCAACTGGGCCTCCAATTGAACCTGAGTATCCAGCACCGATTTGGCTTCCAGCGTCAGGTCCACCGAGTCGTTTTGCTGACGGAACTGGTTGAGCTGATTCTCGGCGTTGTTGAGCGACGTCTGGGTGCGCGGCAGCTGTTCGTGCAGGAAAGCCAGCATGCGCTGCGCTTCCTCGGTTTTGCGATCCACATTCTGTTGCAGGTAGTTATCGGTGATGCTCTTGAGCACCGCTTCGGCGCGCTGCGGATCCTCGCCGGCCAGGTTGAACGTCATAATGCCGCTTTCCTTGCCGCCAGGGGCAACGTCAAGCAGGTTGCGAAGATCGTCCACCGCCTGCTGGCGCGGCACGTTGACCACGCTAAACTCAGTGCCCGGCAATGCCTCCAGCGCAGTGACGTTCATCGCCCAGGCCCCCTGCTTCAGCGGTTGTCCGACGGTGCCGCTAAACAAGTTCTTCCCATCATGGCTCAGGCTATAACGTTGCTTATCCTGCACGGTCAGGGTCAGTTCCTGGCCCTGCATCGCCGCCGGCACCGTCATCCCCGAGATGAGCAATACCGGTGGCGGTTCGCCGCTCAGGCGGGCCAGCCCCTTGCCGAACAGCGGAAAGTAATCCGGGCTGATGCGCACCGTCAAACCGAGATCGTCCACGGTTTTGCCAATCACGTAACGTGATTTCGCCAGCGAAACTTCATCTTGCGTGCCGAATTCTGCCCCATCGAACCCATCGAGTTGTCCAGCGTCTCGCGCAGCAGCGAATCGCCCGAAAGCTGTTTTTCCACCTGCACCAGCGCGGTCGCCTGATAGATCGGCGTCGCCATCAAGGCATAGGCACAGCCCAGGACACCGGCGACGCCGGTCACCAGCAAAATGCGCCAGCGATTATCCCACAGCGGGCCAATCAGCCGTTCCCAGTCCAGTTTCTCGTCCTGCTCGGCCATCACAATCGGCATTGCATTATTCTTCATCATCGGTGTTCCTTAAGTCAGCGTGGCGGGGTTACCAGTTACGCACCCGCAACGTGGCCTCGCTGAGGTCGTTAAAGCTGGAAATCGTCGGTACCAGCTGGCTTATCAAGCGGTTCCAGCGCGCAATCGGCGCTGCGGTGACGTACACCACGTCGTAAGGTTCCAGCTGAAATTCTGTGCCCATCGCCAGTGCAGCAGCATCAGACAGGTCGAACTGGTACAAAGACGCCAGCCGCTGCGGCTGTTTGCCGCCGTTCGGGCGGATCACGAACACGCCGGTGGCATCGGCCACCGTCTGGCTGATACCCTCTGAACTGCCCAACGCCTCCGTCAAGGTCATGCCGCTGCGGTCCATTTTCAGCGTCGCCTGTTTACCGACCTCACCCATCACAAACACCTTCAACTCGTCATTGCGCGGCACATACAGAATGTCGCCCGGCTGCAGCAGTTGGTTCTGGCCGGTATCGCCGCGCTGCATCAGCGCCTGCAGGGAGATGGGCTGTTCCTTGCCCTGGTGAGTCAGCACCACGTTGCGCCAGTCGGCGTTGTCCGTCAGGCCGCCGGCGGCGTTAATCGCATCGAGAATCGTCAGCGGCACGTTGGTCACCGCCTGCTGCCCTGAGGTTTTCACTTCGCCGGTCACATACACTTTCTGCGAGCGGAAAGCGGCAATGCTGACGTCCACCTGCGGGCTTTCCACATAGCGCGCCAGCCGGTTGGCGATCTGATTGCGTACTTCGGTGACGGTTTTTCCCAACACCTGCACCCGGCCGATATACGGGTAGAAGATCGCCCCGTCGGCATGCACCCAGTTGCCGGTATCGCTGGCGCTGCGGTATTGGCCGGCAGGCGTGGTCAGTTCCGGATGGTCCCAAACGGTGACGTTAAGCACGTCGCCGACGCCGATGCGGTATTGGTAACTCTGCAAGCGCTGGTCCAGCGCCGGGTTTGGCCGGGCCACCGGCTCCACGCGGCGCATTTTTTCCAGCAGCATCGGCGTTACGCGGTACACCTGGACCTGCTTATCCAAATCGAAGTCTTCATCCTGCTGGGTGACTTTGGCTTTCCCTTGAGTAGGCAGGTGCGAACCTGGAAATGTCGTGCAGCCGCTAAGCAACGCGGTGGACAACACCAGCGGCATCAAATGAGGTAAGTGAAGGTTCATGACAGTACCGTGAAAAAACGGGCCGCCGTTGCGGCCCGTGGGAGGATTAACGATCGGCGGTAGGGTTATCGGTAAAAATCGGTGCCTGACGCGGTTCATGCAACATGACAAAGTAACCGAAGAAGCAAAGTACAAAGGCCACCAGCATCTGGTAGTCCGGCAGTTGCAGGACCTCGCTGCAGATACCGACGCAGGCCAGCGTCACCGCCAGCATGCAGCTCATCGCCAACGCCTGGCGCGCATTGAGACCACGCCGCATCAGGATGTGATGCAGATGGTCGCGACCGGCCTTGAAGGGGCTCTGACGGCGCAGCAGTCGGCGCACCATGACCGTCACCATGTCCATCAATGGGATAGCGATCAGCCACAGCGCGGTCACTGGCCGTATGACAGCGTCCTGCCCCTGGGTGGCGACGATCAGCAACCACAGCACGCTAAAACCAATCACCATGCTGCCGGCATCGCCCATGAAAATCTTGTTGCGCGGACCGAACATGCTGAGGTTAAACAACAGATAGGCCGCCAAGGCCGCGATCAGGCTCAGGCACCACATCGCCAGTTTTTCTTGCCCCGCCAGACCAAACAGAATCGCCAGTGCGATAAAAGTGACGCAGGACAACGCGCCAAGCTGGCCGTCGATGCCGTCAACCATGTTATAGGCGTTAATCGCCCCCCAGACCGCCAGCGGCGTGATCAGCAAGGCTATGTAACCCAGCATCAGCTCCTGATGCCCCCACAGATAGCCGAAGGAAGTAAGTTGCATCCCTGCCGCCAGCATCATCGCCAGCGCGATCCCTCCCTGCACGATGACGCGCGGCGCCACCGGCAGATCAAAACGGTCATCAAGCACACCCAACACCACTAACGCCGTGACGCATAACAGGTAGATATTGCTATGCGGCAACCATTCAGGTTGCCAAAACGTCACCAGCATGAGGGTGAGATAAATGGCTATTCCGCCAACCAGCGGTATATGCCCCTGATGACGCTTGCGGGCATTGGGTTTATCCACCAATCCCACCGCCAGCGCAGCACGGCGTGCAATAACCACCAGCGTCAGCGCCAAAATAAATATTATGCTCAGTTGATATAACATTGTTCCTCCAGCGAATAAGCACGCTACCGCCCTTGAGTTACAGCTCCCAATGCGCTATTAACAAAAACAAAATTGACATCGCCAGGATATAAGTCAGCATCAGCTCATCCTGTTAACTACAGATTCATCCGAAAAATAAAAGGCGTTAGCGCATGAGAAATATATCTCTAGGAAAACTCATGCTTAATGGTTCTTTCGATTGCCAAATTAAGTTCAACCGGCGCTTCGAAATTGTTTTGCACATTGCTTTTAAATTGTGTTCTGGCGCAGAATTTTTGTACTCTCACGCGGCTAATAGGGAATTTACGGTGACTTATTTTACTCACCACATCCAATGCCGCAGCGCCGCAGATCCCGAATATATAAGGAATCCGAATGGTTTTGTTCTCTCTGCCCAATGAGGACGAAATAACGTCGACCAGTTGGTTCATGGTGAAATCTGGTTTATCAACATAATTGCTGACCTGATAACTGGCCTGCTGATCCAGCGCATACTCCAGCCTGGCTGCAATATTCTCGACATAAGCCATGGATTTCATATTATTGCCGCTGCCAATCATTACGAAACGGCCGCTGGCGATCTGACGGAACAGGTTATAAACGTTGCCGCGATTATTTTCGCCGAATACCACGGTCGGACGGATAATGGTCAACTTATTGTCACCGTCGGCCTTGCGCCAGGCTTCGTAGACATACTCCGCTTCCAGCTTGGATTTACCGTAATGGTTAAAGGGTTCAAAACGCCCTTCTTCGCCGGTTTCCTGGGTAACGAACCCGTAGACCGCCACGGATGAGGTAAAGATAATCTGTCTGATGTTCAGCGAAGAGGCCGTCATGCAAACATTACGCGCCCCCTCGGCATTAACCTGATAATACAGCGAGATCGGATCGACATTATCCTGATGCTCTGCCGCAAGATTAATCACGGCATCACACCCCGCCAGTGGCTGCAGCAAGGTCTGCGGCTGGGTTACATCGCCAAACTGATAGAGCTCCGGAAAATGTTCGCTTTGTTTCTTGTCTACAATCGTCAAAATCAGATCGCTACGCGCACTCAGGCGCTTAACCAAACGCGTTCCGATAAAACCGGAACCCCCGATGATAGCTACTTTACGCTTATCCATATTTGTCACTCAGCCAAGTTTTCCATTAATTCCCACCGCAGAATTGAGGCGAGACGCTTAATACGCGTTAGATCATGGAAACCAGACTGGACAAATCGGCCCAAGCTTTCAAATAACAAATAATGAAATAACAATATTTGCCGAATGTAAAATTATGGGGAAAGATGAAATGTCGGTGTAGACTAATTTTTAACTTCGTAAGCAACCTGATATTGAATGGTTTTATTCGGCAGAATAAGATTAATCTTACCTTTACCCTTGGCCTCTGAAATTTCGTATTTCACCGGCTGTTTAAATTTCCCCTGTTTGGGATCGATGCACTCGATGGTCGCCTGCTCCAGGCTTTCGCCCTGATAAAGACAAAGCAGCGTTTGCGGGCCGTTAGATTGGGGGTTGTTCAGCGTCAGGGTAAGCACCACGCGGGTGTTGTTTTGTATATCATTGATAATCGGTGGACGAGTTTGGTTCCCCAGCACATAGGAAAAATGTGAAATAATCAGCAGTGAGACAAACACCGACAGGTACTTCACCACTCTGACGGCAGGAACGGAGAAAAA
>Ga0105250_10000246_pt1 | contig 44924 bp, 56 predicted proteins | sample KBSS54metaG_FD_80425 | JGI IMG/M metagenome (GOLD analysis project Ga0105250, IMG submission 80425) | Switchgrass rhizosphere microbial communities from Kellogg Biological Station, Michigan, USA - KBS S5-4 metaG | ecosystem: Host-associated > Plants > Roots > Rhizosphere > Soil | place...
AATTTTAGACTGACAGGTCTGTATGAAAGACTAAATTAAAATAAATATTTTGAATTTTTCTTAAAGTTAAAACTAAATGCTCCGAAGATGCCGCTGCATGTGTCGTTACCCTGAACCCGATGAGTTCTCGGGTAAAAGTGATTTTATAGCACTATGAAACGATATTAGAACGTATATAAGCACATGAGAATTATTTTTAAGCATTTGTATTTTAATAGAAATACCTGAAACAATATTAAAGCTCTTGTCATGATACGAGAGTATACATTATTTGCCTACTATCTGCCTATTTATTCAAATTTGCCTATTTTTAATGGTTTTTTAGCCTATTGTTTGCCTACTAAATTTTTACAAAAAAAGGCGGTTAAACCGCCATTTGTGATGTTGATTGTATGCGCTGACGTTCAATATAAGCTAACACATCTGCTTTTTTATAGAAAATTTTTCGATAGTGAACTTTTGCAAAAGGAATACCGCCACCTTCACAGCGCTTTTTCTGCAACCAAGAAGTCGAAACATCAAGTATTGCCGCAAGTGATTCTGGTGAAAATTCTTCATCATCATTGGCGGCATTGAACTTATCTATCTCAGCTTGTTTATTAATACTTTTCATTTAGATTACCTCACCAAAACACAGCAATTAAAAAAGCAAAAAACCATAAAATATTTGTTCCGTAGAGCGCTTCTTTCATGGCAAAGCTCCTGATTCTTTAGATCTTTGAAGACGTCTTACCAAATTACTAAGTAAAATTTTTACGTTAGTATCGAATTGATTAATGTTTGTGGTTTCAGAATAAAGTGAGAGACTTAATTGCAACACATCATATGCAAATATGGTGAATGCCTGAGGATCCTTTTTTCTGAGTTCATTTGCTTTAGGGCAAATAATGTCCATAAAAATAGTTGTAGAAATATCTATAGGTGATTCTTCTATAGGATTTGAATCAATAATTTTCACCTCATCACTTGGTGAACTTTGTTTAGTGATAAGCAAGTAAACATCTCCACTTTTCTCGACATCAAGTTCAGCTAAAATTTGTTTAATTGTTTTCGCACTTAGCTTGCATATAGTCGCCAACTGAGAAACTGTTAAGCCGAAAGTATCATTTGCCAGGGCTTCAAAAACTTTAGCTTTGTATTTATTGAAATTGGTCATCTCATTGGCCTTTTTAAGTTCAGCTGCTGTACTCATTTTCACTTTCTCCATGTGGCTTCTTTTAGCTTTACATTCACTAAGCAAGTTTCGATTTCAGAAGGGTTAACATTGTCAAACTGGTGGTTCATGTGTGCACCAATTACAAGCAATGTGCGCGTCATTGTTGAGTAGCGATATTTCATTGGCTAATCTCCATTGGTGCGCCAGGTAATTGAGCTTCACGGTTTTTGTATGCTGTCATTGCTTCATACTTTTGAGTCCCGTTTTCAAGCAGGCGGATCTCGGCGAATAAAGCACGTAAAACATCTATGTTTTGTGCCGCATGGATTCGCTCAATTAGTGGTCTGCCTTTTAACTCATTAAGGCGTTTATAAGAAGCATCTAGTAAAGGTTTGCGTTGTGCTTCTGACCATTGGCGAGTGCGGTCAAAGATTGAATTAACTTCCTCAGCATTCCCAGCCATAACTATTTCAAAGGCCAATTCGTCTACAAGTTCATCCGAGTAAGTGAACGCAGGATAAACAGGATCAGAATCAATTAGATCAAGCTGTGAAAGTTGCTCTTTACGTTGCTCACAATGAATTTTTAATTCGCTTAAATCTTCAGAAGTAAGATTTTTTGAACTGGCTAGAATTGTGTTATTAACTTTAGATAACTCATCTAATGTGTCGGCTTGATCAATTAGACCGATAAGCACTGCCTTTGGTGCGGTTGCAGCTTTATCACTGAAAGTTCTTTCTCGAATAACTTCCATTAAATTTTCGCGCTCTTGATCTTCTAAATGACCATTTGCTCCAATCTTATTTTTAACGGCTTTAAGTTCTTCAGCACAGGTACAAGATTCGATCTCGCTAATAAATGAATCATATAAAACAGAAAATACATGCTCAGTAGCAGTATCAGCAGCATCCATTTCAATAAAATCCAGCTCAGTTAAACGAGTCTGTTTAGCAACCTCAATTTCATCTAACTGCTCTTGAGTAAAGCCTTCTTTTTCAAGACCTGAGCAAACGTTCTCGACTTCTTGCTCTGTATTAGCAATTTTCAAAGCGTCCAATAAAGCTTGGTGTTGTAAATTGCTTGTAGGCTGGGGCGCTGTGTCGTTTTTAGAAGGGGATCCCAACACTTCAGCGTGAGTTGGATCCTCAGCCTTAGTTTCCTCAACCTGTTTTGCTGATGCAGCTTTTGTGGTTTTTTTCTTACCAGTTTTTTGTTTATCGGCACCACCGATAGGTACGACAAGTGTTTCACTTGTATCTATATCACGACCAATGGCAGCACAAAATGCTTTTAATTGAAACCGGGCATTTTCTATATCTGCTTGAGCAAAACCATTTGTAATAGCATTTTTAAGAGCAGCGTTTTCATTGAATTTGTACCAGTAAATGCTTCCGGTTGGTTCAATAAGATAAATATCTTGATCCAGTTTAACGTCATCAAGGGTCAGGGGTTGAGTAAACGAAATTCCAGCAAGTTCAATTTTCGGAAGTTGAATACAATACTCATAGCCTGGTAAAGAAAAAACTGTAGCCGGGAACTGATCCAAGGAATCAAACTCACCATCGATATGGCGGCAAAGAACAACTTTGCCGGACATCAAAGCATTAAAGGCTTCTTGATTTGAAATTAAATTAGTCATGTTTATTTCCTGCCTTTAATTAATGGTGGAGTTGTTGAGTTTGGTTTTTTTGCTGAGGAAGGGAATTAACTGCCCATCCCATTTGATCTGCACGTGCACGACATGCGTTCACAATCCCAGCTGCATATTGAGAATTTGCAAAAGTTGCAATGGCTTTATCTAGGGTAGATGGATATTTGGCATTCTTGATGCTAGTAAGGGCATTGGTATAACGCTGAGCTAATGACTGAGTACTATTGGCATTGTTTGCCTGCGAGCTCTGATTAGATTGCTGACCTTGATTGCCCGTATTACGGTTGTTTTGATTTTTAGATGCTTGGTCCATTTGTTGATGATATTCATTGGTGTCATAGTCCTTAGTGTCATCAATAAGGAACAATCCATTTAAAGCGTATTTACGAGCGTAAGAGCTTGATGCACCAAATGTTTGAGCAACATCCATACCTTTCTTATTAACGTCCACGCCAGCATGAGCCGTTACAGTAATCTCTTTACCATTTGCATCTGTAAAGACAGCTTTAGCCGTAATAACTACAACTGAGCCAACTTGCTGAACTTCGTCTGTAAGGACCAGAGTTGCGCCTAATTCACTTAAATGCGGTTTAACTGCCTCAAGAATGTCCTCACAATTACGATATTTGTATTTACCGAAATCATTAGTTTTGTTTTTAGGAGCTTTCAACTCTTGTTGAATTTTATGTAATGCATTGTTTTGATTAGTCATGATGTCACCCAATTAATAACGAGAGTTTTTGTAAGCGATACGTTGCTCTGCGCTGTATCGTTGGGGTTGAGTACGATTACTTTGCTCAATACAGCGTTGATAATTAACGCCGCCTTTAAATTCAGGCTTGAACCATTTTTGTGATAATTCTTCCGTGGTAATCGGACGTGGTTCACTCTCTGGAGAATCTTTTACAAGTACGTTGTACCAATTGAACGGTTGAGCTCTTTTTCCACCAGCAAACTCCTTATCAAAGTCAGGCGTAAAATCTAAAGACAACTTGGCCATGTAAATTTTTGGCCCAAGGCGTACGTGATAAAAGCCTTCTTGGTCTTTAAAAAGGAATTGGCGAAATGGTGTAGTAAAGGTCTTTTTCATGATTAAGCCTCCACCAACTTATTACGTTCGATGAAGCCTTTAAGAAGAGCATTGATATTGCGGTGATCGTTGTAATCAGTGAAATCACTGTAAGATTTACCGTTAATATCGGTAATCTCATTAATTGTGAGCTGGGTTACATCTACCGCAGTAAACTCTGAACCTTGTACACCGTAGCTATCAGGATGAGTTTCAAAATCAAAGCTAACATTTACGCGGAAGCCATCAAGCTTGATAACAGCAATGCCTGAGGTTTTACCTGTGATTTTTGCTGTTTGAACGCCATAACTGCTAGGTTGAATTTGCGGCGTGAAGATCTGAGTTTTTGTCGCGTAACTGGATTGTGCTGTTTTATATTCACAAGAAGCTAAACCAACAATCAAAACAAGAGCTGTAACACCCGTTACTTTGACATGGTTGAATGGAATTGCATTTACGTTCATAATTGATCTCGCAGTTTACAAAGCACATCGAAAGGTCAGAGAGTCGGTGTGCTTTTTTGTTGTCTGTGAGATCATGTTCGCTTAATCGAACAAAACTGTCAATAGTTTGTTCGATAAATTAAATGAAATTATTCCATAAACCGAACATTATAATTTTTCTTTTAACCTAACAAAAGAAAACCCACCATATAGGTGGGTTAGATATCTTATTAAGTGAAGCTTACCCAGCGCGCCAAATTTGTCGGCCCATAACTTTAAAATTAGTACCATTTTGCTCAGTAATTTTTTTATCCCTATATTTTTCATTAAGGCTGTGCAGTATTAAAGTTCCACCTTCCTCTTTAAATATTTTCTTAAGCATGGCTTCGCCCTCAAAATATACAGCATAGATTTCACCATCAATGATTTCAGTTTGAGAAATATCTATACCTACATAATCATCATTAAAAATGTACTCTTCCATACTGTCACCTTTAGCTTTGATAATTCTTAAGCATCTAGGATCTACTTGTTTTTTTTGAAAAAAATTAGGTGGCAAAGGATATTTTCCGTTTATAGCATCAAAATGAAATTCAATAGATTCCCCTACACCACATGAAAAGCTAGCTTCCACTACGTCAACCCATATATATCCATTAGCAATTTCGAACTCAACAATATCCGGCTCTAGAATATTGTTTGCATCAAAAGATGAACTTTCTTGAACTGAAAGACCATGCAACTTAATAAACTCTTCCATTTTCTGATTATGAGCGTTTTTAGGTCCTTCACCAGTTAAAAGCCATGTGCTTGTAGTTTTTAGACACTTTGCAAGTGCTTCCAAATACTTAGCACTTGGATTATTCCCGTCATTTATCCAGCCTGAAACAGTAGCTCTACCTGCTCCTGTATCTCTCATTAAATCTGCTTGCTTAAGCTTTAGCTCTTTCATTCTTTTATTGATGCGATCTGAAACGTTTTCCATGAGAGCAAACCTATTAACACATGTTCGGAAGTATGAACAAATACATTGACGATTACTCGAACGTATGATTCAATTAATCGAATATTTAAGTTCGGGTAATCGAATATGACAGTTGAGCAATTAATTGCGTTCTACAAAGTTAAGAACAAATCCCAATTAGCTAAAAAAATTAAGAAAGGGCGTTCCACAATGACCGAATGGGCAACTAACGGAATTCCTCCTAAGTCTCAAGCCGCTATCGAGATCTTAACAAAAGGAAAGCTTAAAGCTGACCCTGATGCCTTAACTGCTTAAATACCTTGGGACAGAGTATCAATCAAAATTTTCAAAAGATAAATGTGAAGGAAATGAAGGATTTCACAATGCAAGAAATGACTTTAAGCCGAGATGCTCAGATAGCACTTTGGCAAATGATAAACAAAACACCTAACTGCACAGCTAAAGAAATTGCCCAAGCAATAGGTGATTCTCATAACTCTGTTTGTAATTACGGCAACCAGAACATGCCGGCATATTTACCAAGCTTAAAGAAGCTTGAAGCAATGATTTATTTCACACAAAACCCAGCATTACTCAAAGTTTGGGCACATGAGTTGGGCTTTGCTTTAGTTCCAGTTGGATGCGGCAGCTCTAAACATCATGAATTATCAATCTTTGAAGCAATGATGCAGCACAACATTAAGAACGGTAAAGCCAATCGTGTTGTTTATGACGCTTATGAAGACGGAATTATTACTCCGTTGGAATATGAAGAAATTCACCATCTAACACAAAACCTTACTGAGCTTATTACAGCAGTAGATCAAGCAGCGTTAAAGCAAATGAAAAAGTGTGCAGCGGAATTGGGAAATGAAAAAGCCTGATGGTCGAGATCAGGCTTTTCAATTCAATTACTTGCTAGAGGAATCGAATATGCAAACTAATTTATCAAATCAAACGACTAAAGACAATCTGCTTGAGCAAAAGCGTCAGCAGATTATTCAGTCATGGTATGAACCAGCTCTTAGAACTTTAGAAGGATTGCTTGAAGTACGTAAGCAGAATTTGCGAGACCAAAAACGTGATGAAAATAATGCAGCAGTAAAACGTGATGAGTTTATGCATGCACTTTCTGTGCAGCACAGAATGCCAATTTTCCATGCTGGTCAAATCATCTCAAGTTTGTATCGGGCTAAACGGATCCGTTACTTAGGTAGCACGTTCATTCAATTGAATGAAGAGGGGGATAGATGAGCTTAGATGCAACAGTTTGGGCTTGGAAAACCCGGCAAAAACAAAAGGCAGGTGGAGCATTAAAACCACTTAAAAAATTAGTCCTTCTTTCGCTAGCTGATCGAGCTGGCGAAACTCATGAATGCTATCCAAGTATTGCTCGTTTAGTAGAAGACACAGAAATGGACCGTAAGACAGTTTTGAAAATTATTGATGAGCTAATTGAAGACGGATTTATTATCGATACGGGTAAACGTGAAGGTAAAACTAAGCAGGTAAAAGTATATCTTTTGCTCGGAGTTAAGGGCCGTGAAACAGTGCCAACAACGGTACTCTTTGACACGGGAAATGATGAGTTAAACAGTACCAACAACGGAACAGTTCCAACAACGGAACAGTTCCAACAATTCCATGAAAGAGTCCCAACAATTCCGTTAAACAGTCCCAACGTTGGGACACGGAATCTTTCAAAGAATCTACCAATAGAATCTATAAATAAAAAAACATGGTTGAGTTTAAAAAAACTTGGTGAAGAAATTCGTTTGGCAACTGATCAAGAAACTTACGAGCAGATCAAAAACGCAACTTGGTTCGATCGAGAGCTTCGAGCATTTGAACTCTACAACGCCGAGAAGAATCTTTGTGATGAACTCATGAATTACCACTTTGCAGATTGGTTAATCAACGCTTGTGGAAAATACCAAGCTCGTGAACAGGCATCTTTCCGAAACTCAGGGACGCAGGTTCGAGTCCCGCAGGGTGAATCAATCACTCTTAGTTCAAAACAAATTTACTCATTCGCTCAAAAACTTTCTGTCCTTCCTGAATTCGCTAGCAAGTATGCGGAAGGAAACGAAACTTATGAGCAACTCGCAGCACGTATCGCAGTAAAGCTTACTGATCCTGATCAACAACAAAAATTGATGCCTTACCTAAAGCAAGTCGGATTTCAATCAAAACGTAACGGAGAACTAGCATGAACAAATTTGAAATTTTAGCGTGGGCAATGCTCATATCAATCGTAACTGGAGTCATCTGTGGCGTTGTAGTGCTTTGGTGGCATACGCGCAAGGAGGCAATTAAGGAGTGAGTTCAATAAGCCTTGCTGAATATCGTGAATTATTTCCTATTCAGAAAAATAAAAAGCGCCGTTCAGCAACGCAATCGCAATCACGGGAACCAAGTGTAGGAGAGGTTTTATTAGCAACACATCTCAAAGCTTGCAAGATTGATTTTGAGCAGGAATACAAATTCCATCCAAAACGCAAATGGAGAGCAGATTTTTTAATTTCGGGAAAAAAGATTTTGGTAGAGGTAGAAGGTGGGATCTGGAGCGGAGGACGTCACACAAGAGGGAAAGGTTATTTAGGAGACATGGAGAAATACAACGAAGCGGCAATGATGGGTTTTACAGTTTTACGGTTCAGTACAGAGCAAGTTAAAGCGGGCGTGGCGATTAAACAAATTGAGCAATTGGTGGGATGAAAATGAATATGCCAGTACAACACATTTTACAAGCGGTCGATTGGTCTAAGTATAGTTTTGAAGAATGGTGCCGCCAGCTAGGGGCTTGGTTAAATGGCGATACCGAAACAATGGTCAAAATAGTTAAAACGATGCCAACTAAACGCATCACTCAAAAGCAACGTGAAAAGCTAATGGCCATGTACATGAGTGATGAAACATTAAAAGATCGATTGTGTATTCGCCGTAAAGGTACTTGTTGTCATTTAAACGATAATGAGGCACGTGCAATTCATAAAATTATTAATGATCTTGAATCAATAGAGGATGAGGTTGTTCAGGAATGGATCGGGGCAATCTGGTGGCATTATGTAATGGGTGAGTCTATTCGAGACATCGCAAAAAGTAATGATACATATGGGTCACAAATACAGCAGGACATTAAATGCGGTTTGGCTTTTGTTAAATCTCGCTACCCACATTTTACAATTGATAAATTTATAAAAATCGTAGTAGTGGAAAATCAATCTTCTTGACTGTAAATACAGGGTGTGGCATATTCATGTTATAGTGTTCGAAGTATAAGTAAATCACTGGTATTAAAGCTCATCATTTGGTGGGCTTTTTTGCATTCTATGGTATAAATTTAAAAATTAAATTAAATATTAGTTAGATATGAGTAGTTCTGAAATATTATCTTTCGTAGCTAATCTTTGCACTATTGCAGCTTTTGCTATTGCTTTCTATGTGTGGTGGACATGGAAGGATCAGCAAAATTACAGTTTTGTTAGAGATAAGATATTTGAAAGTGAAATAGCAATTATTGATATATTTACTTCACTCTCGAATACAATACAAATTTATGGGGAATGTAAGAGAATTTACCTTGTAAATCGTTTAAATGCTGACCCCCAGTTTATAAGAGAAGACTTCAAGGCGAGTGCAGCACAATTCAAACAAGAAACCTATAAGTACAAAGCAGCTATAAATAAGTTAAAAATATTGAATGTCCCATTTGACAGTAAGATAATTATTGATTTTGAAGATCTACTTTCAAAATGGGATACTTACATGAAAGAAATTCATGAAGTTAAAGATGCAGATAAACTAGAAAATATAATTAATAAAATATTAGCTGAAATTACAGAGTTGAGTGAGGAATCGCAAAGTCATTTAAGCGATATTAGATACAGAATTTGAAATTATATTTATTCTGCCGGACGTATTACGGCGCAAAATGGCCCCGCTAAATATCGATTATTGGAGGGGCTTTTTACTTTATATGTTAAGCTGCCATTCATAATTTTATGGAAGCTTGCAATGTATATTTGTATTGGCGGTGATTTGGACGGTGAAGTTATAAATGACCGTGAAGGTACATATTTTGAAGCAAGTGAAATAGATTCATCTAAAGAATCTACTTATAACCGTCAGAGTTATATTGTTGAAGGAAATACTTACCGATTCTGGCTTTGTGCGGAGTTGCCATATATGGAAACAACAGAGATCGCTGGCAAGCATCTAGCTAAAAAGTACACATACCTTTCATAGCTTTGAATAATAAAAAAAGTGTCTTAATCCCATTTCACCTTGATTTTTAATAAAAGGCTTGCAAGCAGATTTTGAATCGGTTATTATTTATTTGTAGATGAAAGGCGGTAGAGGTATCCCCTTGTTAAATAGTATCAACCTCGATGGATGAGTGGCGGTAGAGGCATCCCCACATTAAATAGTATTAACCTCATTGGATTATTCTACACAAAAAAACCCCTTTTTGGGGTTTTTTTGTGTGTAAAGGAAATGTATGGATATTAGATCATTAAAACAAGATGCTTATAACAGTCTAGTCAAAGATCGGCCACAGATATTAGAAAAGAATAGAGGGTATGGAATTATCTCATTTACATTGGGGGATCTAACTTATGCCATACCTTTGCGTAGCAATCTCAATCATAGTAATGGATTTAAAACTATCTCTACAAAACAAGGTGATAGGATCGTTTGGAACGGATTAGATTATTCTAAAGCTTTAATTGTAAATCAAGAGGACATTGAGTCTACTTCTTTCGTACTAAGAAGTCAGAAAGAATTTGATAAAATTCAAGTGCATAAAGAAAAGATCAAAACTGATTTTGAAAAGTATGTATTAAGCTACATTGAATGTGTTGGTAAGGGAACGAGTACTACAGATAATCGTTTTAAGTTTTGCACATTACAATATTTTCATTCGGAATTAGGGCTTTTATAAACCATTAATTCTAATTGAGTCGTAAAGCCCCATAGTAGGGGCTTTTTTATTGGTTGGAATTTATGGATCCTGATAAATATTTTAAGCTCACAGGAAAAAAGGAGCCTAAGGTTAAACCTAAAACCAGACCTTTGCCTAAGGCTACTCAAAAATATTTAGAAGCTGAAGCAACACTACAAGAAGAATTAACAGATCTGGCTATTGGTTTTGAAAGCAAATTTCAACCCATCCATACAAAAAACTGGCGTTTTGACTTTCACATTGTGAAATTGCGCTTGCTAATTGAAATAGCGGGTGGTCCTTGGTCTGGTGGTCGTAGTGGGAAATTATCAAATAAGGCTTGGAGCATTGATCGGTATGATCAGGTTGAAGTACTGGGATACAAGATTGAGCGATTTCATCCAGATTCAGTTTTATCAGGTCATGTAATTAATTGGCTTAAAGCAAAGTTAGAGAGTTTAGAAGATGGAACAGATCAGACCATTCCCGCAGCCAGACTTTATTGATCAGGCTGAAGAAGAGGAAGCAATCCGTTTAATACCGGCACCAGATTTAAAGAAGTGGGTTATCGCTAATTTTCTTACGCTAGGTGGGCCACTACATAACCCGGACCATGATCATATCGCTGAGCTGCTTCATGATAATGAAGAGTTTCTAGCATTTGCATGGGCATCTTCTGCATATACGCGAGCTAAACGTATGGTGTTAGGCCAATGTGAAAAGGTTATGTTTCAACAAGGCGGATGGAAGAAAGCTCGACAAGAACAACAAATGCGGGATTGGTTCGGATTTGTGCCGACTTACTTAATCACTATCGACGCTACCTTTTGCGATAAAGCCAATGATAGCGAGTTCTGTGCTTTGCTTGAACATGAACTTTATCATATTGGTGTAGAGCGAGATGGAGACGGCGAGATTATTTATAGCGATCATACTGGCCTACCTAAACATTATTTAGCTGGTCACGATGTGGAAGAGTTTATCGGGGTTGTGAAGCGCTGGGGCCCAAGTGAAAGTGTTAAACGACTTATTGAAGTTGCGAAAAACCCGCCGTTTGTTTCTGATTTAGATATATCTAAATGCTGTGGAAATTGCGTTATTACATGAAGAGCCTTAGGGCTCTTTTTTTTGGCTATTTAGGTTGACGTAGGTTGACAGGATTGAGGATATGGCGGCTCTAAAAAAAGAGGTAAAACTCTTTATAGTTCGCTCACTTGCCGTATTTAATACACCCACAGAAACTGCTGAGCTCGTCAACCAAGAATACGGGATAAAAGTTACTAAGCAGCAATGTGAAAAATACGACCCAACTAAACGGGCAGGTGAGAACCTAAGTGAAGAGTTAAGAATAGATTTTGAAAAGACCCGGGAAAAGTTTTTAGGTCAGCCTGAGGCCATACCTATTTCTAATTTAGCGGTACGCATGCAGCGTTATGAAAATCTATTTCTGAAATACAGTAAAAACCGTGTAGCAGCTACGAGCATTCTAAGACAAGCGGCTGAGGACATTGGCGGGAAATATACCAACAAAACAGAGCTAACCGGCGCTGGTGGTGGACCACTCCAAAGCGAGAATATAACCCAAGTTGTTGCAACGCCTGAGCAAATAAGGCAGGTGTTAGATGAACTCAAAGGTAAATACTAAGCTGCTTGAAATGCAGTTAGAGCGAGAGCTCTGTGAGAAAGAACATTTATTCTTTACACGGCGTTTTTTCTTGCCTCGCATGGGCTTTAAATTTTCAGTCAATTGGCATCATGAATATATTGCCAACAAGATCGATGAGGTTATTGATGGCAAGGTTAAGAACTTAGTAATTAACGTTCCACCCGGTAGCGGTAAAACTGAATTACTCACGAATCTAATTGCACGTGGTATCGCACGTAATGCTCGTTCCCGTTTTTTGTATTTGTCTTTCTCACAATCACTTGTAGACGATGTATCAGCAACAGCCAGAAATATTGTTAAGTCAGAAGACTTTCAAAACTTATGGCCAGTAAAAATTTCAACTGCCACGGATGCAAAATCAAACTGGAAAACTACAGTTGATGGTTACGATGCTGGTCATGTTTATTCTGCTTCAATGGGTGGACAGGTCACAGGTCGCCGTGCAGGTACATTGGCAGATGAGGGTTTTACTGGCGCAATTATTCTTGATGACCCCTTAAAGCCTGAGGATGCATTCAGCCAGACCGCTAGACGCAAAGCTAACCGTAAGATTTTAAACACGGTCAACTCGCGTAAAGCTAAATCTGACACACCAATTATTCTGATTATGCAGCGATTGCATGTTGAGGATCCGACTAACTTTGTGATGACTGGTAACGTTCCCGGTAAATGGGAACAGATCAGTATTCCAGCGCTTATTGATGATGAATACATCAGTAAGTTGCCAGAAAAAATTCAAAAGAAAGTGCCACGTGATGTTGAGCGTGATACTAAAGGACGGCAAAGCTATTGGCCGTTGAAAGAATCATTGCAATCGCTATTGCAACTCGAACAAGGTGGACAGGATAAAGACGGCGCTACGGTATCTCGTTACACGTTTGCAAGCCAATATCAGCAAGCTCCTAAAAAATTGGGCGGTGATCTTGTTAAGGCTGAATGGTTCCCACGTTATCTAGATCTACCTGTTCTTAAGTGGCGGGCTGTATGGGCTGATACGGCGCAGAAGGTCAAAAAGCATAATGACTTTTCAGTGTTCTTATGTGCTGGTCTGGGCTATGACAATAACCTTTACATCATTGATGTGAAGCGCGGCAAATGGGAAGCACCTGAGCTATTGAAGGAAGCTAAAGCCTTTATCAATAAGCATAAGGATAGCAATACCAAAATCGGCAAACTGCGCTATATGGCTGTAGAAGATAAGGCGAGTGGTACTGGATTGATTCAATCTATTTCTCGGGAAACCACATTACCTATTCGTGCAATTCAACGTGATGAGGACAAGCTCTCACGGACAATGGACGTCATTCTTTATGTTGAAGATCGGCGTGTATGGTTACCTGCAAGCGCACCATGGTTATTGAACTATATCGAAGAAATCGAAGGTCTTACCGCTGATTGGTCACATGATCATGATGACCAGTGGGACCCGACTATTGATGCGATTAATGATTCATTAGCTAAAAAGCCAACTGTATTTGATTAGAGGAAATTATGGCTGAAAATAAAAAGCATGATGCAATTGGTGATGCAGGGGCGTATACAAACTTTGTCTCAAACATTGGTACCGCCCGCGACAAGGCATCTCATGGATCATTCGTTAAGAAGACTATTCCAGATGAACAATTAGAGGCGGTTTATCAACATTGGTTAGCCAAACGAATTGTGAACCGACCAGCAAGTGACATGCTCCGAGCTGGTTGGTTTTATGAGGGGATCCAGGATAATGATTTAGAGAAGCTTAAAGAGGCTTGTAAGGCTTTTAATTTAGATGGGGTTCTCTTATCTAGCTTGGTCCTTTCACGCTTATATGGCGTTTGCTACGTGCTACTAGGTACGGTTGACGGCGGAAACTTAGATCAACCTTTCGATTTAAATAAACTAGGTGTTGGCCGTTTAGAATTTTTCACAGTACTCAAGAAAAAGCACATTGAGGCCGATACTTCAAAGTACTTACCGCCAAATGAAGCAGGTGGGCTTTTAAAACAGCCAGAATTTTACAAGCTTAAACTCGATGGTAAAGCGAACCAAAGGATCCATCACACACGGCTATATAAACTTGGTCATGCAGATGTGGTCAATGAAGAGCCTGTGAGTGTTTTACAAGAAGTTTACGAGGACCTTTTAGATCATGCTGCTGTAAAGAAGGCCACTGCCAGTCTTGTTCATGAATCAAAAATTGATGTGATTAGAACGCCAGACTTGGTGGAGAAGATCAAAGAAGACATGAAATCAGTTGCTGAACGTTTTCTTAGTGTCGGTTTGCTGAAAGGGCTTAACGGTATGCTCGTATTGGATAAAGAAGAAGAGTATGACTCTAAATCTTATAGCTTTGGTGGCTTGCCTGATCTTATGCGTGAGTATTCGATTCAAACTGCTGGTGCTGCCGATATGCCATATACCATTCTATTTGGTCAATCACCTGCAGGTATGAATGCTACAGGTGAGCATGACACACGGAACTATTACGACAGTATAGCAACCAAGCAAATATGGTCCTTAAAGCCATTCATGTTGAAGCTTTTAAGAGTAATTGTTCAAGCAACATTTGGTCGTCAGATTCCAAGCTTAAACGTAGTGTTCAATCCATTATGGCAACTAGATGCTAAGGTCCGTGCCGAGGTTGAGAAAGCTAACGCAGAACGTGACGATAAATATCTTCAAATGGGTGTCATTACAGAGCCACAGATAGCAAAACAGCTTGTTATTGACGGTGTTTATTCAGTGATTGATGAAGATCATATCAAAGTGCTTGAAGCAATGGTGAAGCCAGATGACGACGATAATTCAAATACTGAAACCCCACCTCCTGCAAGCTAAGAAACGGAAAAAAGGGCGTAAAGCTTCTAAGCCGAGAGCTGTGCACGTAAATCGCCGTGTAGAGCTTTATTACACACGGCAATTGCTGGCAATCTCAAAATACTGTCAGGATCAAACCAAGGATCTTGTTATTCCCACAGTAGGCCAGAATATTGGTGATGCTTGGTTCTCTGACATGATGACGGCGTTTAGGGAAAAGCTCACAAAGTATGTTATTGAGATTTCCCGACCATTGGCCACTAAAGTTGTGACTGATACCCAAAAGGAAGTGGACAAGCAAATTGCAGAGCACACCAAAGCAATTATTGGTGTGGATCTAACGCCTTTCTATCGAGCTGCTGATATTCAGGACGAGGTAGATCTAAACATCACGGCAAATGTCAGTTTGATTAAGTCTATTCCTCAGCAATACGCCGATAAGCTTGAAGTTTTAATCACAAATGCTTTGCAGACTGGGCAAACCAATGAAGAGTTGGCTAAAGCTATTAAGCAATTAGGTTTATCTACTGATTATCGTGCACGACTTATTGCTAGTGATCAGATGGGTAAGATTAACGGCCAAATTAACCAAGCCAGACAACTTTCAATGGGTGTTGAGACATACACATGGCAAACGGCTAAAGATGAGCGTGTACGGCCAGATCATCAACATAAGCAGGGCAAGACATTCAGATGGGATTTACCACCAGATGGTGGACATCCCGGTCAGCCTATTCGCTGCCGTTGCACCGCATTGCCTAACTATGAGGATATTTTGATTGATTAATTTAATTACTTTATGAGATTTTAAAGATAATGAATTAAGACTTGATCATTTCAAATAATTAAGGGGTTAAAGTGGAAATAAAAAATGAGTTAGTAGAAGACTATGAGGACTATTGTCATCAAAAGTTAATAAATGAATTTGGGAATTATAAGAATGGAAGTCATAGTCCGATGCACTTATATCATCGTTTTAAATATAGAATAATAGATGCACGTCCTAGAGAGATAATTGAACCTCCAAATTTTTTTATTCCTCAAGAGCATTTATCTGCATATAGAAAAATTGTTTCAGATATAGAAACGGGAAATTCTCTAAATAAATATCAAAGTAGAAATCTTAAAAGGCTAGATTATGATGATGACATGCTATCTCATTGGAGAATTCAGCATTTACATTTAGGACAAAATTTAGAAAGTGATGGATTTGTATCTCGAACTTCAGATTTATTATTCATTCATTTTTCAGATAATAAAGCGCACATTATTGGATTTTTTTCGCATGGAGACTGGTGCGATTTAGATATTATTGAAACTATTCATGAAAATTGGCCAGATCTACTTGTTAAATATAAATGCGAAACGGGTGGTAAGGTTTTAACAGAAGAAGAGTATCAAATTCTAAGAAGTAAAAATTGTAACGTTACAGTAAGAGTTCATGATGGCACTGAATATTATCCACCGGGTTTAGGGGTTGTTTCTAATGGTTCGCCATTGCAAGCGATTATGAATGTTCAACAAGTATTATTTAATTTCGAAAATAAATTTAATGAAATATCTATGAATATAAATCAAATTTTAGAAGCTGACCCCCAAAAAAGAATAACTGAAATAGCCACAATTGGCTTAGAGATGGATGAGGTGAATCAAAGGTTTGTCTATAAAATTAAGGAAACAGGTCATAGATTTACTTTAGATTATGAATGAAGAATAAATTTCATAATTTTTGAAATTGTAAAAATTGTTATTCCAAGCCCACCTTCTGGTGGGCTTTTTAATGAGCGCAATTTATGAAAAACATTTACCGCTTCAAGGTAGGTGACTTTGCTCCGAGTGAATCCACACGTTCATATACACCCGAAGGTTATTTGAAATGCGTAAACGTTCGCTTGGGTAAAGCACCTCAGGTACGTCAGTACTATGCGTATGAGTTCCCAAACTTAGAAGGCTTTTCAGCAGATCAGACGATTAACGTCTACACACCTGCAGAAGAACTATTTAAGCCGGCAGCGATTAAAAGTTGGGATGGTGCTGATGCTACAGATTATCACCCACCCAAGAATGAAATTAATGCAGCCAACTGGAAGGACTATCACATTGGCTATTGTGAGAACGTCCGCCAAGAAGGCGAATATTTATTGGGCGATTTGCTCATTAAAGATAAGGACAGCATTGATTTAATCCAGAACAACGAGCGATTAGAAATGTCGCTGGGTTATGGAGCCACATTAGTTTTAGAGCAGGGCACGGCGCCAGATGGCACGGTGTACCAAGCAAAATTTATCAATTTTATTGGCAATCACGTAGCACTCGTTAAATACGGTCGCTGTGGTGGTGATTGCCGCATCGGTGACCAAAAGCAAACTCCACCAGAGGGGAAAACAATGGAAGTAATTGTAAACGGTATGCGTTTTGACATTGGCGATAACAAGCCTTTTGCGGATGCATTGAAGATCCAGCAAGAGCAGCTCGAAAATTTAAAAGCGGCAAAGCTTAAAGTCGGGGATAAGCAATTTTCGATCGGTGATGAACTTAACGCCGTTCAGGCAGTCGTAGATCAATTGCATACCGATAAAACCACGCTTGAGCAAAAAGTCGGTGATCTGGAAAAGAACCAGATGACGCCTGAAAAACTTGAACAAGCTGCTACCGAACGTGCTGCAGTGATTGCCGATGCTAAAGCATTGGTACCAACAGTTAAAACTGAAGGCTGCACATGTGAGCAAATCAAGCGCGATGTAATTGCAGCTAAAGCGGGTGATGCCTTGGTTGGGGCTGTGCTGGGTAGTGTTGCTGTGGGCGATGCAAAGCCTGATCAGATCGACACAGTATTCCGCGCTTTGTCCGCTGTAAAAGGTACACACCCATCTAACCCAGTGGCCGATGCACTTAACCACCAACAAAACATTAATGCAGGTGATGGTAAGCCTGCTGGCGGTGAAGAGAAGAAAACCAACCACAAAAAAGAAGCTTGGAAACAAAGCTTCTAAGTATCTGGAGAAAAGAGAATGTCATTAACACCTCAAGCTATTCCGGGTATGCGTGCACGTTTGCACATGCCCGAAGAAATCTTATCTTTAGCAGTCGCGGGCAATACTGCCTTAAGTGATGGGGAAGTAGCGGTACAGTCTGCAGATGGTAAAACCGTCTCTGCGGTAACTGGTGCAACTAACACAAAGTTTGGTGTAGTAGTTTTTCAGCATGTTGGTAAATCAGGAAAAAACGCCTTAGGCAAAGAAGCTTATCAGGCTAAAGATTGTGCACCCATCATGCAGATTGGGTCTATTTGGGTAAAACCTACAGCTCCTGTGATTGATATAAAAGCAAAGGTGTATGTCCGTACCTCAAACCCAACAGCACAAGCGCCGTTAGGATCTCTTTCATCTGCTGCATTAGATTCTACTGAACTACCTAATGCCTCTTGGGAAACCATCACTGGTCCTGATGGTTTAGCAATCCTTCGATTACGTGGAGCGTAAAAATGTCAAAACAATTAGAACAAATGAAAATTCGCTTAACGGCAGTTGCACATGGTGTGCAGATCGCCGTAGGAGATGCATTTAATTTAGATAACTTTGCCAAGTTATTGTTGAAGCTTGAATCAATTGATGAAATGACTCCGCAACTTGCCGAAGCTCAAGCTTATGCGAAGTATTTGCCAATTGAAGGATTGGAAGGAGCAGTTGTGGGTTCAGCAAGTGTCTTGCAACGTAAGAAAGGTGTAGGCCGAGGTAAACGTTTCTCTGGTCTTGGCAACGATGTGCCACTAGCAGAAGTTGTTTACGATGAGGTAAAACTCACCGTACAGCCTGGTGTTATTGGTTACGAAATCAGTATCTTTGATGCGGCGGCAGCCTTGAAAGCTGGTATTCAGTTAGCGACCGATAAAGTTGAAGCTGCTCGTCTGGCTTATGAAAACCATATGAGTGATGTGGCATGGTTTGGAGAGCCTGAAACCGGGTTACTAGGTTTCTATAATCAGACTGGTGTAGAGGTTATTTCCTCTACGGTTGATTATGCAACAGCTACAGTTGAATCCGTACTTGCCGATATCAATAAGGCAATTAAAGGTGCTTCAAATGCCTCTAAGTTTGATAGCAGTATTCAGCCAGATACTTTTGTAATGCCTGAGAATAAGTTCACCAATCTCGCTAGTCGTATCGTTCCAGATTCAGCAGGGAAAACCTTCCTTGAATATATTAAGGAAAAGAACACCTTTGCAATGCAAGGTAAAACTCTCACATTCACTTCTGAAAGTATGCTTGAGGGAAAAGGTGAAGGTGGTACGGACCGTAGCATTATTTACCGCCGTGATCCAAGCTGCATTACTTTCCGTTGTAATGAGCTGGAATTCTTGGCAGCTCAACCTATCAATTATGTGATGCGTACACCGGGGCACTATATGTATGAAGGTGTCTATTTAAAACGTGTCGATTCTCTCCGCTACTATGATGTTGAATAAGGAAAACTAAACATGCCAAAAATTACTTACAGCGGCTCTCAGGCCGCTTTTTCTTTTGATGGGATTCAGGTCGGTAAAGGCCAAACAGTAGAAGTCAGTACCGAGGATTTCACACGCATTTCTAAAGGGAAGGCTTTTAAGTCACTTGTAGAAAAAGGTGATCTAGAAATTCAGGAAATCCCAGATGATGAGCCAAAAACAGCGGGTAAAACAGGTGGCCGTGGTGGTAAAGGCGGCAAATCAAACGATGGCGCAGGCGACCAGCAAAAGGCAACTGATGAAGCAGCTTTGGCCGCCGTGAAAGCTGAACTAACAGCGCTTGAAGTAACTTTCAGTGATGATGAAACACTTGAGCAATTACAAGCAAAGTTAGCTCAAGCTAAGGAATAAGGTGGACCTATGGACGTACAAACGTTTCGCCAGAAATTCTCGACTGATACATCCTTAGTCAATTTGCCTGATGCAAAAATTCAGGATGCATTGGAAGAAGCGGATATGGTCGTATCTCAAATTGAGTTCGGGGCATTAAAGGAACGTGCTGTAGGTCTATATGCAGCACATATTCTTAAAGTCGGTACCGCAAGCGGCAATGGTGCCGCTTTTAGTAACGCCTCGAGCATGACAATCGCGGGCCAAAGCGTGAGTTATTCCCGGTCATCGAAAGAAGCTTTCTATGATCTAAGCATGTATGGCCAGCGTTATCTTGCCTTAAAAAATTCCATTCCAATTGATGATGAAGGCACAAACCCTAACCGTTTAGGCGTCAGTGCTTTTGTCGTATAGGAGATTCCCATGCCTTTTAAATATCAGGCACCCGAAGGTTATAAACCAACTAAAGTTGTTATTGCTGGTCAAAACCTCGATATCAAAAACGGCGTTTTAGAATATGAGGATGACATTATTCATATGTTAAAGCCCTTAGGTTTTGAGCGTTATGTCGAAGTGGTTGAGCCAAAGAAATCGGCGGCCTCCGCTAAAGAGTAAATAGGTTATGAGCGATTATCGTGTTGATACTCGAGTCAACTTTGATGATATGAATGATCGCGTTAGGTTTGAAATAAGACGCACGGTAAACGCACTTACTTTACGCTTACAGAGAACAATTCAGGAAGATATGTTGAGTGGCCAAAGGCTGAATGTTCAGTCTGGCCGTTTACGTGGTTCCGTTTCATCTAAGGTTGATGAGGATAAGGATTCGATTGAAGGAACGGTAGGAGCTGGTGGTGCTTTGGTTCCTTACGCATTTGCACATGAGTTTGGCTTAAATGGCTCGATGGGAGTTAAAGCTCATCTGAGAACTATTAAGCAAGCTTTTGGCCGACCTATATCACCAGTACAAGTCAATATTAAGGCTCATTCAAGAAACGTCAGATTTAGGGAATTACGATTCATGCGTGATTCACTGGATATCGTGGCCAAGATTGTGCCGAAAAATATTGATGCGGCAATTCAGCGAGGTATAGCAGGTGGATAGCGAAGCAATCTATCAAGCGTTGTTTGAGCAGTTAAGTACAAGGGTAGACGGGCTAGTTACAGTCAGTCGCCGTTTACGTCACTTTAACCATGTGACAGCAGAACAACGACCAGCCATGTTTATTACTCAAGGTAATCAACAGGAAGTGCCGGTTCATGGTTTAGATTCAAAAGTTGAATTAGCTGCTGAGGTTTATCTCTATATCCATGAATCTGACAGGGCAAAGCCACCATCATCACAGATGAATATTTTTATTGATCGTGTACGTGAAGCTATTCAGCCAAACCATCCAGAATTTAGTGAATATCAAACCTTAGGTGGATTGGTAGAGCACTGCTGGATTGAAGGCACGATAGAAGTATATGAAGCAGTAGAAAACATGCTGGATGATCAGGCGATTGCAATTATCCCTATCCGGATCCTCACAACTAACTAACAAAGTATTCATTTTATGACCGCCTAGATGGCGGTTTTGTCATTTTTAGAGAGGTCAAAATAAATGGCTCAATATTTATTTGGTGCCGGCAAGATCTTTGCTACACCGATTCAAGATGTTTATGGGCAACCGATTAGCAATCCCACACCCGTTGAAGTGGGGGTATTGCAGTCGGTAGGTGTTGATATTAGTTTCGATTTAAAAGAACTCTTTGGCCGTGGACAATTCGCAGTTGATGCTGCACGTGGTAAAGGCTCAATTAAAGGTAAAGCATCTTTCGGTCGCATTAACGGAACCTTGTTAAATTCTATTTTCTTTGGTGGTGTAGTTGCTGAAGGTGGGATCGAGACAGTATCCCAAACCATTAATGGTGAAACTATTCAAACAGGCGGCTTGGTTACACCTGTAGTTCCAAATGCTGGCACTTTTGTTAAGGATTTAGGTGTTACAGATGGTAAGGCTATTCCACTTAAACGTGTGGCATCAGCGCCAGTGGCAGGGCAATACAGCGTGGATAACGTGACAGGTGCCTACACATTTGCTACTGCCGATGTTGGGAAGATAGTTTTTATTAGCTTCCGATATTCCGCAACAGTTGCAGGCGGTAAGTCAATCACCGTGTCTAACTTAGATATGGGTTATACACCTGAGTTTGCATTGGATCTGCAACGTGATTACAAGGGCAAATTCATGCATATGAATTTCTACCGTTGTACCAGTAACAAGCTTGGGTTCAGTTCAAAGCAGGACGATTACGATATTCCTGAGTTTGAATTCCAGCCTATGGCTGATGACCTTAACCGTGTATTCAAAATCGATTTATCGGAGTAATAGCAAATGCAATTTAAACAAGTTGAAAACCCACGTGGTAATAGTAAAGAAATTGCTGGCCAGACTTGGATTTTTGCTCCGGCGCCATTGGGTACGATTGAGCGTTTTCAAGAACAATTAAGCTCAAACAATGTTCCCACATCTGTAATTGTGGATATGGCTCATGTTTGTTTAAAACGGAATTATCCAGATATCACCCGTGAATATGTTTCGGATGAACTCTTAGATATGGCTAACATGGAAGAGGTTCTAGCATTAGTGACCAAAACATCAGGCCTAGACTATTCGGGTAATACTACGGGCACGGGTGAAAGCTCGGGGGAATAAATTGGGAGGAACTGTACACGCATTTAGTGCTGACTATAGGTAAAGATTACGACTATGTACGTAATGAAATGGATCTGCCTAGATTAAGAGCATTAAGTGCGTATCAGCAAAGTAACCCTCCCGCCCATATAGGAATACAACGTCTTTGTCGGATTTTAGAAGCATTCATGGGAATTGAAGAGACAGACCCAGCAATCACAGTTTCAGATGATGATGAAGACGATATGCTTGAAGTTCTTGAAAGTTTCCCGCAGGGTGGTTAAGGCCGCCCTAATTTAACTGGGTATGACAAAATGTAATCGGTTTGTTAAATTATGCTTACTTTATAACAACCGGTGAAATCATGAAAAAGTTTTTCAAGTGGGTGCTGATTCTATTTATAGGGTTCTTTCTTTTGGGTGTTATTCTTAATGTATTAGGTGTAAAAGGTAGCAGTACTGAAAATAAAACTGAAAATAGCACAAAAGAAACAAAGGATTCTAAATGGCAATATCAAGAAGATATTTCCAAAATGACAGACAAAAAGAATATCTACGTTACTTTGAAATCAGATTCAATTTGGATGAAAAATGGAGATCTATCGCAGGCAGTTATTCCTGATTTAACATTCAGATGCCAAGATGATTCGGTTGATGTAATTTTATCTACTCAAACGCCTTTAAGTCCTGAATATGGAAATGCTTTGGGCAAAACTATTAAAGCTAGACTAGATAACCAAAAAGCCTTCAATATTTCATTTAGTAATGGACAAGGTTCATATACAACCTTCTTTGCAGAAAAGCCAAAACAATTAATAGAAAAATTAAAAGGACATAACAAATTGTTGCTTGAGGTGAATGTTCACCGCCAAGGACCATTTGTTATTGAATTTAATCTTGATGAATTTGAAAAGAATTTAGATCCCGTAAAGAAAGCATGTAAATTTTAGCTTAAAGCACCTACGGGTGCTTTTTTAACCTTTTAAAAACCACCTTCAGGTGGTTTTTTTATGCCTAAGAGGTTTGTATGGCAAATAATAACCGCGTTGAAGTTCATGTAGGTGCAAAAACATCCGAACTTAAAAAAGGCATGGATGATGCTGAAAAAATTGTTTCTGATTCTGCTAAGCAAATAGAAAATTCCACCAAAGGTGTGAAATTTAAGTTTGATCTTTCCAGTGTCAAGCGACAGTTTGATGATGTATCTAAGTCTATTTCAGAAGGGTTTAGCAACCAAATTAGTGAAGCATTTGGCGGTTCAAAAATAGGATCGGCATTTGAAGGTATTACTTCCAAGTTGGGAGCTCTACGCGGCGGCGCGCTTGTTGCTGCAGGTGCGGTTGCTGGATTGGCAGTTGGAGGTGCTGCAGTTGCAGCAGCAGGTATGGCTACACTAGCCATTGAAGTAGCTAACAACAATGTTGAGCTCGCCAAATTCTCCGCCTTAGCGAATACCTCATTGCAATCTTTTCAAGGGTTATCTGGTGCAGCCCAAACTTTGGGTTTTTCTCAAGACAAAGTCTCAGACATGATGAAAGACTTTAATGAAAAGCTTGGGGAATTTGCCTCTGTAGGCTCTGGTGGGGCAATGGACTTTTTTGAGCAAATCGCCGTTAAAACTGAAGGTGGTGCGGCTGGGGCGAAAAAGCTTGCCGAAGAAATGTCCAAGATGGATGGAGTTGAAGCTTTACAAACTTATGTCGATAAGTTGGAAGAAGCTGGAGTCAACCAACAGCAAATGTCTTTCTATCTTGAAAGTATGGGCTCAGATCTCACAGGCTTAATTCCGATTTTGCAAGATGGCGGTAAGCTTTGGAAAGAATACCAGTCTGCTATGGAAGAAGCAGGGATTATTACTGGTGAAGAGGCAATTCAAAAATCCATTGAATTAAAGGCTCAAACTGAAGTACTTCAAATGCAGTACACCGGTTTAAAAAATCAATTGGCTCAAGCTGTAATGCCAGCTTTAAGCGGTGTTATTAGTCATTTTATGAATGGCACCACAAAAGGGGGAGCATTTACTGGAGTTGTTCAGACATTAGGCTCAGTTGCCAAGGGCGTGGCAGTTGTTATTGTTGGGCTTGGAGCAGGTTTGCAAAATCTTGTGCGTTTAATGTCTGGTGTGATGAGTAACCTAAGGACTATTGGAAGCACTGCCGTAAACTTTGTAAATGCGGATGGGATCCTGGCTAAAGGTAAGGCTCTAGCAGGTGGTGTAAAAGCTATCTGGACTGAAACGAAAGATACTGTGGTTGATATTGCTGGTACCACCAAAGCTGCAATTAATTCAGCATCTAATATTTTTAGTGGAACACCCTCATTTGATCGCTTATCCCAAGCCAAAATTGATATCCAAAATGCTCAACTTGGTAGTAGAAGTGGAAGTAAAGGGGTTACTTCTGGTATCGGCCAAAATAAAGCACTCAATCCAGAGGGTGCAAAATCAGACAAGGCAAAGCAGGGTAAATCCGATGCTGTAAAACAAGCTGAGCAGGCAGCTAAAGCACTTGCTGATATTAGATATAAATATGCATCTGAAGAAAAGAAAGTCGCTTTAGATCTTCAGAAGGCATTAGATGAGATTGAAAAATCTAAGATGACTGCCGATGAAAAAGCCGCTGCTAAAATCAAAGCCGAAAAGGATGCTTCAGACAAGATTATTGCTATTCGTTTAAAAGAGTTTGAGGACTACAAAAAAGCTCGTGAAGAACAGATAGACAATTATCAACAGCAAGCACAACGTCTATATGAAATAGAAGCGGCACGAATCCAAGCCGAATATGATGCCAAGAAAATTTCTAATATTCGCAAAGTTCAGTTAGAGAAGCAGCTCGAAGATCAGTTACGTGAAATTAAGCGACAAGGTCTTTTAGAGCGTTTGGCTCTTGAAAACGAGCAAACCGGAATTACAGGCAAACAAGGTAATCAAAACCAAATCACAAACAACATTTCTGATTTAGAAACAGATCAGAAAGTTGCTGACACTAAGTCTATGGGCTTAATCAGTGATGCAGAAATGAAAGACTTTGAGGCTAAGTTCGGTGGGTTTACTTCTCGACTGTCTAACCTTTGGGATCAGGGCATTCAGTCTTTAATGAACGGCACACTTACATGGAGTAATGCAACTAAAGCGGTATTAGCTGATATGGGTGCATTTGCATTGCAATCGGCAACTAAGGAGCTCCAAGGCTGGCTGAGAATCCAAGCGATTAAGTTAGCTCGAAAACTCGGTTTTGTTGGTGCTGAAACAGCGGCTGAAGCTTCTGGCCAAGCTGCACAAACAGGGGCAACAATTGCAGGTGAAGCAACTCGTACCAGTGTTACTGCTGCGGGTGGTTTGGCTCGATTGGGGTTAAAAGCGGCTGAAGCTATCAAGGGCATCATGATGTCAGCATGGGAAGCAATGGCCGGAGCATTTAAAGCCATGGTTGCCATTCCATACATCGGCCCAATTCTCGCCGTTGGTGCCGGTGCAGCTGCATTCGGTTTAGTAGCAGGCTTAGCTGGCAAGATCAAATCTGCTCGAGGCGGTTACGACATTCCATCCGGTGTTAATCCAGTTACTCAGCTACATGAAGATGAGATGGTTTTACCTTCACAACATGCAAATACCATTCGTGAAATGGGTAAAGCCATGCGTAGTGGTGCAAGTTTTGGAGCAGCTGCTGCAGCTGAAGGTGGGGGAAGTGGGCCAGTTATTAACCTTGGTTTTCTTGATACCAAAGGAGCAGATCGCTGGTTAAAGAAAAACAGTAAAGCAGTTGCGGACAGCTTAAAGGGTTATCGCCGTAATTTTGGTAAATAAGGAGGTGTAAGTGTCAAACGTATTATTTCCAGAATTACCCGGTCTTGAATGGGATACCTCATTAACTCCGATGTTCAATACCAAGATCATGACTTCCATTAATGGCCGAGAACTCCGCGCGAGTTTTCAGGCTGCGCCGAAATATGAAATCTCGTTGTCTTACGCATTTTTGCGTGAAAATAAGGGGAGAACTGAATTTCAGCAACTTCAAGGATTCTATCTAGAACGCCGTGGAGCTTTTGATTCATTTCTTTATAAGATGCCTGATGATAATCAGTTTAATTGCACATTTGTTGGTGACGGCTCTGCTACAACATTCCAGCTATATAAGCATATGTTTATCAGTCAATTACCCTTAGGTAATACCGAAGAGCAGATCATTGGTGCAGTAGATCCAAATATGTGGAATCAAACACCAGTTAAAACGATGTGGAATAACAATCAAGAAAAGCCGATGTGGAATACCGCATCTGCTCAAGTAACAAGTGACGGTAAATATGTACTTTCAGAGCCACTGGAACAAGGTATTGAGATTCAGATAGCAGGTACATATTACTACCGGTGCCGGTTTAAAGATGACACTCAGCAATATGTCAATTTTATGCACAAACTTTGGAAGGCTGGCAAGGTTGAGTTAATCGGTTCATTAGGAACAAAGATATGAGACAAGCATCACCAGAACTTATCGCCTTGTTAGATGCTGATCAGTTCATTATGGCCGATCTGTACACTGTTACGACCATACAGGGTATTGAGTATTGTTATACAAGCTATGACGTTAATTTGACCGTTCAGGGTAAGGAGTTTCGTGCTGATGGTCCAATCATTAGCCGAGAAGGTACTAGCCTATCTTTAGGCATCGAGGTGGATAATTTATCTATCACAATAGAGACAAATGAAGATACTAAATTTGGCGATGTACCTGTGGCTCAAGCTTTTCATAACGGGATATTAGACGGAGCACGTTTTAAGTTGGAGCGTGTATTTATGGATATGCATACCCCAACGAATACCAGTGCCGGCACACTCGTTTTATTCGAAGGTCGTATCGTTGAGCCTGAGCTTGACCGCTATGAAATTAATGCAAGCGTAGTTTCAGATGTAGATCATTTAAAGCTTCAGATGCCAAGAAACTTATATACAGCAGGCTGTTTAAATACCTTATTTGATAATGCTTGCGGTCTACTTAGTGCTGATTATGCCGTTAATACGTCCATAGCAGTAAATAGTACACCTAACAGGATTCTGTGTGAGTTAAGCCAGCCACAGGGATGGTTTACTCAAGGCGTTGTCGAGTTTCTTGAAGGAAAAAATATAGGTATTAAACGAACAGTTAGATTGCATGAATCTGGTGCATTGCTTCTAACTTTACCTCTTCTTGATATGCCAGAAATTGGCGAGGCCATTAGAGTTTATCCGGGGTGCGATAAACGGCTAGAGACATGCACTAATCGATTTAATAACCGTGCTCGCTTCCGTGGTGCACCCTTTGTACCTGTTCCAGAAACATCGATTTAGCTTTTTAAATTTAACCCAAGCCCTGCAAATGCAGGGCTTTTTATTTGGGGGTAGAAATGCCTTTACCTAGTGCCGACCAGTTTATTGGTCAAAATGTAACTGAATCGGGTTTTAAACAAGCTCAAACACAACTTATTGAATTCTTGGGGGCTGAAGTACCCACGAATGAAAAATTAGTTAATACCTTTGCCACTAAAGCAATTGCTGACTCCAAAACGAATCTAATGCCGATTGATTATAAGATAACTGTCATCAGTGATCCTGAAGAATCAAAAAATGGGGATTACACCTGGAATGGAACAGAATTAGTTAAAAGTCCATATGATCCCTTAAATCAGGCAAAGATTTATACGAATGAGCGAGTAGGGATGCTGCCTACCAAATCAATTGTTCCACTAGCTGTAGACCAATTAGGAAATGTGCCGATCTGGCTTGAAGATGGTGCTTTTGATTTTGCCAATAGTAAAGCTTTAGGTAAAAGTGAACGTTCTTCAATCATACCTTTAGTAGCTGACGAGGCGGGAAATGTACCGGTCTGGCTTGAAGATGGTGCTTTGGGTTTTTCGACATTAAGTTTGGATACTTTTAATTTTCTTTCTAATTATTTTCAGTCACGTAAATACCAAACTAATGTATTTATGGGGCAAAGACCAATCAATACAGATTCAGCTTCTTTGCGCCAGTGGAAAGCTAAAGTTGCCAAGATCAAATCAGGTATTACTGATCAGTTGCGCGTAGTTTTAGCTGGTGACAGCTGGGCAGAGCACAGCACAATAGCGACAGAGCTTAAGACAATTTTGCAAACTGCATATGGTGAAGCGGGTTCGGGTTGGATCAATCTAGGTGCTGAGCGAAATATGCTGGACGGCATTACGATTACATATGGTTCTGGCTGGACCGTGAATGATCTTGATAGCACTTCCGCTGCATTCCCTTATGGTTGTGGACCAGACGGTTTTACACGCACAAGTACTACAGCCGGTTCGACAATAACCCTTGCAAATTTGACAAAGGGTGATCAGCTTACCGTCTTTTTCGGTAATACAGGCGGGGTATTTTCTTACACCATTAACGGTGTTGAAACCAATGTGACTGCAAACACTGCGAAGAAAGTCCAGATAAGTTTGAATAGTTCAACATCGGTTATTTTGAAGGTTATTAGCGGTACGATCTGCTTCTTTGGAATGCATTTAAGAAAAACCACTGGTAGTGGGGTTGAATTCAATAAGGTCGGTAATGGCAATAGTACCGGTCAGGACTATTTAAAAATTTCTCCAGCTGGTCAGGCTGAGGTATCCAGCTTTTTAAACCCTGATGTGCTGATCATCATCTTGGGAACAAATGATTATCGCCGTGGTCATTCTGTTACCAATTTTCAGGCTGGAATTATGGCCATGATTGACGGTTTTAAATCTGCTTCTCCTAACTGTGCTGTGATTCTTGTTGCACCGGCGCAAACAAGTGTTGCATCACCACCTATACCTTTAGTTAATTTTGTGGAAGCTGCTTTTGAACTGATCTATTACCGTCAAACTGAAGTCTACAACATGTTTGATGACTGGGGTTTATACGATCTTGAAAATAGTAATGGGCAGTGGGCAGATACTCTACATGTCAGTAAATCTGGTGCTTATAGGCTTTCACGTAAAATTTTTAAAACATTTTTGGAGCTTTAATTATGAATGGCTATCTTAAAATTGGAGCAGTGTTGCCTGCTAATGGAAATTATAAAAAACTTGCTGATATCTCACTCTTACCTTCTCTTTTAGTAGATGGTTTAGTAGCTGGTTATTCATTAAAGGAAAACACAGCTTTTAATTTTGCAACTGGTTCTAATTCCGAATTAGTGGGCAGTCAACCAGTAAAAGGCACAAATGGCCGTTTTGTTAATAGTTCAGCTTATATAGATACTGGTATACAGAAATCTGAAAGTTTTACTTATTTAGTCATTGCTCCACGAACCGCCACTTTAGGCGGTTTTTTAATGGGGGATTATGTGCATTCAACATTATCAAGCACGGGAAAAGAGCAAGGTACTAGCCTTTCAAGTCGTGGTGATATTTACGCTGGCGTACCTTCGGGGCTTGCTCAGGCATTTGGTGCACAGGCATCAAATGTTTCTGATGTCTTAACCCTGTTTATTTACTCTTGTACAAAGCTGGGGGCTTCTTCATTTCTACAAACCTATGCAAATCTTCAGGGAGGCCGTGATATTTTTTTAGAAAAGTCAGCAACAGATTTAGTCAATGTCGTAAGTAATACTGTTGGTATTGGCTGGAACAAGAAAGCGGCCACTTTGAATTGGGATGCAAACCAGCGCGAAGTATCTTATGCATGTTTATACAACAGGGGTTTTACTCAGGCAGAGTTACAAAGCTGGGCAAGTAAGATAAGACAAGAATTATTTAATTTAAAAAACTTAGTAATTTAATAAATATATTTTAAGGTGCCTATGAAAAACCTTGAAGCAGTACAAGAGGCGCTTACATGGCTCGGCACTCCATATCACCACCAAGGCCGTGTAAAAGGTGTTGGGGTAGATTGCGGTACTTTGATCTGTGAGGTCTATGAGAAAGTAGGGCTTATGGATCATTTAGATCCACGGCCATATCCGCCAGACTGGCACCTGCACCAGATGGAGCAACGTTATTTAGAGCTCATTTTAGGTGTGTGTGATCCAGTAGAAGGACCACCACAAGCAGGTGATATAGTTTTATATAATTTCGGCAAATGCATCAGTCATGGTGCAATTGTCATTGAGTGGCCACAGGTCATTCACAGTTATCTACATCAGGGAGTCATCATCCAAGATGGTACCAAAGGAAGTTTAGCCCGCCGTATAGCGGGCTTTTTTCGTATGAAGAGGCTGAAATAATGGGTGGATTATTTGGTGGTACCACGATTAGTACAACGGATACCCGCATTAACTCCATGCGGATCCAGCAGTCAGCTTACGGCCTTTGCCAGCCTTTGGTGTATGGCAAAACCCGTATAGCGGCTAACATGTTTTGGTACGGTGATTTCTTGGCAACGCCTCATACTACGGTTGAGAAATCAGGCGGCAAGGGTGGGAGCACTAAAACCAGTAATACAACATTTAGTTATAGTGCTTCGCTCATGCTTGGGTTATGTGAGAACCAGATTAAGAAGATTGGCCTGATTTGGGTTGATAAAGATCAATACATACCAAAGCAGGAAGGATCTATTACGCTAGATCCAATCGACCAGCTAAAGTTTGAATTATACGATGGGAATAATAACCCGCCTTGGGGTTGGTTAGTTTCAAAACATCCGGATCAGGCAATTAACTATCCTTTTTTAGGATATGTCGCATGTGCTAATTACGAGATGGGAAATAGTGCCAGCCTTTCAAATCATAACTTTGAAGTGATCAGCACGATTACATTGTCAGATACAAATGATGATGCTAATCCCGCAGATGTGATTGAAGACTTCATTACACACCCACGTCATGGGGCCGCGCCTAATTTAAACATGGCCGATTTAGAAGAGTTCCGAACTTATTGCCGTGCTGCCAATCTTTTAATTAGCCCAGCATTTACTGAGCAACGTGCAGCATATGAAACGATTAATGAGATTGTTGAGGCTGTTAATTGTGCTGTGGTACCAAGTCCAGACGGTTTAAAAATCCGTTCTTTTGGTGATTCTGCTATCACTGGTAACGGTGTTACTTTTACTCCGGATCTCACACCCGTTTATCACTTAAATGATGATGATTTTATTAGCGATGATGAGCCGGTTCGAGTACGCCGAAGTCGTGATACAGATGCTTATAATCATGTGCAGATTGAATACATCAATCGATACAACCAGTACAACACAGAAACGACAGAAGCCAAGGACCAAGCCAATATTGAGATGTTTGGCTTACGCACTGAAGATCCAGTAGAAAACCACTTCTTTTGTGAGCCTAAAATAGCTCGTCATGCTGCACAGCTTCGCTTACAACGTCTACTCTATGTGCGTAATGAATATGAATTTACTTTGGGCTGGAAGTACTGCCGGTTAGAGCCAATGGATATTGTCACCATTACAGATGAAGCATTGGGCCTAAATCAATTTCCAGTACGTATTACACGTATAGAGGAAGATGAGTTCGGTGAATTAACTATTACAGCTGAGGAGCTGGCCATAGGTTCAAGATCTGCCATTGAATACGACTCACAAGCATCAAATGGCTACCAAGGTGGTAATGAAGAACCGGGTAATGTGAATGCGCCAGTTATTTTTGAGCCGCCACTAGATCTTACAGATGGAAAGAATCAAGTATGGGTAGCGGTATCTGGCGGCATTAATTGGGGCGGCTGTAATGTGTGGATCAGCCTTGATAATACGACCTATGAAATGATTGGTACGATTTATGGTTCTGCACGATATGGCCAATTAGTAACGGCCATTGATGCAGATGACACAGCTCTACAAGTTGAACTCAATACCGTAAGCCAGATTTTTAGCGGAACCTTAGAGGATGCGCAAGCTGACCAAACACTTTGTAAAGTCGGTGACGAGTATTTCAATTATCAAGTCGCCACTTTAAACGGATCAGGGCTTTATACTTTAAGTGATGTTTTGCGTGGACGTTTTGATGATGCGCAAAATCATAGTGCAGGTGAACCGTTTGTACGTCTTGATCGGGCTATCTTTAATTATCCTTTCAATGAAAATCTGGTGGGTAAACAGATCTTCTTAAAGTTCACCAGCTTTAATGGCCTAGAGCGTAAAGAGCAAACATTAGATGAGGTCACAGCATATAGCTATACATTATCTGGTGGACGTCCTGCGGGTGTTAAGGGGTTATCGCTGCAATCGCCGTTTGTTGGTACCACGTTTAAAGTTCAATGGCAGAGTTCAACCGGTGCAGCTGGCTATCGTGTTCAGGTGTGGTCAAATGGTGCGATGATTCGACAAGTTGATACAACCAATACGGATTATAGCTATTCAATTGAAGAGGCTAGGCAGGACGGAATAGGCCGAGCTTATACAATACGTGTTGCGAGTAAGAACGGTGACCAGATCAGCACCTTTGCTGAATTAAGTATTAGTAATCCGGTACCGCCAGTACTTCTAAATGTTTATACCTCAGCGACTATTGATTCAGTCACAGTGACATGGGTACCAAGCGAGGTTCCTGATCTGAAAGACTATGCTGTTTGGCTAAGCAGTACATCTAATTTTGATCCAACACAAACGTCACCTACATGGACCGGCACAGAATTAACAACCACAATTGGAGGATTACAACCAACAACCCCATATTACATTCGTGTTGCTGCGCGTGATGTATGGGAGAACACAGTCTGGAACTATTCAAATCAGATTACTCAAAGTACTTCTGAAGCTTAATTTTAATTACTTATTTAGCACCCAATTGGGTGCTTTTTTATTGCCTATGATCTGGAGGAAGGCATGCATGAACGATCAAACAAATAGTGTAGTCGAAGCAGCTGCAAGCACAGCTGCTGCGACTGCAACAAAATTTTCATATGGCTATATGGTAGGTGGGGGATTGATCGGAATCTTTGGAAAAATTGACTGGGCTGTAGTCATTTCAATCTTAATCGGTGTAGCAACCTACTTAACGAATCTCTACTTTAAACGCCGTGATGAAAAGCGGGCAGATGAGATTCATAAATTACGTGTTGAGCAGTATGAGCAAACTAAGAAACGGATCCAAGGTGATAATGATGAATAGTGAAAACACTCGGACATATTTGGCCTACATGGTTATTGCTATGTCGTTTCTCTGTGTACTTGGCTTGTTCTTTATTGAATATCCCGACAAAAACCGCGACTTATTAAACGTGTCTCTAGGTACTTTACTTGGTCTATCCAGCGCTGTGATCGCATTCTATTTTGGATCTACAAATAAACAAAAGAAAGAAACTGAAGATTCAAATCAACAGTAACTAATCGACTCTAAATGCCGCCTGCGGGCGGTTTTTTTACATCTAAAGGAAAGTGAAATGAACATCGAACAATATCTTGAAGAACTAATTAAACGTGAAGGCGGGTATGTAAATAATCCGGCGGATCGAGGAGGCGCAACTAAATACGGCATTACTGAAGCAGTAGCACGTACAAATGGTTTTAAAGGCAACATGAAAGATTTACCGCTTGATGTGGCCAAGTCTATTTATCGGAAGCAGTACTGGACAGCTCCGCGATTTGATCAGGTGAATGTAATTAGCTCGTTGGTTGCTGAAGAGCTTTTAGACACTGGTGTAAATTGCGGTACAGGATTTGCAAAACCACTTTTACAACGTGCGTTGAACTTGCTGAATAACCAAGGTAAAGCAGGTTTTCCAGATCTTGAAATTGATGGGGTTTACGGTTCAGTGACTTTAAATGCTCTAAAAGCTTTTCTGGCTAAGCGTGGCAAAGAAGGTGAAAAGGTTTTACTTCGAGTACTCAACATTATGCAAGGTCAGCGCTACATTGAAATTTGCGAACGTAATCCAACCCAAGAACAATTCTTTTACGGTTGGATCGCTAATCGAATTTCTTAAGGTGATAAAAAGCCCTGAATATTCAGGGCTTTTTTTAATCTAGTTTTCAACTTCTACATCATAAATTGTTGTAAAAGATGCCTTTAATTTTTCATCTTTAGTATCTGCAATATACTTTTGCATTTTTTGCTTGTACTCAGGATGACCACCTTTGTATTTGGCTAGTAAGTATGAAAACTCACCCTGTTTATAATTAGGATCTTTTTTGTTCTCTGGCTTATCTAGTTCCACTTTTAGAACGTTTGCAGATTCGTCAAAGCATTGAGCAATCAATTGCTTATCTTTTTGCTGCATCGTTAAAATTTGACACTTAGCTATAATTAGAGCAGGGTTTTCAGGGTGTTCTTTAATTTGTTTGGCATTTAAAGCATACGCTTCTTCATAATCTTGCAACGTCATGTAGATATTCATCTGCATAAATTCGCGTTTGTTTTTATCCGAGATTTTACTGACTTCAGGCAATACCTCTTTCATTTTATTTTGAAATTCTTCAAAGTTACCCTCACGGTAATATTTGAAGTAACTTTCATATTTATCAATGATCTTCTGGTCTTCGGCTGAAATGGATTTAACTACTGGTTCACTTGATGCTTTTTCTACATTCTTGGCTGAATCTGTAGCATTACTGCAGGCGCTAGTTAGCGCCATGGAAATAATGATAAAAGGGGTTACATACTTTTTCATGCTTTACGTCTTGCTGCCGAGGTTATCGTGAATGAGTGGGTTTTATAAGGTGGGTTCGGTACAGCTTTACCGTTATCAAATTTACCTTCAAAACCTAATTCCAGTGATACTGTTATTACTTGTAAGTCGGGTGAAGGCAATGTGATTTCACAACTTCCGACGGGCTGTCTATCATTTTCAGTATTCCAGAAACCTTTGCTAACTTTAAGGGCAAAAGGCCCGCCAATTGGCTGCTTATTTTTAAATAAACGTATTGTACCAAAGGTGTAAATTGTAGCATCAGCCTTTAATGCGGGTGGCAAAAGGGTCACGGTTATAAATAATTGTCTTTTTTGAATTTTATAAGATACTTCAAAAGAACATGCGCCCGACATTGCCTGCATCGCAATACCAAATAAACTTGCTTTATCTTGGTCATACGGTAGTAGAAGGTTTTTAAATTCGATAATTTCAGTCTTCGTATTCTCAATGTAGTAATTTTCATACTCATCTTTTGCAAAACTATCGGTAGTTTGCTGTTTTTGAGATAAAGGAGCCGAACTAGATTTGGTAGAAGATGCAGCACCACCGCCATTGTCTTGAACAACTAAGTTTTGTTGAGGTAGCAATTTACAGCCACATGAAAGTGAATCATTAACACGAGCAGCTGCTTTGCCGAAGATCTGCATGTTTGGATCACCGGAGACAATTGTAGCGACTACTTTATGTGTTGGGCAGGTTGCTTTATCACCGACACATGCAACAGCAATACCGTCTATAAGGAACATACTGTTCCCTGAAATGACTTGGCCGCCTCCAGTAGTGGGGCAGCCAATTGTTATATATGGGGTTGCCAAAGCAATTCCTTCTTATTTTCGTGAAGTGGCAAAAGCATATCAAAGAGAGGGTAGACAGTACTGTATAGTTTTTATTATGCGGTACAGATTACGCTTTAGTTACTAACCTGAGCGTTGATATTTATATGAAAGCCCTCTAAGGAGGGCTTTAAATAAAGCTTTATTCTTGTAAACCCTTAATTTTTTTTACTTTTAGAATTTTAGTCATCATAATAATCAAAAAGGTTAATTATTAAATAACTTCTCTTAATAAGAGAATGGAGGTGAACGGTGCAAGAAGGCAAAATGCCAACTAGTGATCTAGTTAAAATCATAATATTTTCATTATTACAGTTACCTTATATGTATCTTATAGGCTGGGGAGTGGTGCCAGTTTTAATTTTAATTTTAGGCTTCTTTCTGGCAAAAAGAGATCAAAAAATAAGTACATTCAATGCATCAATTATATGGTGTAAATATTATTTATATCTTACCGCCGTGATTGTCTGTCTTTGTGCTTTGTATGTGATATTCATTGAGAAGAGGTATGCCACTAATGAAATTTTTCAATATGTGATCCTTCCTTGGGTGGCTTGTTTATTAGTCCCGATAAGTTACTCACTCTTTTTAGAGCATCTTTACAGACGACCAATTCAAAATAATCCATCCACCTTCCGTGTATCAACAAAAAGAGAGGAACTAAGTATTCTAAAAACTGAGAATATGAAAAGTTATTCTGTTGCAGACGAATTATTGAAATGGAAAGAGCTTAAGGATCAAGGGTTAATTACCGAGAAAGAATTTGATGAAATGAAGAAGAAAATTATAGGTTCATAGTTTTTAGTCAATCTTCTTCAAGTTTGAGCATCCTGTAGGCTATAGGTGCAGCTCATATGACCAATAGTAATGTGAATGTAGGCAGTTGAGTGAAAGCCCTTTAAAAGGGCTTTTTAATATTTGAAAATTTCTTTTTAGTTTTGAGAATTCTTCTTATAAATAAATTTGTTGAAATCCTAACTTTGCTAAATATACCTATTCTTTCAAGTTCAAAAAAAGGACTATCGTCTAACTTGCGCTTAAACTTTAATAAATATTTTATTTTATGAGTTTCATGGTTTTGATCTTGATAGGTTAGTTTGATCATTGGCCCTAGTTTTACAATATCGGCATATATATCATGAGCTTTTGAAGAAAAGCTTACCTCCATATAGTGGTGCTTTTCTGTATCATTTATACTTTTAAAGATATCAAAATCATATCTTGAATTATAAAATTCATAATTGACTCCTGGATTGTTAATACAGGTTTCTGTTAATTGTAGATTTAAGAAGAATGCATTTTCTCCCGTATTTAACATCTTTAGACCAACTCTAATTACATCTTTTTCCACAAAATCATCATATTGGGCGGTAAGATTTGTAGTTTCTAAAATTATATTTGGCCGCTTTGCAATTGATTGTATATGTAAAGTATAGATAGCAGAGAGAACGGCGCCTAAAGTTGAAATCCCTGAAAAAAAATAGAGAGTTAGTGTTAAGGTCACATCTGGATCAAATTTTCCGAAAAAATTGGCTCCGAAAAAAAATAATATGGATAAAATTATAACACTTATGGCTGCTATAATAATTAAGTTAAGATATTTCATATTCAAATCTTTTAAAATAATAAAGTTTAATGACGGTTAATTATAACGGCCTACCCATTTCTTTACTCTTTTTAAAGTATCTAGATCTGCATAAAAAAATGGAAATAGCTCTTCGTAATAGGGAAGATTCATTAACCCCTCGAAATCAGCGTTTGGACCATTATTTGATTCCAAAGAAATTTTGCTTAACATTCGATAGATTGGTTTTAGTGTTTGAATTAATCTATAAAGTATATAAGGCTTGCTCTTGTTTACAATGTATTGGAGTTGCCATATATCTGCAGTGAGTAAAGGATGGCCATTAAAATCTAAAAAATTAGTATATCCGACACCGTACTTTTCATTTTTACTATAGATTCTAATTAATTCCCTTTCAATTTTTTCATATTTAACACTTTCTCTTAAAAAACGTTCAGAAAGAAGTACCCATTCATGTATGGGATGCTTATGATTATTATAGTTTGCATTTGTAAGATTGTTTAAGTTTAAGTATCGATTAGTCGTAGCATATGCGCTAAGAAAACTTATTAGATCATATTCTAAAATTTCTTCTGAAAAAGAACCGCTGTTAATATCATACTTTGAAGTCAACAAAAGGTTTGCTTTTAATAATTTTAAAAGATTATGCCCCGGTTCTTTTAAAAATTTATCTGATGGTTTTTGATAATTGTTTTGATACATATATTCAGAAACTAAGGCAATTTTTAAAAAACGCTCTATACCAATACTGAGACTAAAAAAAGCAGAATAAAACATTCCATCATGATTACTGAATAATTCGGCTTTTTTTAAGTATTCTATTCCTGAGAGGATAGAAGTACCTGCAAGATAGCTTTCTTGCAATAGATCATTAAAGTTAGAGTTACCATAAATTATTTTTATCATCATTTCACCAATAAAATTATGAAAAATTAATCTATTTTATCTTCTTTTTATCTAAACTTCCCCTGATTTGAATTGTTTTTAATTAACTCTACCAACTCGTCATAGGTTAAATGAAAAGAATCTTCACTATGAATGCCATCAATTTGAAACAGGTCGTTCGTTACGATAACTTGACCACAGCCTGTAGGATGGCAGTCTATAGTTATATGGGATCGCCAAATTTAGGCTTCTTATTTTTTCGTGATGTGACAACTAGCTTAAAGTTTAAATTCCTTTAAACATATTTCATGAATTCTTTCGTATAAATCCTTCGTTTTTTGAAATAGCTCTTTATATTTGTAATTTAAGACATAATCTTTGGGTTCAGCGGTTCTTTGATATTTTTGTGGTTTAGATATGTACTCCCTTATATAAATTACATGATTTTCTATAGACTCATACTCATTTCCAACATACGTTCTAATAAGATCTAAATTACCAATATTATTTACATTTGGGCTTAATCTGTCTTTTGTGAATTGATTAAAGTAGTTAAAGTATCGTTTGATAACCTCCTTATAATAAATTTCCACGAAATAATTATGCTGTTCAAATTCATAGAATATTTCATCAATTTCCGTATGGTTTGATAACTGGCTATATACTTTTAAATTGCCATAAATATTGTGTATCAAATTGATATTACTTAGCTTTTCACTGTCTAAGTAACTACTCACTATGACTAATTTATATTCAGTAGATTCAATATTGCTTATCTGAGTTAACATGTTAATAAGATTGGAATAAAGCTTCCTTAAATCGTGTAATGTTAATGCAATATATTCTTTCTTTAATTCAAATCTTTTTTGCTCTTTCCAGCTATCCAAAAGGAAAAAGGCGGCTATTGGTGCAAATATTGTAGCCGACCAACCCATCAACCCGATGATGGCATTTACCTTCTCGGCCCCTGATTCAGGCAATACTATTAGCGCATAAAATAAGAAACATATAAGCAGTAAAAAGGTATACGTTAAAAAGAGTTTAACGATTAGATCTAATTTGAGAGGCATAAGATTTTCGAAAGTTTGTTTTAAGAATAATGAGTTATTAACTTTTTATCGTCAATAGTTGATCCCATTGAAATGGATTTCTACTTAATTTATCTCTACTCATCGACCAGTTGCGGCCCGGTACATAACATGTACTAATGCCGATTTTCTTCTTGCCAAATTTTGTATGTACGCTATCTAGCGTTTTCATCAATTGTTCTTTCTTTTCTATCGCTTCAAAATCTGTGAGCAGGTCATAAGTGTGGCCAGATTTGGGCTCAAGTCCTGTCAGCACTACGCCGCATTTCTTATATTTAATTCCTTCCTTATAAATCTCATCCACCATCCTTGTTGCTGCTCTTACAAAATCAATAGCGCAATCCGTAGGTTCTGAAAAAGAGCCTGTAATAGATTTGTTGTAGAAAGGAACATTCGGATCGAAAGGATTTGACTGTACAAAAGCAATCATGCATCCGCATAAAAGCCCTTCATCACGTAGTCTTTTACACGCATCTTGAGCATACATTGAAATAGCTTCTTTCAGATCCGTTAGTTCAGTTACGCGACCGCCGAAAGACCTTGAAGCGACAATTTGTTTTTTTGATGGGGGAGTATGCTCGATTTCAATGCATGAAATTCCTTGTAGTTCGTAGATCGTGCGGGCCATAACAATCGAGAATTTTTTCTGCATCTCTCGAGGTTCAGCACAAGCTAAATCAAGCACCGTATTAATTCCCAAGCTTTGCAACTTTTTTGTATGCTTACGGCCAACACCCCAAACTTCAGATACTTCAATTAATTCAAAATAATATTCTTTGTTGCACGGATCCATTGATACCAGATCGCACACACTGTTAAAGCCGGGATTCTTTTTAGCTATATGGTTAGCTATCTTCGATTCTGTTTTACTTCTGCCAATACCGACGCAAACTGGTAAGCCCAGCCACTTCCAAATTTGTTGACGCATCTCTTGGCCAACTTTTTCTAAATCAAAGTTCTTTTCATAAGCAGTGAAATCAACAAAGCATTCATCAATCGAATAAGGTTCAACCTCTTCATCAGTTACGTACGAACTTAGAATCTTATGAAAACGCCTCGACATTTCTGCATACATTGCATAGTTGCTTGAAAGTACGATTACGCTATGTTTTTGAACTATGTCTTTAATTTGGAATAACGGCACACCCATCTTTATATTTAAATTTTTCGACTCATTGCTACGCGCCACGGCGCATCCATCGTTGTTACTGAGAACAATCACAGGCTTATTGTTCAAACTTGGATCAAAGACTCTTTCGCAAGAAACGTACATGTTATTGACATCGATGAGAAAGAAGACTTTGTTTTCATGTTTCATGACTAATTTCTTATCATTTTAATGATGCAGGTAACAACGCCCCAGATAAGTAATTCTTGGCCTTCTTGTAGATAGATATTTTTAAATTCTGGATTTTCCGCTTTGAGCCATTTCCTAGACTCTTCAATCATTAAGCGCTTAACCGTAAAATCATTATCTATTAGTGCGACTACAATATCGCCGTGTTTAGCATCCAAGCTACGATCGACAATGAGCTCGTCGTCAATATCGATGCCAGCGTTCAACATAGATAACGATGCAACTTTGACAATAAACGTTGCCGTTTCATTTTTTATTAAATGCTCGTTCATATCGAGCGCTTTATCAATGTAGTCCTGAGCTGGGGAGGGGAAACCAGCATTGATTTTTTCTAATGCATAGGGGATTAACATTTGAGTCGAAGGAATTACGAGCTTAATTGAGATAACATCAGCTAAAACAATAGATTGATTGAGATAGTGCTTTATCTCAATGATGGACGGTACAATATCGCTCATAGCATTGCCCTTAATTTGATTTCGTTACAAAATCAAATGATATGCTAGAGCATAGCGATAATTCAAATTTAAAAAGCTGTGGATAAACAAATAGAAGTCAAAAGTTGACGTGCTTTACTCTGCGTTTGGTCGGAATTTCTACTTACTGTTATCCACAGTTTTGTATGAGAATTAAGCATGTAACTATAAAATTGGTTTTTCACAGAATAAAGAATTGGGATTCTATAAACCACTATTGTATTGTACTTATATGTCGTGAAGTTTTTCAGGACAGCTAATGCGTGGCGTTAATCTGGGTCGTAATTTTAAGACTAAGAATAAGGTTTATGTATTAGGAGGAGGGCCATCTAATGACCTGCATCGTGGAAAATTCAGTCATTGATGGCAAATTGCAATTGCATTGCTAGATATTGCAACGTTATGTGATTTCCCTATTGTGCTACCAACACAATATGCAAATTTGCATAACTATGAAATTATTATTTCTTAATTTGCGGTATATGGCAATGATTAAATCAAGGCATTGCTTATGCTTAAGATCAAAATTTTGAAATTTTTAGCTTTTCACTTAGTTAGTTTAATCTCTGATTTAGTTCAGATCGCTGATTTTGTGATTCGTTAAGAGTTTGAAAAATAAGCTGAACTTAGACCCGTTTGCAGGTGCAGGCGGGTCTTTTATTAGGGAGTTTTTTTATTTTTAGGAAAATAGTCAGCAGTAAATTCACCTAGCGGCATATCTAAGAAAAATTGATCAGCATCATTCTTTTTACAGTTCAACCAGTCTTCTCGATATTCTTCAGGGATAACGATAATCGACCGTTTCTCATCCTCAGGTTTATGGAACTGGCTCATGAAAGGGTGGTCATCTGCATTAATGGTCAGCATTGACATAGATCTAACTTGCTTACCATCAATAACAGTTGAATCGTATATAGCTGCTACCGTAAAAGGTAAGCCATCTTCTCTATAAATTCCCCATCTTTCCGCTTTACCATTCACATATCTCGGTTCATAAATCTTTTCCACTGGTATTAGTGCAAATTGGCTTTTAGCCCACGCATGTCTAAAGCTTGGTTTCTTATCTACAGTTTCAGTTCTGGCGTTGTAGGTATACTTTGAGAATTTTAAATCATGGTTCCAAGGTGGAATCATGCCGAACTTTACTTGGCGCCATTCTATATGGCCATCTTTAGAAAAAATAAGAGGGCAATCATAACCCGGATAGATATCTGCTTTATAGTCGAAGGTTGGTTCGAATAGATCAAGCAGGTGCACTCGGTCTTTACTTATTGGTTTGTAGTTTGCGCACATTAATAAGTTCCACTAAAGTAGAGTTTATTTATCGGAGAAATTTTCAACTACTACGAAGTCAATATAATAATATGTAAAACAATAAAGGAATAGACAATGAAATTAATCAATCTGCTATTTTTATTTATGTGTGGCTTTGGGGTCACCTCTACTGCTTTAGCCGCAAAACCTATTGAAAAAAATATAACGGAGCTTGGTCCTGAAGCTAAAGAACAAGTGAACAATCAGGATAATCGAATATGGCAATATTTTAGTGCAGGATTTCTAACAAACTTTTATTCAGATGAAATTATAGAGAGCGCAGAAATTAGAGGAGGAAAAGTTAGAGTAAACGATTCAAAAAAAATTCAATTCGGTTTGGGATTGCAAGCATTTTACCCTTCTATTCAAAGAACTATAGTTACGTCATATGATAATGAAGTTACTTGGAAAAAAACTAGTGAATATGCTATTGGACCTTATGCTGGAGTAATGTTGGGGGGAGATGGAAAAGTAATTGATAGTTTCTCTATGGGAATCGCACTTTCTCAGAGAAGAGAAGATATAGGCTTTAGGTTTGGTGTAGGAGTGGTATTCCTACCGGATGCTCAAGTATTAGCCGAAGATTTTGTTGATGGAATGCCAGCCCCAATAGGTGAAACACAAGTTCGTTTTAGAGAGAAAACATTGGTTGGTATTCAAGCAATGTTGACATTTACTCAAGGCTGGTAAATTAACAACTAAGCTGGATATTTAAAAAATCTATTTTTTGGAAGAAATTAAGGACTGTCAGAGAACTTAGAAATTTTCTTTACAGTCCTTTTCTGAATGATTATCCATTAATTGAATTTCACTCGTGGATTAGCTCCGCATTACAGTTAAAACCATATAATTGTTATTTAAACCAAGTGACCAACCTATTTCTTTATAAAAAGGTTCACCGTATTTAATTGTATGTTCGATATAAAAATAGACCCAATCTTTCATTTGCTAATTCTCAATATTTCAGTTAGTGATTTAATATTTAGGACCATTTTTTCCAGCTAAATTATTCATGATATCTGCTTATAATAGTATTGTTATGCTCAATCCACTTTTCTTGCATATTCCTTATTGATTTTTGTTCAAAGTAAATGCGGTTTTTGATCAAAGATTTTGAAACGTCAGATAACACAACATTTTCAATCATATTCATAGCTTTACGAAGATCATCAAAAGTCACTTGAACATATCCATCTGTTACATCGTTGTCATCATCACCAACCATGTGATTGATGAGTTTTTTAATTGTGTAACTACCAATCGCTAGACTATTTGCGATAGTTCCGAAGGTTCTCCGTAAATCATGAAATGTAAATTCAATACCAGTTGCCTCAGTAATCGTATGACGTGCCTCACGCTTATCAACGATATGTGAATCAGGCGTATCACCAGCAAAAACGTACTTATTATTGCCAGCAAGTTTTTTACGTTCTGCCAAGATATACCAAAGCATTTCTCCCATCGGTAGGAGAAGGTCTTCATGATTTTTCGGATCCTGAATTTTTATAGTTCCATATTTTAAGTCAACATTTGCCCATTCTAGTGTTTCACCTTCTTCTCTTCGGAATCCGGTTAGGATCAATAGAAGTAAAAAGTCCTGATTTGTGTAGGCACGATGATTTAAATTTTGATTGCCTGCCCACCAAGTCGTACACACGGCAAGTGACCAGTCGTGTATTTGGTCTGCTCGAATATATCCTTTACGGCGTTTTATCTTGTTCCATTTCTTCTCTTTGTAAATAACTCCAACAGGGCTTTTTTCTGTGATAATTTTTTCATCATTATCGTTATAAAGAATTGAGGCGTTGAAGTTGTAGACAGCAGATAGAAACTTCATCGCAAGATTTGCCTGCGCTAAACTCCGCACAGATAAATCCATATGCTTGTTTAAAGTCATTTTCTGAGTAATTTCAGTAATTTTGATATTTTTCCAATCTTTAAAATAATCATTGGCACATCGATCATAAGCATTGATCGTATTAGCGCTTAGCTTCTTTTTACTTTTGTAGACTTCATAAGCTTGTTCTAGCGTTGGAATTAATTCATTTGCTTCTTTTTCAGATTTAAAGTCACTCTTTAATTGTCTTTTTTGAGCAACTGGATCAATGCCTTGGTGCATCATTAACAATATTTTTTTAGCTTCTGTACGTGCTTGCTCAAGAGTATATACACCATGTTTACCAATAGACTTTCTTTTGTTGCGGCCATCAGGCATTCTCGTTTCAACAAAATAGGTTTTCGACTTTGTGGCAATTAAGCCAAAACCAATAGTAACTGAGTCACGATAAAATTTACTTCCCGTTTCTTCGAGGGGAATGGTGTCGATAAATGTTTTTGTAAGCTTATATCTTTGAATCATGGTGATTTAAAAGGTATGAAACGATATGCAGCAATATAACACAATATTTTTGAAGCCTACTATAAGCCTATTTTTGATTGTTTTACTGAAAAATAATAGGTTATAAAATTGATCTTTCTTGTCGTAAATTATTGTTTTTATAAGTAAATAAATGCTCCGAAGATGCCGCTGCATGTGTCGTTACCCTGAACCCGATGAGTTCAAGGTGGAGGCGACGTATACTTGCTGGGTTTCCTACACGAAGGTAGGCATACACTCTAAATATACAGAA
>Ga0105250_10000259_pt1 | contig 43433 bp, 37 predicted proteins | sample KBSS54metaG_FD_80425 | JGI IMG/M metagenome (GOLD analysis project Ga0105250, IMG submission 80425) | Switchgrass rhizosphere microbial communities from Kellogg Biological Station, Michigan, USA - KBS S5-4 metaG | ecosystem: Host-associated > Plants > Roots > Rhizosphere > Soil | place...
TAATCTGGCCGACCTTATATCTATTAATTACGAAGCGCAAAAAAAATCATTTTTCCCCATTTTCACACAGTGAAGTGACTAACTTATGTTGATTCCGTCTAAATTAAGTCGTCCGGTTCGACTCGACCATACGGTGGTTCGTGAGCGCCTGTTGGCTAAACTTTCCGGCGCGAACAATTTCAGGCTTGCCCTGATAACAAGTCCTGCTGGTTATGGAAAAACGACGTTGGTTTCACAATGGGCAGCGGGGAAGAACGAATTAGGCTGGTACTCTCTGGATGAAGGCGATAATCAACAAGAGCGCTTTGCCAGCTATCTGATCGCCGCTATCCAGCAGGCAACCGGTGGACACTGCACCACCAGCGAAGCGATGGTGCAAAAGCGCCAATACGCCAGCCTGACGTCACTGTTTGCGCAGCTATTTATTGAACTGGCCGAGTGGCACCGCCCGCTCTACCTGGTAGTGGATGATTATCATCTCATTTCCAATCCGGCAATTCACGAAGCGATGCGTTTCTTCCTGCGTCATCAGCCTGAGAACCTCACGCTGGTCGTGCTGTCGCGCAACCTGCCGCAGTTGGGTATTGCCAACCTGCGAGTACGCGATCAGTTGCTGGAGATAGGCAGCCAACAGCTGGCGTTTAACCACCAGGAAGCCAAACAATTTTTCGATCGACGTTTGTCCTCACCTATCGAAGCGGCAGAAAGCAGCCGGATGTGCGATGACGTTGCTGGCTGGGCCACTGCGTTACAGCTGATTGCCCTCTCCGCCCGCCAGAACAACCATTCTGCGCACCAGTCCGCACGCCGCCTCGCCGGGATCAACGCCAGCCATCTGTCCGATTATCTGGTTGATGAAGTGCTGGACAGCGTCGACCTCGGCACCCGTCACTTCCTGCTGAAAAGCGCCATTCTGCGCTCAATGAACGACGCACTGATCGTCCGGGTCACTGGGGAAGAAAACGGCCAGATGCGGCTGGAGGAGATTGAGCGCCAGGGATTATTCTTGCAGCGGATGGATGACGTCGGTGAGTGGTTCAGCTATCACCCGCTATTTGGCAGCTTTTTACGCCAGCGCTGTCAGTGGGAGCTGGCAAGCGAACTGCCCGAAATACACCGCGCCGCCGCTGAAAGCTGGATGGCGCAAGGTTTCCCTAGCGAAGCTATCCACCACGCGCTGGCGGCAGGCGACGCCCATATGCTACGCGATATCCTGCTTAACCATGCGTGGGGACTGTTTAACCACAGCGAACTGACATTACTGGAAGAGTCGCTGAAAGCCCTGCCGTGGGAAAGTCTGCTGGAAAATCCGCGTCTGGTTCTGCTGCAAGCCTGGCTGATGCAAAGCCAGCACCGCTACGGCGAGGTTAATACCCTGCTGGCACGCGCTGAGCAGGAAATGAAAGGCGACATGGAACCGACACTGCACGCCGAATTTAACGCCCTGCGTGCGCAGGTCGCAATTAACGACGGAAATCCTGACGAAGCCGAGCGCCTGGCAAAGCTGGCGCTGGATGAGTTACCCATCGCCTGGTTCTATAGCCGTATCGTCGCCACCTCGGTACATGGTGAAGTCCTGCACTGTAAGGGCGATCTCACGCGTTCTCTGGCGTTGATGCAGCAAACCGAGCAAATGGCGCGCCACCATGACGTCTGGCATTACGCGCTGTGGAGTTTAATTCAGCAAAGCGAAATTTTGTTTGCCCAGGGCTTTTTACAGGCCGCCTGGGAGACTCAGGAAAAAGCGTTTCAGCTGATCAAAGAGCAGCATCTGGAACAGTTGCCGATGCACGAGTTCCTGGTGCGTATTCGCGCGCAGCTGCTGTGGGCATGGGCGCGCCTGGACGAATCGGAAGCGTCTGCCCGCGCGGGTATTGAACTGCTTTCCACATTCCAGCCGCAGCAACAGCTACAGTGCCTGGCGCTGCTGATTCAATGTTCGCTGGCCCGGGGGGATCTGGATAATGCGCGTAGCCTGCTCAACCGCCTGGAAAACCTGCTGGGTAACGGTCACTATCACAGTGACTGGATCTCGAACGCCGATAAGGTACGGGTGATTTACTGGCAAATGGTGGGCGACAAAAATTCGGCCGCCAACTGGCTGCGCCACACGCCGAAACCGGAATTCGCCAATAACCACTTCCTGCAAAGCCAGTGGCGCAACATCGCCCGCGCGCAGATCCTGCTGGGCGAGTTTGAACCGGCTGAGATTGTGCTGGAAGAGTTGAATGAAAATGCGCGCAATCTGCGCCTGATGAGCGATCTGAACCGTAACCTGCTGCTGCTTAATCAGCTCTACTGGCAGGCAGGGCGCAAAAATGACGCACAGCGCGTGTTACTCGACGCGCTGCAGCTGGCGAACCGCACTGGATTTATCAGTCACTTTGTCATTGAAGGTGAGGCCATGGCGCAGCAACTGCGTCAGCTGATTCAGCTCAATACCTTACCGGAACTCGATCAGCACCGCGCCCAGCGCATTTTGCGTGAGATTAACCAGCATCACCGCCATAAATTCGCCCACTTCGATGAAGGATTCGTTGAGCGTCTGCTTACTCACCCGGAAGTACCGGAGCTTATCCGCACCAGCCCGCTGACCCAACGCGAATGGCAAGTTCTGGGACTGATTTATTCGGGCTACAGCAACGAGCAGATCGCCGGAGAATTGGCCGTCGCGGCAACGACCATCAAGACGCACATCCGCAATTTGTATCAAAAGCTCGGCGTCGCACACCGCCAGGATGCGGTGCAACATGCGCAGAAACTGCTGAAAATGATGGGGTATGGGGTTTAGTTAATGCCTGATACGCTACGCTTATCAGGCCTGGAATTAACTTAGCACAGCTCTAACTGAATATGATGGTCCGCAATAACCTGCATCACGCCAGCTGGCGGCAGCGTGTCGGTATACACCGCATCCACCATGCTGATACTGCCCATATTCACCATCGCGTTACGCCCAAACTTCGAGTGATCCACCACCAGCATCACATGCCGTGAATTCTCAATAATCGCGCGCTTGGTGCGAACTTCGTGATAATCAAACTCCAGCAGGGAGCCATCGCTATCGATACCGCTAATCCCTAAGATGCCGAAGTCCAGGCGGAACTGAGAAATAAAGTCGAGGGTCGCTTCGCCCATAATACCGCCGTCGCGGCTACGCAGTTCGCCACCGGCGAGTATGATGCGAAAATCCTCTTTCGCCATCAGCGTATTCGCCACATTGAGGTTGTTGGTCACAATGCGTAAATTGCTGTGATTGAGCAGCGCGTGAGCCACCGCTTCCGGCGTGGTGCCGATATCAATGAACAACGTAGAACCGTTCGGGATCTGCGTGGCAACTTTGCGGGCAATGCGCTCTTTTTCCGCCGTCTGTGTCGCTTTACGGTCATGCCACGGGGTGTTGACCGAGCTGGAGGGCAGCGCCGCGCCACCGTGATGGCGCAAAATCATGTTCTGATCGGCCAGATCGTTAAGATCGCGGCGAATCGTCTGCGGGCTGACGGAGAAATGCTCCACCAGCTCCTCAGTACTGACGTATCCCTGTTTCTTTACCAGCTCGATGATCGCGTCATGTCGTTGTGTTTGCTTCATTATTATTCCCTGAAATTACGTTCGTTTTCGTACATTCATAGTATCGGCAAACGCCATTGCCAGACCCACGGCCAGCCCGGCGATATGTGCGCCGTTCGCCATCGACATGCCGAACACATCAAACCAGCCGGCAACAATCCAGATCAAAGCAAAGATAATCAAACCACGCTGCAGGAAAATACCACTTTGTGGATCGCGCTCGCCACGCAACCACACATAACCCATCAGCGCATATACCACGCCAGACAGCCCACCAAACCACGGGCCGCTAAATTTCTGCTGAACGTAGCCGCTTAGCAGGGCGCTGATCACGGTAATTACAATCAGTTTTCCGCTGCCCAGACGCTTTTCAACCGCACCGCCGAGATACCACCACCACAGCAGGTTGAACAGAATATGCATCAGCGAGAAGTGCATAAAAGCGTGGGTGAAATAACGCCAGAATTCAAATTTCAGCGAAGGGTCAAACGGCCATGCCAGCCAGAGCATCACGGTCTGGTCGCCCAGCGTGTTCATCGCGATAAAGACCAGCACACACGCGGCCATCACCACCCAGGTTACCGGGCCTGCGCGTTCGCGCAATGTGGCCAGGAACGGATAACGCTGGTAGCGCAGACCGCTGTCGGTATGACCCGACTGCCAGCTTGCTGCGAGGTAACGCGGATCGCCTGGATTCTCCAGAAATCGCGCCAGCTCAGCATGCACGCGCTCAGCCTGGGACTCATCCGCCAGCCAGACATCCGTTTGCTGATGTTGTTGAATCGTCAGGATAACGCCCTGTGTCGCCATATAATCAACAAATGCCTGCGCCACGCGGGGGTTAGCAAAAGAGGTAATCATCAACATGTTTGCTGTCGCTTATTCCACACAAAAGAGGACAGTATATATACCCTTCTTACTTCGAGCTGCATCTTTGTTGGCTTTCCTCACTCCGGTCACGTACTGTTCGTACGCTCCCGGAGATTCGCTGCGTCGCCGTCGCGATGCAACTCGAATTAATTTGGGTATAGTCTTACGAACCGTATGCCACTTCTGCCGGAAAATGTCGATGCCAGGCGTCGAAGCCGCCGTCAACACTGTAAACCGCGTCATAGCCCTGCTGAAGAAGATATTGCGCCGCGCCTTTACTGCTGTTGCCGTGATAACACATTACTAACACGGCGGTGTCGAAATCATGCTCGCGCATAAATGACCCCAGCGTGTCGTTCGTCAGATGAAACGCCTGTGGGGCGTGACCCATCGCATAGCTTTGCGGGTCGCGGATATCCACTAACACCGCGGCCCCCTGGTGCAGCTTCTGATGCGCTTCTTCGACATTAATACATTCAAACTGATCCATTGCTCTCTCTTCTTTATATTGCAGGTGACGCTTTTCAGACATGTTACTTCTTAGTGTACGTCCCGACGGCAGTTAAACGCCATAATGTTATATGTATCACTGTAAATTGTTTATCCGATGTTACCAATGGCGCGATTCTTTGCTATTATGCTCGATAACGAACATTAATGAGCTATAACGAAAGTGCGAGAGGCCAGCATGGAAACCAAAGATCTGATTGTGATAGGTGGAGGCATTAACGGTGCCGGTATCGCGGCAGATGCCGCTGGACGCGGTTTATCCGTGCTGATGCTGGAAGCGCAGGATTTAGCCTGCGCCACCTCTTCCGCTAGCTCCAAACTCATCCACGGTGGCCTGCGCTACCTGGAACACTACGAATTTCGCCTGGTGAGCGAAGCGCTGGCCGAACGTGAGGTGTTGTTGAAAATGGCACCGCATATCGCCTTCCCGATGCGCTTTCGTCTGCCCCATCGCCCGCACCTGCGTCCAGCGTGGATGATCCGCATTGGTCTGTTTATGTACGATCATCTGGGCAAACGCACCAGTTTGCCGAGTTCAACCGGTTTGCGTTTTGGCGCAGATTCCGTAATGAAACCTGAGATTGTGCGCGGTTTCGAATATTCTGACTGCTGGGTAGACGATGCGCGACTGGTTTTGGCAAACGCCCAAATGGTCGTACGCAAAGGCGGAGAGGTGTTAACCCGCACTCGCGCTACCTCCGCTCGCCGTGAAAACGGATTGTGGATTGTTGAAGCTGAAGATATCGATACCGGTAAAAAGCACACCTGGCAGGCGCGTGGTCTGGTCAATGCCACCGGCCCATGGGTGAAAGAGTTCTTCGACGACGGCATGCATCTGCCATCGCCGTACGGTATTCGTCTGATTAAAGGCAGCCACATCGTAGTGCCGCGCGTCCATACCCAGAAGCAAGCTTATATACTGCAAAACGAAGATAAACGTATTGTGTTTGTCATCCCATGGATGGACGAATTCTCGATCATCGGGACGACTGACGTCGAATACAAAGGCGACCCGAAAGCGGTAAAAATTGATGAGAGTGAAATCAATTACCTGCTGAAGGTCTACAACGCGCACTTTAAGAAACAGCTGGGCCGTGACGATATCGTCTGGACCTACTCGGGCGTACGTCCGCTGTGCGATGACGAGTCCGACTCGCCGCAGGCTATCACCCGTGATTACACGCTGGATATCCACGACGAAAACGGCAAAGCGCCGCTGCTGTCGGTCTTTGGTGGTAAGCTGACGACCTACCGTAAGCTGGCCGAACACGCGATGGAAAAACTGGCGTCGTACTATCAGGGAATCGGTCCGGCGTGGACAAAAGAGTGCATTCTGCCAGGCGGTGACATCGGCGGCGATCGTGAAGATTACGCGGCCAAACTGCGCCGTCGCTACCCGTTCCTGACCGAGTCGCTGGCGCGCCATTATTCGCGCACCTACGGCAGTAACACCGAATGGATTATCGGGGAAGCCACCTCGCTTGCCGAGTTAGGTGAAGACTTCGGCCATGAGTTCTATGAGGCCGAGCTGAAATATCTGGTCGATCACGAATGGGTGCGCCGTGCGGAAGATGCGCTGTGGCGTCGCACGAAAGAAGGTATGTGGCTGAACGCTGAACAGCAGTCGCGCATGACCCAGTGGCTGGCAGAGTACATTGAGAAACAGCAGCTGTCGCTGGCGTCTTAAGACACTCGATATAAAACTGTAGGCCCGGTAAGCGTCAGCGCTACCGGGCCTTTTGCCGGATGGCGGCTAACGCCTTATCCATCCGGCCTACAGATCGTCCTGCCCTTGTTACAACCGCACCGAGTCGATATGCCAGATGTTTTCGGCGTACTCTTTGATCGTCCTGTCCGACGAGAAGTAGCCCATGTTGGCGATATTAATCATCGACTTGGTGGTCCACTCTTCCGGGTGGCGATACAGTTCGTCAACCTTATCCTGGCAATCAACGTAGCTGCGATAATCCGCCAGAACCTGATAGTGGTCGCCAAAGTTGATCAGCGAGTCAACCAGGTCACGATAGCGCCCCGGCTCCTCAGGACTGAATACACCGCTGCCAATCTGCGTCAGCACCTGGTGCAGCTCTTCGTCTTTCTCGTAATACTCACGCGGCTTGTAGCCCTGGCTGCGTAAGGCTTCGACCTCTTCCGCCGTATTACCAAAGATAAAGATATTTTCTGCGCCCACATGCTCCAGCATCTCGACGTTGGCACCGTCCAGCGTCCCAATGGTCAGCGCGCCGTTGAGGGCAAACTTCATATTACTGGTACCAGAGGCTTCGGTCCCGGCCAGCGAAATCTGCTCAGACAGGTCGGCAGCAGGAATAATCACCTGCGCCAGGCTGACGCTGTAGTTAGGAATAAACACCACTTTCAGCTTGTCACCAATTTGCGGATCGTTGTTGATCACTTTCGCGACGTCGTTGATCAGGTGAATGATGTGCTTCGCCATATAATAGGCCGAAGCCGCTTTACCGGCGAAGATATTCACGCGCGGCACCCACTCGGCGTCAGGATCGGCCTTAATGCGGTTGTAGCGGGTGATCACATGCAGCACGTTCATCAACTGGCGTTTGTACTCGTGAATACGCTTGATCTGCACATCAAACAGCGATTTCGGGTTCACCACCACGTTAAGCTGCTGGGCAATGAGCGTTGCCAGACGTTTTTTATTCTCCAGTTTCGCACGGCGCACCGCCTGATTTACCAGCGGGTAATCGCAGTGCTGTTCAAGCTCGCTTAGCTGGCTGAGATCGGTTCGCCAGGTGCGGCCAATGTTCTCATCCAGCACCTCAGAGAGCGATGGGTTAGCCAGCGCCAGCCAGCGGCGCGGCGTCACGCCGTTGGTGACGTTACAGAAGCGAGTCGGGAAAATCTTCGCAAAGTCAGCAAACAGCGACTGCACCATCAGGTTGGAGTGCAGCTCAGAAACGCCGTTAACCTTGTGGCTCACCACCACTGCGAGCCATGCCATACGCACCCGGCGGCCATTGGATTCATCGATAATCGACGTCCGTCCCAGCAGACTGGTATCGTTCGGATACTGTTCCTGCAACGTCTTCAGGAAGTAGTCGTTAATCTCAAAGATGATTTGCAGATGGCGCGGCAGAATTTTGCCCAGCATATCGACAGGCCAGGTCTCCAGCGCTTCGCTCATCAAGGTGTGGTTGGTATACGAGAAGACCTGGCAGCAGACCTCAAACGCATTATCCCAACTGAATTTGTGCTCATCTATCAGCAGACGCATCAGCTCAGGAATCGACAGTACCGGATGGGTGTCGTTGAGGTGAATGGCGATCTTATCTGCCAGGTTGTCGTAGGTTTTGTGCAGTTGATAATGACGGTTCAGGATGTCCTGCACCGTGGAGGAGACCAGGAAATACTCCTGGCGCAAACGCAGCTCGCGTCCGGAATAGGTGGAGTCATCCGGATACAGCACGCGGGAGACGTTCTCGGAGTGGTTTTTATCTTCCACCGCCGCAAAGTAGTCGCCCTGGTTAAATTTACCGAGGTTGATTTCGCTACTGGCCTGGGCATTCCACAAGCGCAGCGTATTGGTGGCGTCTGTGTCATAACCGGGAATAATTTGGTCGTAGGCTACCGCGAGGATCTCTTCAGTTTCTATCCAGCGCGTTTTCTTGCCTTCCTGCTGAATACGCCCGCCAAAGCGCACTTTGTAGCGTGTATTGTGGCGTTTGAATTCCCACGGGTTACCGTATTCCAGCCAGTAGTCCGGTGACTCTTTCTGTCGGCCATCAACAATGTTCTGTTTGAACATGCCGTAGTCATAACGAATACCGTAGCCGCGTCCCGGCAGACCCAACGTTGCCAGTGAGTCCAGGAAGCAGGCCGCCAGGCGCCCGAGGCCACCGTTGCCAAGACCAGGGTCGTTTTCTTCATCGATCAGATCTTCAAGATCCAACCCCATACCTTCCAGCGCATTTTTGACATCGTCATAAATACCCAACGATAACAGTGCATTGGAAAGTGTGCGGCCAATCAGAAACTCCATTGACAGATAATAAACCTGTCGAGTTTCCTGGGATAATTGCGCACGGTTAGAACGCAGCCAGCGCTCCACGAGACGATCGCGCACCGCGAACAACGTGGCGTTCAGCCACTCATGTTTATTGGCAATGACCGGGTCTTTACCAATCGTGAACATCAGCTTGTAGGCGATAGAATGCTTAAGTGCCTCTACGCTGAGTGTGGGCGATGCATAAGTAAATGGAGCATTCATATAGGTGATTCCTGGATATCTATTTCAAACGATAGTAAAGCTCACGGTATGACTTCGCCGCGACTTGCCAGCTAAAATCCATGGTCATGGCCTGACGTTGTACAAACCGCCACAACGAAGGCCGGGACCACAATACGAAAGCACGCCGGATCGCGCGTAGCAGCGACCAGGCATTACTATCTTCAAATACAAACCCACTGGCGATACCATCCGCCAGGTTTTCCAGCGAACTGTCAGAGACCGTATCAGCCAGCCCACCGGTGCGCCGCACCAGCGGCAGCGTGCCGTACTTCAGTCCATACAACTGCGTTAAGCCACACGGCTCAAAACGGCTGGGAACCAATATAACGTCGGCCCCACCCATGATGCGGTGCGAGAAGGCTTCGTGATAGCCAATCTGTACGCCCACCTGTCCCGGATGTTCCGCCGCCGCGGCGAGGAAACCTTCCTGTAAAACCGGATCGCCCGCACCGAGCAATGCCAGTTGTCCACCCTGCTCTAACAACCCCGGTAGCGCTTCCAGCACCAGATCCAGCCCTTTCTGACTGGTCAGGCGGCTGACTACGGCAAATAACGGCACTTTGTCGTTAACCTTAAGTCCCATCGCGATCTGTAGCTGGCGTTTGTTCTCCGCCTTCTCTTCCAGCGTTTCACGCGTATACCGCGACGCCAGCAGCAGATCGGTTTCCGGGCTCCAGATTTTTTCATCAACGCCGTTCAGCACACCGGAAAGACGTCCTTCACGATGACGCTGCTGCAACAGACCTTCCATGCCGTAGGCAAACTGCGGCTCGGTAATTTCCCGCGCGTAGGTCGGACTGACCGCCGTAATGTGGTCGGCGTAGTACAACCCGGCCTTCAGGAAAGAAATCTGCCCGTTAAACTCCAGTCCGTGCACGTTAAAGAACGACCATGGCAATTGGATGTCATCCATATGCTTTGCATAAAACATGCCTTGATACGCCAGGTTGTGCACGGTGAACACCGATTTCGCCGGATGGCCGCGCGCCGCCAGATACGCCGGGGCCAGACCGGCATGCCAGTCGTGCGCATGCACCACATCCGGGCGCCAGAATGGGTCAAAGCCACAGGCCATTTCACTGCCGACCCAACCCAGCAGCGCAAAACGCAGCACGTTATCGGTATATGCAAACAGGTTAGTGTCGTGATACGGGCTACCGGGACGGTCATAGAGATGCGGCGCGTCAATCAGGTAAATGCCCACACCGTTGAAATGCCCGAACAACAGCGTAATACGTCCGGCGAAGGTATCGCGACGCGTCACTACCTGCGCATCGGGAATGCCGCGACGGATATCAGGAAACGCCGGGAGCAGCACGCGGGCATCCACACCGTCCGCGATTTGCGCTGCGGGTAACGCCCCAATAACATCCGCCAGTCCCCCGGTTTTTAACAAAGGGAACATCTCTGAACAAACGTGTAAAACCTGCATTATCGCTCCTGTTTGATCTGCAGTTTGCGCAGCATTTCACGCGTGACCAGTACAATACCTTCCTCTGAACGGTAGAAACGACGTGCATCTTCTTCCGCGTTTTCACCAATCACCATGCCTTCAGGAATAACGCAGGCGCGGTCGATAATGCAACGACGTAAGCGGCACGAACGTCCCACCCACACTTCAGGTAACAACACTGCCGAATCAATGTTACAGAATGAATTCACCCGCACTCGCGGGAACAGAACGGACTGCACTACCACCGAACCAGAAATAATACAGCCGCCGGAAACCAGCGAGTTCAGCGTCATTCCGTGGCTACCGGAACGGTCCTGAACAAATTTCGCCGGCGGCAGTGATTCCATATGCGTACGGATTGGCCAGTCCTGGTCGTACATATCCAGTTCAGGCGTCACCGAAGCCAGATCGAGGTTTGCTTTCCAGTAGGCTTCCAGCGTTCCCACATCGCGCCAGTACGGCTCGGATTCCGGGTCAGACTGTACGCAGGACAATGGGAATGGATGAGCATATGCCATGCCAGCTTCGGTGATTTTCGGGATGATGTCTTTGCCAAAATCGTGACTGGATTTTTCATCGAGATCATCTTCCGCCAGCAGTTCATACAGATAATCGGCGTCGAAGATGTAGATCCCCATACTGGCAAGCGATTTGGTCGGATCATTAGGCATCGCTGGCGGGTTGGCGGGTTTTTCAACGAACTCGATAATTTTATCGGTGTCGTCCACGTCCATTACGCCAAACGCGCTGGCCTCTTCAATAGGCACTGGCATACAGGCCACTGTGCAACGCGCGCCTTTCTCAACGTGGTCGATTAGCATGCGTGAGTAGTCCTGCTTATAAATATGATCGCCCGCGAGGATCACCACATATTCCGCTTTATAGCGTCGAATGATGTCCAGGTTTTGGGTCACCGCATCCGCCGTACCGCGATACCAGTTTTCACCCTGCATCCTCTGCTGGGCAGGCAGCAGATCGACGAACTCGTTCATCTCTTCGCTAAAGAACGACCAGCCGCGCTGAATATGCTGCACCAGCGTGTGTGACTGGTACTGAGTGATCACACCGATACGGCGGATCCCGGAATTAAGACAGTTGGATAAGGCAAAATCGATAATGCGGAACTTACCGCCAAAGTGCACGGCAGGCTTGGCACGCTTATTGGTTAAATCTTTCAGGCGAGTACCGCGGCCACCGGCCAGGATCAGGGCAACAGATTTTAATGGCAGCTGGCGCGCCAACATTACACGATCGTTCTTCTCTAAACTTACCATGACTAACTCCTTTTTATCTTCTCTGGAACACACACAGTCCGTGCGCAGGTCCCTGCCAGACCGCCGTAAGCACCGGATTATCCTCTCCGGCAAATGGGGGAATGGCGTGCCATTCCCCTTCAGGTAAAACGATATCTGTCACCTCAAGCGTGGCGTTTATTGCAATCAGGAAACGATCTGAAAGCAGGATTTGCATCTGCCTCGGGCCGTTATGCCACTCATCCGCACTTAAGGGTTGTGCGTACTTATTCAGCCAACGAACATTGCCATCGCCCTCTTCCCACCAGCAATCGCCTGTTAATGCAGGTATTTGCCGGCGCAGATGAATCAACGCGGCGGTAAATGTGGTTAGCCCACTGTTTGCCTGCTGCCAGTCCAGCCAGGTTAAGGCGTTATCCTGGCAGTAAGCGTTATTATTACCGTGCTGGCTATGACCATGCTCATCACCCGCCAGCAGCATCGGCGTCCCCTGGGAGAGCAACAGCGTGGTTAACAGCGCATGAATGCTGTCGCGCCGCCGCTCAATCAGGTCCAGCGAGCCGCCTAATCCTTCTTTACCATGATTGTCACTGTAGTTATTGCTAGTGCCGTCGCGATTTTCCTCACCATTCGCTTCATTGTGCTTATTTGTGAAGCAAACGCAGTCGCGTAGCGTAAAACCGTCATGCGCGGTCACCAGATTGACCGTGGCGCTGGGATTGCGGCCCGGGCGTTTAAACACGTCGCTGGATGCGGCAAAACGTCCGGCAAACTCGCCCAACGAAAGATTACGCTGGAGCCAAAAACGTCGCGTCGCATCGCGGAAATGGTCATTCCACTCGGCAAACGGCGGGGGGAAATTCCCCACCTGATACCCGCCTTCACCAATATCCCACGGTTCCGCAATCAGCTTGGCGCGTGAAAGCAGCGGACAGTTTTGGATCGCGGTAAACAGCGGAGCATCCTGACGAAACTCAGGCGTACGCCCCATGACGGAAGCCAAATCAAAACGAAAACCATCCACATGGCAGGTTTCAACCCAGTAGCGCAGGCACTCGCATGCGTATTCCACAACGCCAGGATGGCTCAGATTGATGGTGTTCCCACAACCGGTCCAGTTGTAGTAATCGCCATCATCTCTGATCCAATAATAGCTACGGTTATCAATTCCGCGCAGCGAGAAGACAGGTCCTTCGAGATCCAGCTCGGCGCTGTGGTTCAAAACGATGTCGAGAATGACCTCAATACCCGCTTTATGCAGCGCTTTTACCGCGTCGCGAAACTCATCAAGCGCACTCTCCGGCGAGCTGGCATAGGCCGGATGCAGCGCATACATCGCCACCGGGTTGTAGCCCCAGTAGTTTGACAGGCCCAGTCGCTGAAGCCGCGGTTCGCTGGCGAAATGCGCCACCGGTAACAGCTCCAGTGCGGTAATGCCGAGGCGCTTGAAATAGTCGATCATCACCGGATGACCCAGCGCTTTGTAGGTCCCGCGAATTTCTTCCGGCAGGTCAGGATGCAAATATGTCAGCCCTTTGACATGCGCTTCGTAAATTACGGTATTGCCCCACGGCGTGCGCGGCGGGGCATCATCCTCCCAGTCATAATGGTCGGACACCACCACGCCCTTCAGCGCGATGGCGGCATTATCATGATGATCCGGTTCATTCAGACCACCGTGCAGCAGTGGGTTATCTTTTAACTCGCCATCCACCCGACGCGCGCAAGGGTCAAGCAGCAGTTTCGCCGGATTAAACCGATGGCCCTGCTGCGGTTGCCACGGACCATGTACGCGATAGCCATAGCGTAGACCGGGACGGGCGTTGGCCAGATAGCCGTGCCAGACATCGCCGCTACGCCCCGGCAGGTCGTAGCGGAGTTCGCAGCCTTGCTCATCGAATACGCATAATTCAACGCGTTCAGCGTGCGCCGAAAAGAGGGTGAAATTGACGCCATGGCCGTCATACGTTGCACCATGGGGGGTGGCGTTGCCGGTTGCCAGTTGCGTCATTATCCCTCCCGCACCAGCCAGATCGTTGCCAGCGGTGGCAACGTCAGGCTCAGTGAGTGCTGACGACCATGACTGGCGATTTCATCGCTGTGCACCGCGCCGCCGTTACCGGTATTGCTACCGTGATAATGCATCGAATCGGTATTGAGGATCTCGCGCCATTTGCCCGGCTGATTGATACCGAAGCGATAGCCGTGGCGAGGTACTGGCGTAAAGTTGCTGATAACGATGATTTCATTACCGACTTTGTCACGACGAACGAAAGCCAGCACCGAACGTTCTTTGTCATCTACCACCAGCCACTCGAAGCCATAGGCGTCAAAATCAAGCTCGTGCAGCGCTTTGTGATGACGATAGGTAAGGTTCAGATCGCGCACCAAACGTTGTACGCCGTGGTGCCAGTTATCGCCGCCTTCCAGCAGATGCCAGTCGAGGCTGGCGTCATGGTTCCACTCACGCCCCTGAGCAAACTCGTTGCCCATAAACAGCAGTTTCTTGCCCGGGAAGGCCCACATCCAGCCGTAGTAGGCGCGCAGGTTGGCAAACTTCTGCCATGCGTCTCCCGGCATGCGATCGAGAATTGATTTTTTACCGTGTACCACTTCATCGTGCGACAGCGGCAGGACAAAGTTTTCGGTGTAGTTGTACAGCATGCCGAAGGTCAGCTTATCGTGATGGAACTGACGATGAACCGGATCCAACTTCATGTAGTCCAGCGTGTCGTGCATCCAGCCGAGGTTCCACTTATACCAGAACCCTAAACCGCCCATATCCTGCGGCCTTGAAACGCCGGCAAAGTCGGTGGACTCTTCCGCCATGCTCACGGCCCCCGGCACCTGCTCGCCAAGAATACGGTTGGTATTACGTAAAAACTCAATGGCTTCGAGGTTTTCACGACCGCCAAATTCGTTCGGGACCCACTCCCCTTCTTTACGGCTGTAGTCGCGATAAATCATCGACGCCACGGCATCTACGCGCAGCGCATCGATACCAAAACGTTCAATCCAGTACAGGGCATTGCCCACCAGATAGTTACTGACTTCACGGCGACCGTAGTTGTAGATCAGCGTGTTCCAGTCCTGGTGATACCCTTCGCGCGGGTCGCTATGCTCATACAGATTGGTGCCATCAAACTCTGCCAGACCAAAGTCGTCCGACGGGAAATGGCCCGGCACCCAGTCGAGAATGACGTTCAGTCCGGCCTGATGCGCGGCATTCACAAAATAGCGGAAATCATCACGCGTCCCGAAACGACGGGTCGGCGCATACATACCGGTAGGTTGGTAGCCCCAGCTACCGTCGAACGGATGCTCATTAATCGGCAACAGTTCGAGATGGGTAAAGCCCATCCACTTGACGTAAGGCACCAGTTGATCCGCCAGTTCGCGGTAGCTCAGCCAGAAGTTGTTATCGGTATGACGACGCCATGAGCCCAGGTGCACTTCATAGATAGAGATCGGCGCATCAAACTGGTTGGCTTTTTTTCGCTCCTCGCTTTGCACCACTTTTTCCGGCAGACCGCAGATAAGCGACGCGGTTTCCGGGCGCATTTGCGCTTCGAAGGCGTAAGGGTCCGCTTTGATTCGCAGCTTACCGTTCGCATCGATCATCTCGTATTTATACAGTTGACCATGCTGCGCGCCGGGGATAAACAGCTCCCAGATACCGCTTTCTTTGCGCAGGCGCATCGGGTGGCGACGTCCATCCCAGTAGTTGAACTGCCCAACCACTGACACGCGTTGAGCGTTAGGCGCCCAGACGGAGAAGCGTGTACCGGTTACGCCATCCATGGTATCCGCATGCGCGCCCAGCGTTTCGTAAGGTCGCAGGTGCGTACCTTCAGATAACAGCCAGGCATCCATATCCTGGATCAGCGGGCCAAAACGATAAGGGTCATCAATCAGATTCTCCTGTCCATGCCAGACAACAGCTAACTGATAGCGAAAGAAATTTTTACGGCGGGGAAGTACAGCACAGAAAAAACCGCGAGAGTCGAGGCAGTCCAGCTTGCCGACTTTGCGTCCGGTTTTGGGTTCGATCACCCACACTTCGGTGGCGTCAGGTAATAGGGCGCGGACTTCAAGTCCAGCGTCAGTTTGGTGCATACCGAGTACGGAAAAAGGATCCGCAAAATGGCCTGCAATTAGCGCATTAATCACGTCTCTATCGATACGAACGGACATGGTTGTCATCCTGTTTTATGGTGTCACGCCTTCCAACTGATCTTCGACATCAGGTAGTGACACTTTTTTTGACCTGAACGGCGCAGCACAATTGTGCATCCTCTCTGCGTCGTCCCACCTTCAGGCAACAACTTAATACCTCCGGTACTAAGTCACCCTTAAAGAATAGCCAATGCTTTATCTTACTCCTGGTAAAAAATGAAACATCTGCGCTTACTCCTGTATTACGCAAAAAAATGGGTGACTCAGCACCCATTGTTAAAACACGCAATCCCTCTGCCGGAGAGCCGTATTGACTGATCCGGCCAGGTGGTTCGCGTCGTTTGTAGGCCTGATAAACGTGGCGTCATCAGGCAGTCCCACATTACGCCAACTGACGCAGCATACGGCGCAATGGCTCCGCAGCACCCCACAGCAACTGGTCGCCCACGGTAAAGGCTGACAGGAACTCCGGTCCCATATTCAGCTTACGCAGACGGCCTACTGGCGTGGTCAGCGTACCGGTAACGGCCGCCGGGGTTAACTCACGCATGGTGATATCCCGATCGTTTGGCACGACTTTGGCCCACGGATTGTGCGCTGCCAGCAGTTCTTCCACGGTCGGAATAGACACATCTTTTTTCAGTTTAATGGTGAACGCCTGGCTGTGGCAGCGCAGCGCACCGACGCGCACGCACAGACCATCAACCGGGATCACGGAAGAGGTGTTAAGAATTTTGTTGGTTTCAGCCTGTCCCTTCCACTCTTCGCGGCTCTGACCGTTATCAAGTTGTTTGTCGATCCACGGAATCAGGCTACCGGCCAACGGTACGCCAAAGTTATCAACCGGCAGTTCACCGCTGCGGGACAGGGTCGTCACTTTACGTTCGATATCGAGAATAGCAGAGGAAGGGGTTGCCAGTTCATCGGCCACATGGCCATACAGATGACCCATCTGGGACAGCAGTTCGCGCATATGGCGCGCGCCGCCGCCGGAGGCCGCCTGATAGGTCGCCACAGAAACCCAGTCAACCAGGTCATTGGCAAACAGGCCACCGAGGGACATCAGCATCAGGCTAACGGTACAGTTACCGCCGACAAAGGTCTTAATACCTTTGTTCAGGCCGTCAGTGATGACATCCTGGTTAACCGGATCGAGAATGATGATGGCATCGTCTTTCATACGCAGCGAAGAGGCCGCGTCAATCCAGTAACCCTGCCAACCGCTTTCACGAAGCTTTGGATAGATTTCGTTGGTATAATCGCCGCCCTGACAGGTCACGATGATATCGAGCGCCTTCAGCGCATCCAGATCAAAAGCGTCCTGAAGCGTGCCGGTCGCGGTTCCACCGAATGTCGGTGCCGCCTGCCCGAGCTGGGAAGTAGAAAAGAAAACAGGGCGAATGGCGTCGAAGTCACGCTCCTCAACCATGCGTTGCATGAGAACAGAGCCGACCATACCGCGCCAGCCGATAAAACCAACATTTTTCATAGCGTTTTTTTCCTGCAGAGATGTGTGCTGTGTATGCTAACCAGTATCCTACTGGCCTATCCTTCACCATACAAAAAGCAGCCAAAGTCGCAAGTGAAATTAATCAATGATAGCGAAGCCATCAGTAATGCGACTTATCCCGCTGCGCAAGCAAGCAGAAAGTCCGCAGTAATTATCAGGGAATTTGAGTTATGAATGAAATCATTTCAGCGGCAGTTTTATTGATCCTTATTATGGATCCGCTCGGAAATCTGCCCATTTTCATGTCCGTATTGAAACATACCGAACCAAAACGCCGCCGCGCGATTATGATTCGCGAGCTGTTTATTGCGCTGTTGGTGATGCTGATATTCCTGTTTGCTGGCGAGAAAATACTGGCATTTCTTAACCTGCGCGCGGAAACCGTTTCGATCTCCGGGGGCATCATTTTGTTCCTGATCGCCATTAAGATGATTTTCCCCAGCGCCACCGGGAATAGCACCGGGCTTCCGGCAGGCGAAGAGCCGTTTATCGTGCCGCTGGCGATCCCGCTGGTAGCGGGTCCAACAATCCTGGCTTCATTAATGCTGTTATCACATCAGTATCCGAACCAGATGGGGCATCTGGTGATTGCTCTGCTGATCGCCTGGGGCGGTACTTTTGTGATTTTGCTGCAGTCTTCGCTGTTTTTACGCCTGCTGGGCGAGAAAGGGGTGAACGCACTGGAGCGCCTGATGGGGCTGATTCTGGTGATGATGGCTACCCAGATGTTCCTCGACGGCGTAAGGATGTGGATGAAGGGGTAATCTCCCCTTTTTGGCTCAGATAGCATGTTACCCGGAGAACAGTTCCGTTCACGTTATGCTCATTACTTCTCTGACGTCACCAGTGAACGTGTTAAGGGGGCTACGCAGCCCCCTTAACAATCCTGGCTCTCCGGCACCGCTGTAATTTCAGGTATTCCTTACGCTTTTAACTCGCTGAAAAAACGTATTTTCATTTCTGCGAGGTGCCTTCCGGAATGCCCTCTTGTCAGCATCGCGGATTGGCATTATCTTCTCGCTGCACCTGCAAAATCAGGTGCCAGGATTGGTCCCCTGATTACCTCATTCGCGATAAAATTCACTTTTGTCGTGCGACCAGCTACACCTCAATGGTGGGCTGGACGGTGGCGTCGTAAGACGCGCCGGTATCCAATGAGGCCGGTAGGACCAACTCCGTTCAGCCCGCCACCAAAAGGTTGGTCCCTTAGGTGGCGGTAAAATTTGACTCATTGGAGGCTGCCCTATGGCGACTACCCCTCTCTTTTCACACTCTTTATTTACCCTGCCCCTTAGCCATGCCACGGATTTCACCGAACTGGCGGATAACTGCGAGCGTTTTGTCGAAGGGCTGGTTGAATGCCATGACCCGGTTGAAAAACTGGCGATTTGTGCACGTCTGTCGGCCTGTCTCGCGTTATTGCAACCGACCTTAACAGAACCTGTACCGCAGCATCTGCAAGCGAGCCTGACGGTAGAAACATTCCCGACCCGTTTTCCCCTTTTCGAGCCTGAGCCAGACCAAATGGGGCGCTACTGTCAGTTATTAACGCACCTGCTGATGAGTAAAACGTTGTCTGACGAGATGGAACGAGTGACGGGTGACTTACTGCAGGATCTGGTGGGCTATTTCGCCGATACGCTAAAAGCGCCGCGCTGGCTGAAAACAGAAGAAGGGCTGGTCGTGCTATAAAAAAGCCGGGTAGCGCTTGCGCTTCCCCGGCCTACGGTGTGGATGTGTGCTCGTTTCCAGGCCCGGTAAGCGCAAGCGCCACCGGGCAATACCATCAGCTCAACAGCTGAAAGGCAATCATACCGACAATCGCACCGACCGTGCCGAGGATGGTTTCCATCATCGTCCAGGTCTTCAGCGTTTGCGCTTCGGTCGCACCGGTAAATTTACCGAATAACCAGAAACCGGCGTCGTTAACGTGGCTGACCACGATAGAGCCGCCCGCGATACAGATAGACAGTGCCGCCATCTGGGCACCGGAGTAGTTCAGTTGCTCAATCACCGGCATCACCAGACCAACCGCCGTTAAGCAGGCCACAGTCGCGGAACCCTGAATGATACGCACCGCCGCCGCCAGCACGAAGCAGGTGATGGCAATCGGCAGGCCCATACCGGTTAACGCTTCGCCCAGCGCCGGACCGACGCCAGAATCAACCAGAACCTGTTTGAACACACCGCCCGCACCAATCACCAGCAGAATAATCCCCGCCGGCTGCAGCGCATGGCCACAGATCTCCATCACGCGGTCTTTTGGCATGCCCTGGCGCACCGCCAGACCGTAAATCGCCACCAGACAGGCAACCAGAATCGCGGTAAACGGGTGACCGATAAACTCGAACCATTCATAGGTTGTAGAACCGACCGGAACAAAGCGTGCGGCGATAGTTTTCAGTCCCACCAGCACCAGCGGCAGCAGGATAAGCGATAAGCTGAAGCCAAAGGATGGCATTTTGCCTTCGCCCAAATGCGGCTCGGAAATATCTTCCGGTACGTGCAGCTCGACGTAACGGCTGATGAAATTCCCCCACAGCGGCCCGGCGATAATCATGCCCGGAATCGCGGCACACAGGCCAATCAGGATCATCCAGCCAAAGTCGGCGTGCATCTGAGAGGCCAGCAGCATCGGCGCAGGCCCAGGCAGCAGGAATGCCGCAGCAGCCGCTACGCCCGCAAACAGCGGGATCACAAGCTTAACCAGGTTCGTCCCCGTATGGCGCGCCATTGAGAATGCCACGCTAATCAGCAGCACAATCGCCACCTCAAAGAACAGCGGCAGCGCGCAAATCAGACCGGCCAGGCCAATCGCATAATGTGCGCGGCTGTGACCGAAGGATTTCAGCATTTTGACGGCAATCTGATCGACAGCTCCGGTCTCATGCAAAATCTTGCCGAACATCGCCCCCAGCGCCACAACAATCGCCAGGAAACCGAGCGTGCCTCCCATCCCTTTTTCCATGGTCGCCGCGATTTTATCGAGCGGCATACCGGAAAAGAGACCTGCACCAATGGATACCACCATCAAAGCAACGAAGGCGTGCATACGCGCCTTCATCACTAAAAACAGCAGTAATAAAACAGACCCTACTGCTGTTAAAACAAGCGTTAATGTACTCACTACTTACTGCCCTGGTTAATAACCTCAATGGTGCTGGCGACCACACCGTCCAGTGGTTGATCGATATCGACCACCAGTACATCGTTTTCATTCGCACCCGGTTCTTCCAGCGCTTCAAACTGGGTTACCAGCATCTGCGTTTTGAAGAAGTGGCCTTTACGCGCTTTCAGGCGGCTTTCGATAACGTCAAAATCCCCTTTCAGATAGATGAAAGAGAGGTTCGGGTTACCGTCGCGTAGCTGGTCGCGATAGACTTTTTTCAGGGCGGAACAGACGATCAGCGAAACCTTGTTGGTACGCTGCATCGCAAAGGCGGCGTCATTCAACGCCTGTAACCACGGTTTGCGGTCGTCATCGTTGAGTGGCTCACCAGAAGCCATTTTCATGATGTTGCTGCGCGGATGGAGAAAATCGCCATCAAGAAACGCGGCCTGCAGTTGATGCGCCACTTCGCTGGCGACAGCAGATTTACCGCTGCCCGATACGCCCATCAGAACGTAAACGTGGTGATCATGATTAGTCGTGCTCAAAGCGTTGCCCCCACTGGTACAAGAATCAGGAAATTGTTACGGGTAACTGTTATCGGTAACATTGTCCAGCCGGATAAATAGAGAAGCAATATCCATTCGTGCTCGAAGTGTATAAGTGTGAGCTACTTCAAACTTGTTGGCTTAAATAGATCCGCCCGGTGACAAGGTGAAACCTAAATCTAACATTTTAGGTGTGACGGCTTCACCGCGGATGCGCGCCAGCAGACGTTCTGCGCCAATGCTGCCCATGCGTTCACGCGGCGTGAGCACGCTCGCCAGACGCGGCTCCATCACCTGCCCGATGTCGTGACCGTGGAATCCGGCAATCGCCATGTCATCAGGGATTTTCAGCCCTAAACGCTGGCATTCGAAGGCCGCCCCTACCGCCAGGTCATCGTTGGTACAAAAGACACCATCGAGCTGCGGGTATTCACGCCGCGCCTGACGGATAAGTTCAATACCGGAGGAGTAGGAAGAGGACTGCTCCACCATCACGCTGTACGGCACCAGGTCGGCATCGCGCATTGCCTGCTCGTAGCCTCTCTGTTTGATGATAGTACGTTCATCAAGGCGTGCGCCAAGATAGGCAACATGACGGTGCCCGCGGGCGATGATAGCGGCTGTCATCTGACGCGCGGCTTCGAAGTTGTCGAAGCCCACGGCAATATCAAGGCATGGGGACTGGCTGTCCATCAGCTCAACCACCGGGATACCGGCAACCTCAATCATTTTCAGCGTACGGGGCGTATGGCTACGTTCGGTGAGGATCAGGCCATCAATATTCCACGACAGCATCGATTCCAGACGCTCTTGTTCCATCTCAGGCTTATAGCCGTAGTGCGCCAGCATGGTTTGATAACCATGAGCGTCAGTGACAGCCTCAATGCCGCGTAGCACTTCAGCAAAAACCTGGTTGGTGAGAGACGGTAACAGCACGCCGATAGCGCGGCTGGTGGCGTTAGAAAGGATATCAGGAGCGCGATTGGGAATATAACCCAGCTCATCAAGTGCAGCGGCAATTTTGCCCCGCAGCGCCACGGAGACCTGCTCCGGGTTACGCAAAAAGCGGCTGACCGTCATTTTGGTCACGCCCACGCGGTCGGCTACATCCTGAAGTACGGGTCTTTTCTTTTTCATCGTCCTGAAGCGTTAAAAAGGGATAGATTCCCCCAGTTTACCACGGACGTGCGTGAACCTTCGCAGAGAAAAAAAGGAGTTTTTTATTGTGAGAAATACACAAAATCATTCGAGTTGCATCAAGGCGGCGACGCAGTAAATCCCCGGGAGCGTACATTAAGTACGCGACCGGGGTGAGCGAGGAAAGCCAACACAGATGCGGCTTGAAGGATGCCGTGTATTTTTATACAGGCGGCAGGTCAAACAGTAACACTTCGCTGTCGCTGTCGGCATGAATAGAAATGGCCTGTTCATCCCAGATTGCCAGACCATCGCTGGTGGTCGCTTTGGTCCCGTTAATTGTCACGTTACCTTTTACTACCTGGATCCAGACGCGGCGTTCAGCGGCAATCTGATGCACCGACTGCTCATCTTTGATCAGTGCCCAACGGTAAAGCTCCATATCCTGGTACACTTTCAGCGAGCCATCACGGGCATCCGGCGACAGCACCAGTTGTTTACCCTGAGCGGCATCAAAACGGCGCTGCTCATAGCGTGGGGTAATACCGTTTTCCTGCGGCATGATCCAAATCTGATAAAGATGCAGCTTCTCAGTATTGCTCGGGTTGTACTCCGAGTGACGGATCCCCGTCCCGGCGCTCATTATCTGGAACTCACCGGCCGGAACCTGTTCTTTGTTCCCCATGCTGTCCTGATGTTCCACCGCGCCTTCCAGCACGTAAGTCAGGATTTCCATGTCTTTATGGGGATGAGTACCAAAGCCCTGACCTGCGTCGATCACGTCATCGTTAATCACGCGCAGTGCCGAGAACCCCATAAAGTTTGGGTCATAGTAGTTGGCAAAAGAGAAGGTATGCCAGGAATCGAGCCAGCCATGATTAGCGTGGCCACGGTCATTAGCTTTGCGTAAGTAGATCATTGTGTTCACCCCCAGATGTTTTCGATGGAGTAAGTGTGGACTCAATCCGCCGGGGATCATAGAGGGTGAAAATTGACTCCTCTGTTCAAAAAAAATGAACAAGCCCAGAGGAGTCTGCGCAAGCTATTTGGCGAGAGTTATCGTCGCCGGAGAAGCCTGTTCAAAGGCGCGTTCGAGGAGTTCCAGGTTGGTAAGAACTTCAGATTCCTTGACGTAATTAGGCGTACCGGCTGTCAGCGTCTGGTAAAGCGCATCATAGACGCGACCATAGTCCCCCACTTCCGGCTGCACCTCTTCTTTTACCGTCAGGCCGTCATCGTTAACGTACTCCAGCATCCCAATGGAATCGTCAGCAGCGAAACCTGGCTCACCTGGCATGATATTGGCCTTCAGGCTGGTTTCCTGCTGGTCGATGCCGTACTTCACAAACGAGCCTTTGGTACCGTGAACGATAAACTTCGGATAGTCGATTTTCACCAAGTGACTGGTTTTAACAATGGCTTTCAGAGAGCCGTAGAACAGCTGCGCTTCAAAGGTATCGTCCGGATTCGCTTTGTTGCGCAGGCTGCGGATGTCATAGGCCACGCAATCGGGACGACCGAACAGCGAGATAATCTGATCCATGGTGTGTACGCCCAGACCATAGAATGCGCCGTCCTGCGGCAGTCCCGGCTTGGTTTCCGCCACGGGGCGGTAGTAATCGAAATGGCTTTCAACCTCAACAATTTCACCGAGCTTGCCGCTCTCAATCGCTTTTTTAGCGGTGAGGAAGCAGGAATCAAAACGACGGTTCTGATATGGCGTAACGGTCAGCCCTTTGCTTTGCGCCAGTTCGAACAGTGCTTTTGCTTGCGCAAGCGTCGGCGTGAAGGGTTTCTCAACCAACACGTTTTTACCCGCTTCCAGCGCGCGTTTGGCGTATTCAAAATGGCTGTCAGCATGGGTACAGACGATCACCAGCTTCACCTGCGGATCGTTTAAGATCTCGTCAAGGTCACTGGTGAAGTGAATATGTGAATATTGTGGCGCCTGCTCTTCCGGCTTGGCGTGGCGGCGAAAAATGTGCGCGACATGCCAGCTATCTTTGCGGTTGAGGACGTACGGCAAATGGTAGCGAGTGGTGCTTTTACCAAAACCAATAAATGCGCAGTGTAAGGTCATGAGACGATCCTTTCGAAGGTGATTGTCTACACCATAGCGCAAAGCGGCTGGAGACTGAATGTTGGATTCTTTGCCGGATGGCGCTTGAACTGCACCACAGGGCGACAGGATCGGCCGTCGGCGTCGCAGGCAGTTTGTTCACGGCAAGCGCGCAGGGCCCGGAGCGTACTAAATGTACGTGAGGAGCACGAGCACTTCCCGGGGACGAAATGGTAAGTAAGCCAGGCAGACACAAAACCTCAAAAAAAAAAGCCAGCAAAAGCTGGCTAAAGTAATACTGGAAGCAATGTGAGCAATGTCGTGCTTTCAGGTTCTCCGTAGGGGTTCCCCTGAATGCAGAGCAATAATAATCATTCTCATTCGCACTTGTCTACTTCTTTTTGCAAAAAAATGCAGTTGACGGAATTTTCTTTCTCAGCGAGTGTAAATACACAATTAACCCTGCTGGAGATAAGGAATGAGTGAGATAGTGATACGCCACGCTGAACCGAAAGATTACGACGCAATTCGTCAGATCCACGCCCAGCCGGAGGTGTACCACAACACGCTACAGGTTCCTCATCCTTCCCTCGAGATGTGGCAAGCGAGGCTAACCGAGCAAGCCGGGGTCAAACAACTGGTTGCCTGCATTGACGATATCGTCGTGGGGCATCTCTGTATTGAGGTCGCGCAACGTCCGCGGCGCAGCCATGTGGCCGATTTTGGTATCTGCGTGGATGCACGGTGGCACAATCGCGGCGTTGCCAGCGCGTTGATTCGCACGATGATCGACATGTGCGACAACTGGCTGCGCGTCGAGCGTATTGAGCTAACGGTATTTGTTGATAATGAGCCAGCCGTGGCGGTGTATAAGAAATACGGCTTTGAAATCGAAGGCACAGGTAAGAAATACGGCCTGCGCAACGGTGAATACGTTGATGCCTACCTTATGGCGCGCGTGAAATAAAATTAAGGGCGAGTCTTATCGCCCTTCTTATTGAAAGGACGCAAGAGTGAAAAAGTACCTTCTCCTGGTGTTGCTGGCAGCACTCTCCCCTGCTTTCGCCACTACCGTACAAAATCTCGATTCCGTGCCCAGCGCTATTCAACACCCGGAAGGTAAACAGATTTTTGCTGAGCAAATGAAGGGCGTAACGCCCGTCAAATGGTTTGGCGAACTGCCACAAGGGTTAGATGTTGCCCAATGGATTGGCTGGGTTGCGCCGAACGAAGATCCTAATAATCTGATCCTCACCGGCGCCAAAGCATGGGGAAAAGAGGGTAAATATATTGGCATTGCCTGTTTTGCTGACAATCAGGCCGATGCCGGGCAGGCAAAAAAGTACGCGGATAACACCTGTCCGGAAAACTACAACAACGGACGCGCCAATAAATTATATCTCGGCGTTTTCTCCTGGCAGAACCAACAGCTGCAGCCGATTGCCCGCTCGGAAAAACCATTAAACCAGATCTCAGCGTGGAATAAAGCTGCCGAGAAAGAGAGCGATGATGAGTCCGTCAGACCGCTGGCTTATTATACAAAATTGGATCTGGCACCGTACCGGATCGCTCCCGATACTCTGGCGTTCGGGGTGCGCGGTGGCTACTCCGATGCCTACTCCGGCGGTGGGGCATTTTATGAAGTGCTGGAACTCTACACCATCAAAGACAGCAAGATAATCAACGTGTTTTCTGACCTTGTTTATTACTATTCGGATATCGCCGGAGACTGGAATAAAGACGGCACAAGGCAGCACGACATCAGCGAGAGTAAGTACATCCTGAAATTGCGGTCGGCAAAGACGCAGGGATTTTATGATTTAGAGGTCGTGAACCTGCAGGATAAAAGCAGCCAAATATTTCACTGGTCTGAATCACTGCAGGGATATGCACCATAAATAAATGAATGGAAATCAGATATACAGAGGTGAAAAATGTTAAGTAACAGTGATGTCGGACTTGTTAAAATCATTGTCAATATGGCTATATTTTTAGAATTTACCAGCTCTGATTTGCTTGATCCTGACTGCGCTGTAGAAGCAATAGAGGATCTTGCCATTGAGCTGCAATCCTTAAGTCGTGAAGATAGAGATAACATAATTGATATATTTAATAATTTATCAAAAGAATATACGGGTGATAAAGCAGAATATGTTCAAAATCTGCCAGAAACATTAGGTATTCTCTAATACGGCTCTACAATAACCTTGAAAAGTTCATCACATCATAAACAAAAATCAAGTGGAAGTTATGACAATAACTGCAATTGAATTGAACGTATTGAAAATCATGGCTGAAACAGACATTGCCTGGAACTGGATGGTTCTGGATCGTACTCTTGCTGTGAGAAACATTCCTGGGTTTAGTAATGTCGCGAATATCGTAACCAGCCTTGTTAATAATGGATTAGTTAATATTGTCTATAATGAAGACAAATCGAGACAGCGTTATAGAGTTTCCGAAAATGGTTTTAAATTTCTCAAAAACCAGTCTGAACATGGATGGGAGGTAACGTAGCCAGGCTCGTGGAGTGTAGAATCAAAGCAAATTTATTCTACATAGCCTCCATGTTTTACCGCCATCAATAAATTTCATATGGCACAGACTTTCCGAATTTAATCAGTTCGGAAGATTTAGCCATATTGATGCTAACCGACTCGATAACATAACTACCCATTATATAAAAGACAAAAACTCACCCCCCTAGCTATTCATATTCAGACTCCCCTCAACAAAATTCACTTAAAGTGAAAATTTTTGTTTCTGCTATATACGAACACCATCAAAAAGCGTAATTAAAAATGGAAGAATAAAAACTTCCGTTTTACGATAATACGTAATAAAAGGATAAGGATGTCATGAGTGATATCGTCTATCTGATGGTTTCAGGACAGCAACAAGGCGCCATTTCTGACGGATGTGGAACCACTGTATCTGTGGGTAATCGCTGGCAAATCGGACACGAGGACGAAATCTTTGCCTTTTCGCTCGCTAATAGTATAACCAGTACCGGCAAAGGCTCTCAGTTGCACGGACTACGCTTTTGTAAGCTGATCGATAAAAGCACGCCGTTGTTTGTTAATGCGATTAACAACAACGAACAGTTGTATATGGAGTTTTATTTCTACCGCATTAATAGATTCGGTAGATGGGAGAAGTATTATTATATTCAACTGCGGGGAGCATTCTTATCCAGTATTCGACACCAGTTCAGTGAAAATAGTTTAGATACAGAAACAATAACCATCAGCTATGAATACATCCTCTGCAAACACCTTGTTGCCAACACTGAGTTCAGCTACCTGGCGTTACCAGCAAATTACAACCGCCTGTTTATCCCCCCTCCAAAAACTCCCGCAAACAACGGTCTCAAAACGTTAAACAGCAAAGGGGTTGGCAGACTGCTTGCCGCCGGAGGGATCTACAACGGGAATATAGAGGGGTTCAGGGAAATAGCGGAGAAGTTGGGAGGTGATGCGCCAGCGGGTTACGAGCAGGTTATGAACGATCAAACAAAAGGAACCATAATAGCCTTAGCATCAATCGCATCTGTTTTTGGAATGGGTCGGTTAGGATTAGCTTCGGAAGTGGAAAAGCTCGGACAGGTAAAAGTCAGGAAGCCACTATCAGTTCCAGATAGCATTGATGCTACTACCATTGCGACAACAAGGCAGAATTATCGCGCGATTGCCGCCGGTGTGGAGAACTTGAGTGTTACACAAACAAAAACTCTGACACAATTGCCCAAAGTGGGTTCAAGAATTATTGTAACCAAAGACTTTGGGCAGAATGATTTAGCGGCACTTAGTGCTGCTACAGGCGACGAGTTTGCAATGTTTACAACAGGTGGCAGAAGATTGATTATTCGCGGAAATGCAACCGGAGTACCGATAGGTGCTGTCGAAGCTGAAGAGCTTGCAGCTAAAGGCTGGCGATGGTCCAGCCATGTTCATCCAGATGGGACATTAAGATCGTCTCTTGGTGATAGAGCGATTTTAAAGATATTTAGGGATCACAATTTGAATAGTAAGAGTTCTATATCTGACCCTTATGGACGCAGATTTAACTTTTCACCTGATGGCGATTTAATTAGCCCTGAATGGAGACCATAGAATGAAAAAAATACCGTTAGACGTTTTAGAGCAAAAAGCAAAAAAAATAAGCAGAGACACATTAGGTGATTATATATTGCCAGACGATATATTTTCGCAATTGGTATTAGGAACAATTATTGATGGCGATGATAGAGTTTTTGTTTTATTCATACCTAAAGAACTTGCAAAAGATGCAATAGATATTCTCAGAATAAGAATGAATATTTACTCTGGGGAGGGTTTTGTTGAATATGTTGGGCTTGAGCGAAAAAAGAAATAGATCAACGATAAAGCTTCGTATAGTCAGGAGGATCTCTATGATCACTTACGAAGAAGCCATAAACAAAGCCAATAAGTACCTTAGCGATGCGGATGCTCCTGTCGTCATCACACTCCACGGACGGTTTGCAGAAGGTTGGTTTTTTTGCTTCGAATCGAGGGAATACCTCGAAACCGGAGACAACGCTTCCCGCCTGGCAGGAAATGTGCCTTTCATCATCGATAAAGATAGCGGTGAAATCGTTGATTTAGGTACTGCCTGGCCGCTGGAGAAATATTTAAAAGACTACGAAACGAGCAAAACAACACGAAGCTAAGCTCACTCGGATACGATCAACTATGATAACTGAAACAGAATTTAACGTACTGAAAGTTATGGCCGAAAAAGATATTAACTGGAACTGGATAGCTCTGGATCGTGCGCTTTATACGAGAAACGTTCCTGGATTTGGTAACGTTGCGAATATCGTAACGAGCCTTGTCAATAGCGGATTGGTTGATGTTGTATATGGCGAAGATAAATCAAGACCACGCTACAAAGTAGCCCAAAATGGCTTTAACTTGATCAAAGAGCAACAGCATCTTTTTTAGTTTGAAATATTATGTTCGCTAAAAATTAAACTGTCCAAATCAGCCCTCTCCGACCGAAGAGGGCCGTTATCTTTAGTATCCCGCCGTTAAATCATCCACGGAACGTGGGTCGGACGCGCCATACAGTGCACCATCCGGTCCAACCATAATGCTCTGCGTGCTGCCCATCGTTTCCTTCAGCGCGACTTTCTGCCCTTTCTGCTCCAGCAGCTTAATGGTGTCCGGGCTAAACCCTTTCTCAACGCGCAGTTCATCGGGCAACCACTGATGATGGAAGCGCGGCGCGTTGGTCGCTTCGGCGACGTTCATTCCAAAATCAATGCTGTTAACCACCATTTGCAGCACGGTGGTGATAATGCGGCTCCCGCCAGGGCTGCCGGTAACCAGCCAGGTTTTCCCGTCTTTTACCACGATAGTCGGCGACATTGATGACAGCGGACGCTTCTTCGGTCCGACCGCGTTAGCATCGCCGCCCATCAGCCCGTAAACGTTCGGCACGCCCGGCTTGGCGGAGAAATCGTCCATTTCGTTATTGAGCAGAATGCCGGTGTTACCCGCCACAATCCCGGTGCCGAAGGTGGTGTTCAGCGTATAGGTCACCGCCACGGCATTGCCGTCTTTATCCACCACCGAGAAGTGAGTGGTCTGATTGCTTTCATACGGGGCGAGCTTGCCAGGTTTAATCTGGCTGGAAGGCTTAGCCTTGTTGATATCAATCTGATCGGCAAGCGTTTTAGCATAGGCTTTGTTGGTCAGTGCCTGCCATGGCACTTTCACAAAATCGGGATCGCCCAGATACTCCGAGCGGTCAGCGTAGGCATATTTCTCCGCTTCAGCCATGACCTGCATGGCGTCGGCGCTGCCAAACCCGTACTTCTTCATATCAAAGTTTTCAAGAATATTGAGGATCTGCACGATGTGAATACCGCCAGAGGACGGCGGCGGCATGGAGAAGACCTGATACCCGCGATAGTCACCGCTAATCGGCGTACGCTCCACGGCTTTATAGCTGGCTAAGTCCTCTTTGGTCATCAGCCCACCGTTCTTCTGCATTTCCCCGGCGATCTGATCGGCAATAGCCCCTTTATAAAACGCATCCGGGCCGCTTTCGGCAATCATTTCCAGGCTTTTCGCCAGGTTCTTTTGCACCAGCTTATCGCCTTTTTTCAGTGGCTCGCCGTCTTTCCAGAAAATGGCTTTGCTGTTCTCGTGATTAGGGAGCACTTCACTGCCATAGGTTTTCAGATCGCCGGCCAGTGCGTCATTAACCACAAAACCCTCTTCCGCCAGCTTCATCGCCGGACGTACCACTTTGTTCAGCGGCATCGTGCCGTATTTCTCCAGCGCCAGCGAGAAACCCGCGACGGTACCTGGCGTACCGGATGCCAGATGCGACGTCAGCGACTTTTTCGCATCGGCGTTGCCCTGCTCATCAAGGAACATGTCGCGGGTCGCGCCAGCAGGGGCCATTTCGCGAAAATCAATCGCCGTGGTGTTACCGTCTTTGGTACGCAGCAGCATAAAACCGCCACCGCCCAGATTGCCCGCCTGGGGATGCGTCACCGCCAGCGCGTAGCCAACGGCCACGGCGGCATCGACGGCATTCCCACCCTGTTTAAGAATATCCACCCCCACCTGAGTGGCAAGCGCATCCACGGAGGCCACCATCCCCTGCTGCGCACGCACGGGATGGAACACATCCTCCTCAACACCGTATGATACCGGCGGCGTTGCAGCCGGAGCGGCCGCAACGCTAAAACAACTTCCTGAGAGCAGAGCAGCAATGGCTACCCGGCGTAAAAACGTCGGTTTTATCATCGTTATTCTCCAGATGTATGGGGTCAGCCCCCACTAAGCCTGGTGCATAACTCTGAAATAATCATCGTAACGGCGAGAAAGGAGTAAACTTAAGAGATCCCCGAGAGGAGAAAAGCGATGAAACGACTCTTACTTTTAGCCATGTTGTTGCCGTTTGCAGGCTTTGCACAGCCCATCAACACCATGAATAACCCGAATCAACCCGGTTATCAGATCCCGAGCCAGCAGCGTATGCAAACCCAAATGCAATCGCAGCAGATTCAGCAGAAAGGGATGCTCAATCAGCAGTTGCAAACGCAGACGCGTATGCAACAACAGCATATGGAAAACCAAATCAATTCCAACTCCCAGCGCGTCCTTCAGTCTCAGCCTGGCGAGTTTAATTCCAGCCAGCAGCAAATGCTGCCCAACAGCAACGGTGGGATGTTAAGTGGAACCCGTAACCCGGACAGCTCGCTGAATAAGCAACATATGCTGTCGGAGAAAAAGAACGGCGACATGCTGAAGCCCTCCAGCACGCCGCAGCCTAACGTTCCGTTAAAAACAATTGGGCCTTAACAGGGCTGGAAATCCGGACCAATCGTATCAATGGCATCGGTACAGATGCAGTCCACTCCCCAGCGTAGCAGTTCCGCCGCGCGCTGGGGTCGGTTGACGGTATACACCAGAATACGCAGCCCTGCGTCGCGCAGCGCATCCACGCGCGCTTCATCCAGCAGCTTGTGATTAAGATGAATAGAGACGCAGCCCAGCCGCGTTGTCAGCTCACGCCAGTCCTCGCGCCACTCATCAAGCAGTAAGCCTCTCGGCAGTTCAGGCGCCGCCTGCTGCGCCGCTTCAAGCGCGTCAATTTCAAAGGATGACAACAGCGGTGGTGTCATTCCCGCCCACAGTTCCCGAGCGGCCAGCGCTACGGCTTTGCCGGTTAACGTTCCGGTGCCGGTGGTAGGTTTAATTTCAATATTCGCCATCATACCGTGCTGACGGCAGCGCTCGGCCACTTGCGAGAGCAGCGGTAGCGGTTCGCCTTTAAACTCACCGCTAAACCAGCCGCCGGCGTCCACGCGCAATAAATCCTGCCAGTTCAGCTCGCCTGCCACACCCCAACCATTGCTGGTGCGTTCCAGGTTGTCGTCATGCAGCAAGAAGATCTCACCGTCTTTCGACAATTTAGCGTCAAACTCAATCATGGTATGCCCGTATCGCGCCCCCATGTCGATCGCCGCCAGGGTGTTTTCCGGTGCCAGCTTACCGCCGCCGCGATGGGCGACGATATGGGGGTAAGGCCAGTTACTCATACGCGTTGTCCTGTTTCGCCATCAAAAAGATGCAGATGATTTTCTGGCAGATGCAGCCACAGCGTGCTGCCTGCCGTCGGGCGATGCTGATGCGCCAGTCGCACCACCAGCTTTTGCTCACCCCAACGTCCGTGTGCCAGGTTATCCGCTCCCAGCATTTCCAGCGTGTCGACGACCAACGGCACGCCGCCTTCGGCCTGCGAGCTTAGCGCAATATGCTCCGGGCGGATACCCAACGTCATGTTACGCCCACCAGACTCCCTCGCGCTTCTGCCGAGGGGCAACGTCATGCCGTCATCCAGCTCAAAATGGGTGCCCGAGGCGCTGATGCGCCCGTCCAGCAGATTCATCGCCGGGCTGCCGATAAAACTCGCCACAAAGCGGCTGGCAGGCTTTTCATATACCTCAACCGGCGTGCCGATCTGCTCGGCAATGCCTTTGTTCATCACCATCACCCGCTGGGCGAGGGTCATCGCTTCAACCTGATCGTGCGTCACATACAGTGAGGTGGTTTTCAGTCGGCGATGCAGATGTTGTAACTCCAGACGCATCTGTACGCGCAGCTTGGCATCGAGGTTAGACAGCGGCTCATCAAACAGGAATACCGCTGGGTCACGGACAATCGCCCGCCCCATCGCCACACGCTGGCGCTGACCGCCAGAAAGCTCGCGCGGACGACGCTTGAGCAGTTCACCCAGCTCGAGAATTCGCGCCGCCTCTTTCACCCGTTCGGCAATATGCTCCTTGCCCATCCCACGGATTTTCAGCCCCCAGGCCATATTTTCTTCCACGCTCATATGTGGGTAGAGCGCGTAGTTCTGAAAGACCATCGCAATGCCGCGATCCTTAGGCTCCATTTCGGTGACGCGTTTATTATCAATCCAGATATCGCCGCCGCTCACCCGTTCAAGCCCGGCCACCATCCGTAGCAGCGTTGACTTACCGCAGCCGGATGGGCCAACCATCACGATAAATTCTCCGTCCGCGACATCCAGCGTCAGCGGTTTAATCACCTGGGTTTTGCCGTCCCAGCTTTTGGTTACTGCCTGTAGTTTTAAACCAGCCATTTTTATTTCTCACTATCGACCAGGCCACGTACGAAGGCACGCTGCATGGCTAACACGATGATTACCGGAGGGATGAGCGTCAGCAGCATGGCTGCCATTACCTGATTCCACTGCGTGGTGCCTTCACCAGTAGCGATCATGCCTTTGATACCTGCCACCGCAGTGCCCAAATTGACATCGGTAATAATTAACAACGGCCACAAATACTGGTTCCAGCCGTAGATAAAGGTGATCACAAACAGCGCCGCCAGATTGGTTTTTGACAGCGGTAGTACAATATCGCGGAAAAAACGCATCGGTGACGCGCCGTCAATACGCGCCGCCTCAACCAGCTCATCCGGCAGGGTCATAAAAAACTGCCGGAACAGGAACGTCGCAGTCGCCGATGCCATTAACGGCAGCGTCAGACCCGCATAGCTGTCGAGCATTTTCAGGTTGGCGATCACTTCCACCGTCGGGAAAATACGCACCTCGACCGGCAGCATCAGCGTGATAAAAATCATCCAGAAGAACAGGTTACGCAGTGGAAAGCGGAACCAGACGATGGCGAATGCGGAGAGCATAGAGACGGTGATTTTCCCTACTGTAATACTGAACGCCATGATGAAACTGTTGAGCATCATCAGCCAGAACGGCGCGCTGTTAACGCCCACGCCGTTGACCCAGATGTATTTCATGTTTTCCAGCAGCTGTGTGCCGGGAACCAGCGTCATCGGCGTTTCAAAGACTGCTTTGTTATCCAGCGTCGCCGCGACAAACGCGACGTACAGCGGAAACAGGATCACCATGATCCCCATAATCAACATGGCATGGCTGAATATTGTCAGCCCACGACGATTCTCAATCATTGGTAACGCACCTTACTTTCCACATAGCGGAACTGCACCACCGTCAAAATAATGACCAGGAACATCAGCACTACCGATTGGGCGGCCGAGGCGGAGAGATCCAGCCCGACAAAGCCTTCGCGATAGATCTTATAAATCAACGTAGTGGTCGCCTGTACCGGCCCACCCGCCGTAGCGGCATCGATCACCGGAAAGGTATCAAAGAAGGCATAAACCAGATTCACCACCAGCAGAAAGAAGCTGACCGGTGCAATCAGCGGCAGCGCCAGCTTAAAGAAGCGGCGAACCGGTCCCGCACCATCAATCGCGGCGGCTTCAATCAGCGACCGCGGAATAGACTGTAGTGCGGCAAAGAAGAACAGAAAGTTGTAACTAATCTGCTTCCAGACCGACGCAAACACCACCAGAAACATCGCCTGACCGCTGTTTTGCGCATGGTTCCAGTCATAGCCAAACTCACCGAGAAAATGGGTAATCAGCCCGCGCCCTGGGTTAAACAGGAAGATCCACAATACGGCGGCGACGGCGGGCGCGACGGCATAAGGCAACAGCATCAGCGTCTGGTAAAAACGGCTGCCGCGCACCACGTAATTCACCAGCGCCGCAAAAAATAACGACACCAGCAAACCGCTTACCGTGACTAACGTACTGAACTTAATGGTGGTCCAGAATGAATCAAGGTAGTACGGGTCATGAAACAGCGCGATAAAGTTTTCCAGTCCGACAAACTGGCTAGAAAGACCAAACGGATCAACGGATTGTAGTGAGTACCACAGCGCTTCACCGGCGGGCCAGATAAAGAAAATAACGGTGATAACCAGCTGCGGGGCCACCAGCAAATAGGGAAGCCAGCGCGAGCGGAACACCGGACGGGATGAAGACATGTAGGTTCTTTTCCTGGAAGGTGCCAGATTGCGGTGCACACACCGTATCCGGCCTACAAACTACACGCATTTGTAGGCCGGGTAAGTCGCAGCCGCCACCCGGCATTTCACATTACGATTTAGTCGATTGCTCAAAGCGGCGCAGTAACTGATTGCCACGCTCAACGGCAGCATCCAGCGCCTGCTGCGGGGTTTTCTTCCCGGTCCAGACGCTTTCCAGTTCTTCATCTACGATGGTGCGGATCTGCGGCATGTTGCCCAGACGCAGCCCTTTGGTGAACGGCAACGGTGGCTTGTTCAGCATCTGGCGGGTGGCGATATCAGCCCCAGGATTCTTATCATAGAAGCCCTGCTCGCGGGTCAAGTCGTACGCGGCGGTGGTAATGGGCAGGTAGCCGGTCTTCTGGTGCCATTCGGCAGCAACTTCAGGCTTCGCCAGGAAGTTGAGGAACTGCGCCACGCCTTCGTAGGTTGCTTTGTCTTTACCCTGCATCACCCACAGGCTGGCTCCCCCGATAATCGCGTTCTGCGGCGCGCCCTTCACATCGGCATCGTACGGCATCATGCCGACGCCATAGTTGAATTTGGCGTAGTGGCGGATGTCAGCCAGAGAACCGGAAGAGGCGGTGGTAATGGCACAATCCCCGTTATAGAACTTCTCGGTAGACTCGTCTTTACGCCCGAAGTAGCTGAAATCCCCTTTTTTGTTCAACTCTTCCAGCAGGGCGATATGTTTCACCTGTTCCGGTTTATTGAATTCCAGCACCGCGTCAGTACCGTCAAAGCCGTTGTTTTTGGTAGCCACCGGCAGACCATTCCAGGCGCTGAAGTTTTCAATCTGAATCCATCCCTGCCAGCCGCTGGCGTAGCCGCACTTCATGCCTGCTGCTTTCAGCTTCGCGGTGTATTCCGCCAGATCCTGCCAGGTTTTTGGCGGCTGCTCAGGGTCTAAACCGGCTTTTTTGAAGGCATCTTTGTTGTAGTACAGCACCGGCGTGGAGCTGTTAAACGGCTGGGAGAGTAAGTGTCCGCTTTTAGAGTCGGTGTAATAACCGGAAACCGTCGGCACGAACTGAGACTCATCGAAGTTAATACCAGCCTCTTTGAATACTTCATAGACCGGTTTAATGGCTTTCGAGGCCATCATCGTTGCCGTGCCCACTTCATAAACCTGCAGTAGCGCAGGTGCGTTTCCGGTACGGAAAGCCGCAATACCTGCGCTCAGGCTCTGCTCGTAGTTGCCTTTGTACTGCGGAACAATTTTGTAGTCGGGATTGGCGGCATTAAAACGTTGCGCCAGTGAATCAACTTCTTTACCCAGTTCACCTTCCATTGAGTGCCAGAACGGGATAGTGGTGACGGCCAGAGCCTGACCTGCAAACGCCAGGCTAAGTGCCAGTCCTAAAGCTGTATGTCGTAACGATATCATCGGTTATCTCTCTTGTTGTGCCGGATGCGCGATATCACGCGTTTTATGCTCGCGGGGGTAACATGACATGCTCGAATGACAGAAAAATAACTTTTTTATTACAAAAAAAAGATAGTAAGGCGACAAACAGATGGCAAGGCGGTGAAAGCGTAGTGACAGGAAAATGCGGGGTGGTGCACAACAAAGCCGAGTAACGCTATGTCTTACCCGGCCAGGATGACGTTATCTGTTGCAGCCAGCAAGGAACATTAATCTTTACGCCAGCGTCGTTCATATTCATTCTGTAAACGCTGCTGTTCCCGCCGCTCACGTTCGCGCTGAATATCAGATTTCTCATCTTCCCAGCCCGGGCAGACAGAGGAGGTGAACACTTCACAGGGCGAGCTGGACTGGGCTAACGAGTTGTCCGGTTTCTCTTCCCAGATTGAAGGGTCGCGCGGGTCGAACGCTGGCGGTGTTAAGGCCAGGGTATTTGATGAAAGCGTCAAAAACAAACCGCCAATCATCATGCAGATACCGGAACGTATCATCCTTTCTCCATGTTCACTGTTATTATTGATAACTATTCTCAATAATAACATAGAGCAATAAAAAGGGGCCATATCAGGCCCCCTTGTCCATTCAGAGAATGTTAACCGCCCAGATACGCGCTGCGCACTGCTTCGTTAGCCAGTAACGCATCACCGGTGTCTTCCAGCACCACATGACCGTTTTCCAGCACGTAGCCGCGATCGGCGAGCTTCAGCGCCTGGTTAGCGTTCTGTTCGACGAGGAAGATTGTCATCCCCTGCTCGCGCAGTTGTTCGATGGTGTTGAAGATCTGCTGGATGATAATCGGCGCCAGACCCAGCGACGGCTCATCAAGCAGCAGCAGCCGCGGCTGACTCATCAGCGCACGGCCTATCGCCAGCATCTGCTGTTCACCGCCGGACATCGTGCCCGCACGCTGAATTCGACGTTCATGCAGGCGGGGAAACAGGTCATACACCCACTTGATGCGTTCCTGAAACTGGTCCTTTTCGGCAAAGAAACCGCCCATCGCCAGGTTCTCTTCCACCGTCATGCGGGAAAACACGCGACGCCCTTCCGGAACAATCGCTACCGCTTCGCGCATGATTTTCGCCGTCTGCCAGTCGGTAATGTCTTTACCATCAAAGACAATTCGCCCACTTGTCGCTCGCGGATCGCCGCACAGCGTACCAAGCAGCGTGGTTTTTCCCGCGCCGTTGGCGCCGATAAGCGTCACGATTTCACCCTGATTGATATACAAGCTGACGTCGTGCAGCGCCTGTATCTTGCCGTAGTGGGCGCTGACTTTGTCAAAGGACAACATGACTTTTTCCATATTATGCGTCACCACCATTATGCTTCACCTAAATAGGCGCGGATCACGTCCGGGTTGTTACGAATCTGTTCCGGCGTCCCGTTCGCCAGCGGCGTGCCCTGATTCACCACGTAAATACGGTCGGAAATACCCATCACCAGCTTCATGTCGTGCTCAATCAACAAAATAGTGGTGTTGTGATGGTTACGCAGTTCAGCAATCAGCTCGTCCAGCTCTTTGGTCTCTTTCGGGTTGAGGCCTGCGGCGGGTTCGTCGAGCATCAGGATTTCCGGCTGGGTCACCATGCAACGTGCAATCTCCAGACGGCGCTGGTCGCCGTAGGCCAGGTTACTGGCCTGACGGTTGGCGTGCTCCAGCAAACCAATACGCTCCAGCCAGGTGGCGGCGCGATCCAACGCTTCACTCTGCGCGCGACGGAACGACGGGGTTTTCAACAGGCCGGAGAAGACGCCGGTTTTCAGCTGCTGATGTTGCGCCACCAGCAGGTTTTCAATCACCGTCATCTCGCGAAACAGACGCACGTGCTGGAAAGTACGCACCACACCCATCCGCGCAATTTGCTGACCCGGCAGCCCTTCCAGATGCTGGTCGCGCAGCTTAATCGTCCCACCCGTCGGCTTATAAAAACCGGTCAGGCAGTTAAAGACCGTGGTTTTTCCCGCGCCGTTTGGCCCGATTAACGAGACGATCTCCTGTGGTCTCAGCTCCAGTTCAACGTTGTTTACCGCCAGCAGACCGCCGAAGCGCATCATCAGGCCGTTGACGGATAATAATGGCTGACTCATGCCTGCTCTCCTTTTGCTTCCCCGTTTTTCAGCTTCAACTGCGGACGGGTCATCGGCAACAAGCCTTGCGGACGCCAGATCATCATCAGTACCATTAAACCACCCAGCATTAACATGCTGTATTCATTGAAATCACGCATCAGCTCGCGTGACACCACCAGCAGGATGGCCGCGAGGATCACTGCGAACTGTGAGCCCATTCCGCCCAGTACCACAATCGCCAGCACAAAGGCCGACTCGGCAAAGGTGAAGGATTCCGGGCTGACAAAACCCTGACGCGCGGCAAACAACGTACCGGCAAAACCGGCGAACGCGGCGCTGATGGTAAAGGCGGTCAGCTTGATGCGCGTAGGGTTTAAGCCCAACGAGCGACAGGCAATTTCATCTTCGCGCAGCGCTTCCCACGCACGACCCAACGGCATACGCAGCAGACGGTTGATGACAAACAGCGAGAAGACCACCAGCAGCAGCGCCACCAGATAAAGGAAAATCACGCGGTCAGAGGGATCGTACTTCACGTTAAAGAAGTTGCTGAAGGTATCCCAGCCACCTTCACGGGCAGTACGGCTGAACTCCAGACCGAAAAAGGTCGGTTTCGGGATCTGGCTGATACCGTTCGGACCACCGGTCACTTCGGTGTTGTTGAGCAGCAGGATACGGACGATTTCGCCGAAGCCTAAAGTCACAATCGCCAGATAGTCACCGCGCAGGCGCAGTACCGGAAAGCCGAGCATAAAGCCCGCAGCAGCGGAAACCAGCCCCGCCAGCGGCAGACAGGTCCAGAAGCCGAGTCCGTAATAGTGGTTCAGCAGCGCGAAGGTGTAAGCACCGATGGCATAGAAGCCGCCGTAACCCAGCACCAGCAGACCGGAAAGTCCCACCACCACGTTTAAGCCGAGGCCGAGGATGATATAAATCATCGTCAGCGTGGCAATATCAACCGTACCGCGCGACACCATAAACGGCCACGCCACGGCAATCACCAGCAGCGCGACCAGGAACAGCTTCTGTTTAACGGTGGAGCCATCAATCGCCGGCAGAATAAACTTCGGTCCGGACACGCTCTTCAGGCCCTTCTGGAAAGCTGGACGCAACAGTTGGAAGAGAAAAACCACGCCAGTGCCGATAAACACCCACTGCCAGCGGATATCCGCGGCGGTATCCACCACCAGTTTGGTGCCGTCAAGCTCCAACTGGACGCCCATAAAGACGCCCGCCAGGATGAAGAACATCGCGGCAGAGAGCAGCGCCATTGCAAAATGCATCGGTTTCATACTTTCTCTACCTCCGGGCGACCCAGAATACCGGTCGGCATCACCAGCAGCACCAGAATCAGCAGCGCGAATGAAACCACGTCTTTGTATTCGGTACTCAGATAAGCAGAGGAGAGCGCTTCCGCGACCCCCAGAATCAGACCGCCGATCATCGCCCCAGGAATGCTGCCGATGCCGCCCAGTACCGCCGCGGTAAAGGCTTTCATCCCGGCCATAAAGCCGATATAGGGGTTAATTACGCCGTAGAACTGGCCGAGCAGTACGCCCGCTACCGCCGCCATTGCCGCGCCAATCACAAAGGTCAGCGCAATCACGCGATCGGTATTTATGCCGAGCAGGCTGGCCATTTTCAGGTCTTCCGCGCAGGCACGGCAGGCACGGCCCATACGGGAGTAACGGATAAACAGCGTCAGCGCCAGCATCGCCAGGAAGGTTACAATCCAGATAACCAACTGCATAGTGGTGATGGAAGCAGAGAAGTTTTCGCTACTGCCGACGGTCCACTGGCCGTTAAACAGGCTGGGCAGCGCCACATCGCGCGAACCTTCCGTCAGGCTGACGTAGTTTTGCAGGAAGATGGACATCCCGATAGCGGAAATCAGCGCGATCAGGCGCTTAGAGCTGCGCACGGGCCGATACGCTACGCGTTCAATGCTCCAGCCGTAGGCGCTGGCAATCACAATCGCGCCGACAAAGCCCGCCGCGACCAGTAGCCAGCTGGAATCAATACCCATCATCATTAGCGCAGCGATGATCATAAAGGAGACATAGCTGCCGATCATATACACCTCGCCGTGGGCGAAGTTGATCATGCCGATAATGCCGTACACCATCGTGTAACCGATAGCGATCAGCGCGTAGGTGCTTCCCAGCGTGACGCCGTTAAACATCTGCTGCAAGAAATAGAAGAACTGCTCGGACATAAGGTAACCTTTCTTAACCCGCCCGTTTTGCACGGGCGGTGGGATAACTCGTCTTCAGCTATTACTTCGCGACGGTCGATGATCCGTCCGCGTGCCACTGGAAGACACCAAACTCAAATCCCTTCAAATCGCCTTTTTCGTCCCATTTCAGCGGCCCAATCACGGTGTCAGCCCCGTGTGCTTTCAGATCTTTCACCAGCTCCAACGGCTCTTTGCTACCGCTGCGATCCATTGCTGTCGCCAATGACTGGACGGCGGCATAAGTGATCCACACGTACGGCCCGGTTGGATCTTTCTTGTCAGCTTTGAGCGCATCGACGATAGCTTTATTCGCCGGATCCTGGTCATAGCGTTTTGGCATGGTCACCAGCATGCCTTCAGCGGCATCACCGGCAATATTAGACAGCGACGCATTGCCCACGCCCTCAGGTCCCATAAACTGGGTATTCAGCCCGACGGAGCGAGCCTGGCGCAGCATTTGTCCCATTTCCGGGTAGTAGCCGCCGTAATAAACAAAATCGATATTTTCTTTTTTAAGGCGGGCGATCAGCGCAGAAAAATCTTTTTCCCCGGCAGTGATCCCGTCAAAGAAGACGATATTGGCTTTGCCCGCTTTCAGGCTCTCCTGCACTGAACGCGCCAGGCCTTCACCGTATTGCTGTTTATCGTGAATGATGGCGATGCGTTGCGGCTTCACCTTCTCCAGAATGTATTTCGCGGCGGTCGGCCCCTGAGAGGAGTCCAGGCCCGCTGTACGCATAATGTGTGCGTAACCGCGCTGGGTAAGTTCCGGGTTGGTCGCGCCCGGGGAAATCATCAGAATGCCTTCGTCTTCATAGATATCTGATGCGGGCTGCGTGGAAGATGAGCACAGATGACCAATAACGTACTGAATGCCGTCATTGACGATTTTGTTCGCTACCGCAACGGCCTGTTTCGGATCGCAGGCATCGTCATATTCGACGGCAACCAGTTTGTCGCCTTTGACCCCGCCTTTGGCATTGATATCTTTAATGGCCTGACGTGCGCCATTAAATTCCATATCACCCCACTGCGCGACCGGACCTGACATCGCCCCGACAACAGCAACCTTGATATCCTCCGCCATGACCGCGTGTGACATTGCCAGTGCTATCACCCCTGCGATGATTGTTTTCGCATTCCGTTTCATTTTCCTGAATCCCCATTCGTGATGATGTATATATTTTGTATTTATGTGGTTAAAAAGCAGACTGTGCTTTTTTTGAACTGCACTATTTTTACCAGTCTCGTTAATGGTTTAGCGCAGTTTTTTAAGCAAATTACGGCTAAAATCTCTATTTTTCAGTCGATTAAGAAAAGATAATATTCTGCTTTTCACTATAGATAAACAAAAAAAAGTGCATTTGTCAGCATAAAATAACGGCACAAAGAGCGGAATAAAATGCTGCATTCCAGGGTATTATCCTGCCTGTTTTTCAATCTCTACTGTTTCAATCTGTCATTGTCGTTGTTACAAAACTATTAACCTGGTTAATCGCATTAAAAAGAGAAAGCATCCGGGCGAATTATTTCGGTACACTGATTCCATCTTTTGTGATTTGGACATGCTGTTAATGAAGCTGACCATCGTTCGTTTAGATAACTTTAGCGACCAGGACCTGATTGATCTGGGCAAAATCTGGCCGGAATATTCCGCCTCATCATTAAGCGTAGATGAAACGCACCGGATCTACGCCGCACGCTTTAACGAGCGTCTGTTAGGCGCCGTGCGAGTAACCCTGAGCGGCACACAAGGCGCACTGGATTCATTGCGCGTGCGCGATATCACCCGCCGTCGCGGCGTCGGGCAGTATTTGATCGAAGAAGTGATCCGGGAAAACCCTGACGTGAGTTCGTGGTGGATGGCCGACGTCGGCGTTGAAGACCGCAGCGTGATGGCCGCATTTATGCAGATGTTAGGATTTACGGCCCAGGAGAATGGCTGGGAAAAGCGCTAAAAAAAGCCGGGTGGCGTTAACGCTTACCCGGCACTCGATCACTTGGCGTCAGTCGCCGTACCATTAGCATGCCAGTCAAACACGCCGAATTCGAAGCCTTTCAGGTCGCCCTTCGCATCCCATGACAGCGGCCCCATCACAGTTTCCACTGAGTTTGCTTTCAGATACTTGGCAATTTCAGCCGGATCGTCAGACTGGTTCAGACCGGCCTGCAAAGATTGCAGCGCGGCGTAGGTGGTCCATACGAATGCACCACTCGGATCCTGTTTCTTGGCTTTGATAGCATCTACGATGGGTTTGTTCGCTGGAACCTGGTCGTAGTTCTTCGGTTTCGTTACCAGTAAGCCTTCTGCTGATTCA
>Ga0105250_10000274_pt1 | contig 41861 bp, 40 predicted proteins | sample KBSS54metaG_FD_80425 | JGI IMG/M metagenome (GOLD analysis project Ga0105250, IMG submission 80425) | Switchgrass rhizosphere microbial communities from Kellogg Biological Station, Michigan, USA - KBS S5-4 metaG | ecosystem: Host-associated > Plants > Roots > Rhizosphere > Soil | place...
CGCTCGCGCTGCTCGTCCAATGCCTCTGCCCAGCCCGAGAACGGATCATCGCCAGCGGGCTTTTGCGTATCTTCAGTTGCCATTGTTTTCTCCCATCCAGCCAGCGTCGGCGCCACGCAGGCAGTTCTCGACGCGGATTGCGTACTTGTCGTTGTGAGTGCCGTACTGGCACTCGAAAATCGGAACGCCGCCAATGGAGGCGCGGATCAGCGGCTCGCGGTCGAGTTCGATGAAATCGCCGGGGCGCATGGCCAGCAACTGCTCCACCGTGGCGTCGGCACGTGCCAGCTCGGCCACCAGGGTCACCTCGGCGGCCTGGATCTCGCGCTTGAGCACCTTGACCCAGCGGCGGTCCACTTCGATGGAGTCGCCCTGTGTCGAGGAATACAGCACATCACGGATGGGCTCCAGCGTTGCATAGGGCATGCAGATGTGGATGGAGCCCGAGATGTCGCCGATCTCCAGCTGAAAGGCCGTGGACACGACGATTTCGCTGGGCGTGGCGATGTTGGCGAACTGCGGCTGCATCTCCGAACGCTGGTAGCCCAGCTCCAGCGGATAGATGCCGTGCCAGGCCTTCTTGTATTCCTCGCAGATCACGTTGACCAGGCGGTTGATCACGCGCTGCTCGGTGTGCGAGAAGTCACGTCCTTCGATACGCGTCTGCAGCCGGCCCGTGCCGCCGTACAGCGTATCGATGACACCGAATACCAGCGAGGGGTCGCAGACCACCAGGCCGCTGCCGCGCAGCGGACGGATGGCGACGATGTTGAAGTTGGTGGGCACCACCAGCTCGCGCAGGAAGGCGCTGTAGCGCTGCACCGACACCGTGCCCACGGACACTTCGGGGCTGCGGCGGATGAAGTTGAACAGGCCGATGCGGAAGTTGCGGGCAAAGCGCTCGTTGACGATTTCCATCGTCGGCATGCGCCCGCGCACGATGCGCTCCTGGCTGGAGATGTCGTACTGGCGGATGATGCCCGCCTCGACCTCCTCGGTCGTGGATTTCTGGCTCTCGCCGGTCACACCCTCCAAAAGGGCATCGACTTCTTCCTGGGAGAGAAACGAATCGCTCATGGCGCCTGGCCTCCCCGGTTACTGGATGATGAAGCTGGAGAAGAGCACGCGGCGCACCGGGTTCTTGCCAGCGGAGGAGCGGCGGCGCTCGCCGTCTTCGTCCTCGGCATCCTCGTCGCGGCTGCGCTTCTTGGCCTTGGCCTGGTTGCCGTAGCCCAGCGGGGCCGAGACTTCGTTGAGCACGTCGGCGGCCAGGCGCTCCTTGCCTTCGCGCTCCAGCAGCTCCTCGGCCGTGCGCTGGGACACCAGCATCAGGATGCCGTTGCGGATGCTGGGCAGGTATTGCTTGACCGTGGTGGCCGTCTTCTCGTCGGCCAGCTCCAGCGTGATGCCGATCTGCACGAAGCGGTCGCCGCCCGTATCGGACAGATTGACCACCAGGTTGTCCAGCGGCAGGAAGGTGGGCACGGTCACGGCCGCCTTGCTGGCGCTGCCCTCTTCCTCATCGCCGCTGCTGTGGCGCTTGGACAGCAGGATGAAGGCAGCGGCCGCGCCTATGGCCAGGACGGCAATGATGACGATCAGCACGATCAGCTTCTTGCCCTTGGCCGGGGCGGGAGCTGCATTGTTGGCGGCATTGGGTGTGGCAGACACTGGAATTCCTCTGGGTGAGCGGGACCGCCACGCGCACGCGCTTCATGCGCGGCGCCATGACGCAGCAGGCCCATGGCAGGAATTATTCGGCGATTGGACCCCGGACCATGGCCTGAATAAGCGCATGAAACCCCGGTTTCTCGCTGGCTTGATGGCCCTCAAACGCCACAGGCCGGGCAGCTTGTCGCCACCCGGCCTGTTCTGAAAACCCTGAAATGGCGCATGCGCCGCCCCGCAAGAAGCGCAGGAAGAATCAGACGAACAGATCCACCCCGCCCGCTGCCGCACGGCCACCGCCGGCCTGTGCGGCGCCATTGCCGCCCGTGACGCCGGCGGCATCGACCATGGCGCTCACGCGGCCCTGGCGCGCCTGGGCGTCCGCACCCTGTCTTGCCGAATCGCCGCTGCCGGACTGGCCGCCCGCATCCACGCTGACGCCGGCCAGTTGCAGGCCCTGGGCCTGCAGCAGCTCGCGCAGCTGGTCGGCACCATTGCCCAGCCAGTCACGCGCCTGGGCTTCGCTGGCGCCAAAGCGCACATGGGCCTCGTTGCCCTGCAGGCTGACCTGCACCTGGATGGCCCGGCCCTCATGCTCCACGGACAGCGAGGCGTTCTGGTTCTTGTTGTGGACCCAGAAGGCCACCTGCTCGGACACCTGCTGCTCGCGCTCGGTGGAGTTGCCCGGCTGGGCCTGGGCGTCGGGCTGGGCAAAGGCCGCGCCATTTTGGCCGGCCGCCTGCTGGCCCAGGGATTGGCCGGCATGGGCCGCGCCCACGGCAGCCGCAGCGCCGTGCAGTCCGTTCGCCGCCGACTCCGTGGAGGCGGTGCCGCCTTCACGGGCTCGCTCGAACAGGCCGCGCCATTCTTCGGGCCGCACTGCGGCCATGCCGTTGAGCGCAATGCCCGACGCCAGGGCCACGTCCTGCCGCACACCGCCCGCCAGGGCCTGGGGCGTGTGTTCATGCGTGGCCTGGGCGGTGGTTGCCGTGCGTGCGGCGGCGGCCGTCAGTGCCGCATCGGACTGCACGGCGGCCAGCACATCGGCGGCCTGGGCCTGGGCCTGTGCCTGGGTACGGCGCGCAGCGCCATCGGTCAGTACCCCGGCTGCATTGGGGTCCGCAGCGGCAGCCAGGGCCGCAGCATTGGCGCTGGCCGTGGCCAGCGCCGTGCCTGCGGCATCACCGGCTGCGGACTGCGGTGCCAGGAAGGCCGCGTGCGCCACGGCGCCCTGCTCCTGGCGCAGGGCCATCATGGCGGCGCTGCCCCGGCCGGACAGCCAGTCGCCCGCCACGCCTTGCAGCATGTCGCGGTCGCCCTTGCCGTCCAAGTGGGCGGTCTGCCCGACCAGGCTGAGCCAGGGCGCCTGGCCGTTGGCAGCCAGCGCCATGGCATCGGCCTGCGCCGAGGTGGTCATATCGGTCGGCTCCGCCTGCGGTTGCAGCGGCAGTTGCGGCTGCTGCAGCAGACCCTGCGCCAGGCCGGGATCGGCCAGCAGGTCTGCGGCATCCTTCAGGCCGTCCTTGGCTGCGCCCTTGAGGCTGGACAGCGCGGAAAGAGCGGCACTGCCGTCCTCGCCCAAGGCCTGGCCCAGGGCGCCCGAGGCCAGCGCCGGCAATCCGCCAATGCCGTCCATCGCTGCCAGCAACGAAGAAAAGCCTGCAGCCTGGTCGTTGGAGGGCGGCTGCGTGCCGCGCGCGGAGCGAACGCCTTCCATGGCGCGCTGCATGGCGCTGCGCGCATCGGCGCGCTGTTCGATCTGGTTGGTGGACATGCGTCAAGCCTCCTGGAATGTCAGCCCGAAGCTGCGACGGAAAAACTGGATGGCCGCACGCTCATCGGTCTCCTTTTGCTCGCGGCGCATCTGGCTCAGCGCCAGATCGCGGCGGCGCACCTCGACGACCTTGCGCAGGCTGCTGACCCGCAGCTCGCAGGCCATCAAGGCCTTTTGCGCGGCCTCCAGGCGGATCGCCAGGTCGGCCAGCACCCGCGTCTGCAGGCCGATGGCATGCTGCAGGCGGTCCATGAACTGGTACTGGTGGAACATGACCTCGGGCTGCACGGACTGGTTTTCCTGCGCGCCCCAGCGCGTCTGCATTTCCTGCACATAGTGCTGCAGCTGCTCCATTTGCGTCTGTGCGGCCTGCTGCGAGCGCAGGCGCTCCTGCACCGCCTGGCGCGCCTCGTCACGCTTGCGCGACGCGGCATCGATGGCCACCATCAAGGCATTCAAGGACGACATACCGGGGTTTCCTCCCTGTGTTCGTTATCGCGTTGGTCGCGTTTTGGCAGTGCCGCGTCGCCGCGTCACTGCCCACCGAGTGCGGCAGCCATGCCCGAGATGCTCTCGTCCATGGAAGCCGACTCGAACATGCTTTGCTGCAGAAAGGCCGCCATGGCCGGCTGCAGGCGTATCGCTTCATCCATCTGCGGGTCCGAGCCCGCCATGTAGGCACCGACCTGAACCAGGTCCCGCCCCTTCTGGTAGCGCGAATAGACAGCGCGAAAGCGCCGTGCCAGCTCGAAGTGCTCGCGCGAGACCACGTTGTGCATCACGCGCGAGGCCGATTGCTCGATATCGATGGCCGGGTAGTGGCCCGACTCGGCCAGCGCCCGCGACAGCACGACGTGGCCGTCCAGAATGGCGCGCGCCGCGTCGGCAATAGGGTCCTGCTGGTCATCGCCTTCAGACAGCACGGTGTAGAAGGCCGTGATCGAGCCCACGCCGTTGAGGCCGTTGCCGCTGCGCTCGACCAGGGCCGGCAGCTTGGCAAAGCACGACGGCGGATAGCCCTTGGTGGCCGGCGGCTCGCCAATGGCCAGGGCGATCTCGCGCTGGGCCATGGCATAGCGGGTGAGCGAGTCCATGAGCAGCAGCACATGCTGGCCCTTGTCGCGGAAATGTTCGGCAATGGCCGTGGCATAGGCGGCGCCCTGCATGCGCAGCAGCGGCGGCGCATCGGCCGGCGCGGCCACGACCACGGCGCGGCTGCGGTCCTGCGCACCGAGGATGTCCTCGACGAATTCCTTGACCTCGCGGCCGCGTTCGCCGATCAGGCCGACCACGATCACGTCCGCCTGGGTGTAGCGCGCCATCATGCCCAGCAGCACGGACTTGCCCACGCCCGAGCCCGCGAACAGGCCCAGACGCTGGCCCCGGCCCACGGTGAGCAGGGCGTTGAGCGAGCGCACGCCGGTGTCCAGCGTCTCGCGCACCGGGTCGCGGTCCATGGCGTTGATGGGGTTGCGGTCCAGCAGATCGGCGCTCACGTCGGCCAGCGGGCCGCCATGGTCCAGGGGCTGGCCCTGCGAATCCACGACACGGCCGAGCAGGCCGCTGCCAATCGGCAGGCGCAGCACGCCGGCCGCCAGGGACACGGGCGGCTCGACACCGTCGCCAAAGCGCAGCGGTGCGACAAAGGGTTCGGCCGGCGTCACGATGGCGCCGCTGGACAGGCCCTGGATGTCGCCCGCAGGCATGAGAAACGCACGCTCGCCGGCAAAGCCGACGACCTCGGCCAGCACCGGGTCCTGGCCCTGCTGGCGTATCCAGCACTGCGAGCCCACGGGCACCTGCAGGCCCGTGGCCTCCAGCACCAGGCCGGTCAGGCGCGTGAGCGTGCCGTGGGTTTCCAGGGGAATGTCGCCCTGCAGGCGGGCGCGGGCATTGGACAGCAGTTGCTGCCAGGGCCTGGCGGCAGGCTCGGGGGTCAGTTTGGCGGCGTCGGCCAGCGGGGCGTCAACCGGCATCGCGTTCTCCGTCATACCAGGTGGAGACCAGGCCCAGCGCGGCCACGGCGCGGCGCCAGCGCTTGTCCATGCCGGCATCGACCTGGGCGCCACCCGATTCCACGCGCACATCGCCCTGGGCCACGGAGGCGTCGCTGATCCACTGCACCTTGGACTGGGCGCCATGCTCGGCGCGCAGCGCCTCGTCCAGCACGGCGAAGTCGGCGGGGTTCAGGCGCACGGTGGCGGCGCGGCCGTCGGCGGCCAGCATGTCCAGCGCCTCGCGCACCACGGGCAACAGGGCCTGGGGCTGGCTGCGCAGCTCCTGGCGGACCACCTGGCGCGCAATGTCGCAGGCCAGGTTGAGCAGTTCCTGCGCTGCATCCGTCTGCAGCTGCTTGAAGCCGGCATCCAGGCCGGACAGCAGCGCGTCCACGCGCTGCGCCGTCTCGCGGCCCGTGCCGGAGACATAGTCATCCATGTGTTGCTGCCACTGCTGCTGGGCTTCCTGGCGGCCCTGCTCCAGGCCCTCGGCATGGCCTTCGGCGCGTGCCTGTTCCAGCAGGGCATGCAGTTGTTCCTCATCCACTGCGGGGGCGGTGGAGGCCGGGGCGCCCGGCGTGTCGGCTTCGACATCCAGCACCATGGAGTCGGCCTCCAGCCGGGGCGCATCGGAGCGGCCGGGCAGCGACAGGCTGTGAAAGCCCGACGAGGAGGCAGGCGCGCGCGCCATGCCCGCGCCGCCATGCCCAGCCTGGGCACCGGATGCGGCGGGCGCACCCTGGATGTCCGGCAGACCCGCGAGGCTGGGCAGGCTTTTCAGGCCGCCCATGTGGTCCACGGCGCCGAAGCGCCACTGCACCACCTGGCGCTCGTCGATCTCCTCGGAAGGGATGAAGCGCGAGTTCATGCCGTTAGACATAGCTGTCTTCCGCACCGCTGCCGATGGTGATCTGGCCTTCTTCGGCCAGGCGACGCACCACCTTCAGGATTTCCTTTTGCTGCGCTTCCACTTCGGACAGGCGCATCGGGCCGCGGCCTTCCAGGTCCTCGCGCAGCGACTCGGCGGCACGCATGGACATGTTGGCCAGAATCTTGTCGCGCACTTCCATCGAACCGCCCTTGAGCGCGATGATCAGCGTCTCGGACACCACCTCGCGCAGCACCAGTTGCACCGAGCGGTCGTCCAGCTTGACCAGGTCGTCGAACACGAACATCTTGTCCATGATCTTCTGGGCCAGGTCCGGGTCGTAGTTGCGGATGGTGTCCAGCACGGCCACGTCGGCATTGCCGCCGAGGTTGTTGATCATCTCGGCCGCCGTCTTGACGCCGCCCAGCGAGGTCTTGCGGATCTTGTCGCCGCCGGCCAGCACCTGGAACAGCACCTCGTTGAGGTCCTTGAGCGCGGTCGGCTGAATGCCTTCCAGCGTGGCCACGCGCAGCATGACTTCGCTGCGGAAGCGCTCGGGCAGCTGCATCAGGACGGCAGCGGCCTGCTCGTGCTCCAGGTGCACGAGGATGGCGGCCACGATCTGCGGATGCTCGCCGCGCAGCAGTTCGGCCACGGACAGCGGGTCCATCCACTTGAGGCTTTCGATGCCGGAGACATCGCCGCCCTGCAGGATGCGGTCGATCAGCAGCGCCGCCTTGTCGTCCCCCAGGGCGCGCTTGAGCACCGAGCGCACATAGCCGCTGGCGTCGTCCACCAGCAGGCTTTGCGCGGCCGCGTCATCGGCAAAGCGGTTGATGACGAAGTCCACCTTCTCGCGCGAGACACCGCGCATGTGCGCAATGGTCTCGCCGAGCTTTTGCACTTCCTTCGGGGTGAGGTGCTTGAACACCTCGGCCGCTTCCTCCTCGCCCAGGGAGACCAGCAAGATGGCGGCGTCGTTCAGGCCTCGTTCGTCCATATCTCAGCAATCCGTGTTTTGAGAGGCTCAGGTGGCCTCGCCGTTGATCCAGGTCTTGACGATGTTGGCCACCGCGATCGGGTTCTGCTTGGCCAGTTGGCGCGCCTGCTCCAGGCGCACTTGCTCCTGCGTGGGCGAAAGATCGACAGCGGGTGCAGCCAGCGCCGGACGGTCCAGCTGCTCGCCTTCGATGGCATTGAGCTGTCCGCCCACGGCCACCGTCTTGCGGCTCTTGAGCATGGGTCGCACCAGGCCCAGCAGCAAGATGGCGCCGAACAGGGCCAGGCCGATGGGCACGCCCAGGCTGCGGGCCATGGCCAGCACTTCGGGCTGGCGCCACAGCGGCACATCGGCGGGCACTTCGTCCTGCACAAAGGGCGTGCTGACCAGGTTGACCGAGTCGCCGCGCTCGGCGCTGTAGCCCACGGTCTCGCGCACCAGGGTCAGCAGTTGCGCCTGCTGCGCTGCCGTCAGGCCGCGTGCGGCGGCAGCGACGGTGGCTGCATCGGTTGCCGCACCGGCAGCGGCCGGCGCAGGGGCAGCCACCAGGGGCGCATTGATGACCACGGCGGCCGTCAGGCGCTTGATGCTGCCCGTGCTGCCGCGTGTGTGGCGCACGGTCTTGTCCACTTCGTAATTGGTGATGGACTCGCGCTTGCTGGCAGCGCGGGCGGCGTTCTGGCCGTCGGCCGCCTGGGGCGCGGGATTGGCGCCGTTGACGGGCGCGGAAGCGTTCTGGGGCGGCTGGTTGCTGGTGGCGCCGGGAATGCCCGTGGGCTGGGGCGGCTTTTGCTCGCCCGAGCTTTCCACCACCTGCTGGCTGCGCACCACGCCCGCGTCGGAGGACTGGTTGGGGCGGTGCTGCTCCGAAGTCGATTCGGTCTGGCTGAAATCCATCTCGGCCGAGACCTGCGCCTTCACATTGTTCTTGCCGACCACGGGCTCCAGGATCTCCAGGATGCGGCGCACGTACTGCTGCTCGATCTGCTGGGTGTAGTTCAGCTGCTGCATGTCCACGGCGTTGGCGTTGCCGTCGGGCGACTGCGACAGCAGCTTGCCCGAGTCGTCCAGGATGCTCACGGCCGTGGGCGCCATCTCGGGCACGCTGGAGGCCACCAGGTGCACGATGCCCGCGATCTGCGTGCGGTCCAGCACGCGGCCCGGGTACAGGCTCAGCAGCACCGAGGCCGAGGGCTTTTGCTGCTCGCGGAAAAAGCCGTTCTGATTGGGCAGGGCCAGGTGCACGCGTGCGCTTTGCACGGCGGCCAGGGCCTGGATGGAGCGCGTCAGCTCGCCTTCAAGGCCGCGCTGGAAATTGAGGCGTTCCTGGAACTGGGTGATGCCGAACTTGCTGTTCTCCATCAGCTCGAAACCCGTCACCGAACCCTTGGGCAGGCCCTGGGTGGCCAGCTTCAGGCGCACATCGTGCACGCGGTCGGACGGGATGAGGATGGCACCGCCGCCTTCCGTGTAGCGGTAAGGCACGTTCATCTGCGACAGCTGGGCGACGATGGCGCCGCCATCCTTGTCGCTCAGGTTGGAGAACAGCACCTTGTAGTCCGGCTGGCGGTAGAACATGGCCGCCGCACCCAGGGCGACGACCAGCAGCACGGCGATCGCGCCCCAACGCAGGCGCGCGCCACGGTCCATGGCCGTCCAGCGCTGCTGCAAGGCAGGCTGGGGCACGGGAGTGGCTTGAGGGACAGGGATTTCAGCGACAGCAGACATCTTGGTTCCAGGTGTTCGAGCCCTGCACACACAGGACCCTAGCGTGCTGTCGATTATTCGAAGTCCGCCGCTTCACATTCGCCCGATAAGCGCGCCGTTTGGCCGTCTATTTGCCGCGATGCGAAAACCCTGCCGCCCTACGATCTCGTCATCTTGCTAACTCCGATGGAATGTGTCATGGACCTTCGCATCCCCAGTACCACCTCTCCCCTGTACGGCACCCAGCTCCCCAAAGGCGTGGGCGCAGGCGACGCATCGACCAAAGTGGCGGCTGGCGGCTTCAGCCAGGCCCTTCAAGGCGCGCTGCAGTCCGTCAGTTCAGCCCAGAACAACTCCAGCCAGCTGCAGCGTGAGGTGCAGTTGGAGAACCCGGCCGTCAGCCTCGAAGAAACCATGATCGCCATGCAAAAGGCGCAGATCGGCTTCCAGGCCACGATGCAGGTGCGCAACCGGCTCGTGCAGGCCTATACCGACGTGATGAACATGCAGGTGTGAGAACGTCCGGCCCCGGCCGGACCCTCTTTGCCTCCTCAGAACGCAGACCGCAAACCGAACGGGATTTGCGCGCGCCATTGCGCTTGCATTGCGCTTGCATGGCAGCGTCATTTCCGCGCATTTCGGATCTTGCCGCCTTCAGGATCCTTGCTTCGTTTTCCCCGGATCTGGCCTGTGGCCATCCCTCATTCCTGGCCGCCCTTCCTGCGCACGGCCATCCAGCACTCCCCCGCCTCCACCTCTTTGACCGAGCGCAGCCTCATCCCGCGCATGGATGGGTACGCCCGAGCTCCAGCCGTGCCTGCGCCCGCTGGGCAGATTCATTCAACCGAATCCCAGCCCGGAAAAGACAAAACCCTCGGGCACGGATGCCGGAGGGTTGAGCAGCGGGAAGAGAGAAGAGAGAGAAAAAAGGGACGCGGCTTCAGCTGGCCGAGTGGTAGATGCGCGCCTTGCCCGGTCCGGCATGGGGGTGTCCATACAGGTCGCGTCCATACGTGGCCTGGTCCGAAGTCTGGGGAATCAGCGCCGCCGCCTGGCTCTGGGCCACCACGGCCATGCGTGCCAGCTGGTCGCGCTGCATGGCCATCTGCTCGCCCAGCGCCTGGGCGCGTTCGCGCAGCTCCTGCGTCCAGTCGGCCGCGCTGAAGCGCCGGGCCAGCTCGGAGAACGCCGCCATGGCATCGCGCAGCCGGGTGCTGGACTGCTCCAGCGCGACCGCATCCTTCGATTGCAGCGAGGCGGACACCATCCGGACCACCGCGTCCAGGGAATCGAGCATCTCGCTGAGAGTCATGGGACAGGCCTTGCTGAAAAAAGAAAGCGCGTGCTCGCGCCGGAAGGAAAAAACCGAGAAAGAACCGAACCCGCGCTCAGACGCGCGAGTGCGAGAGGAATTCTTCGGAGTTGGCCAGCAGCTTGTCGGCCACGGCGTCGGCGTTCACGCGGAAGGTGCCGTTGGCAATGGCTTCGCGGATTTCCTTGACGCGGTTGGCATCGAAATCGGCCGTGGCGCGACCAGATTGGTCCAGTGCGCGGGCCGAGGTCGAGAACGACACGGGAACACCGGCCGCCTTGGCAGGCTGGGCCTGGGCGGAGGATTCCTCGGTGGCAATGGTGCTGGCTGTCTTGGGCTGCTTGGCGGCGGCCTGGGAGGCAGCGGCGGGCAGTTCCGGTTTTTGACCTATCTTCATCTTGATTCTCCAATCGCCCTGGCGGCGTGAGGCGCTGTGCCTAGCTTTCGACTGCCTGGAACAAAACTTGAGGTTTTTTTACTGGACCAGCACCACGCCCTCGGGATTCACCACCCCGGAGATGAGCCGGCCATTATCCATGCGAACCCGCACGGTCTGGCCTTCGCCGGCGGCCGACATGGCCTTGCCCGACGATGTGACGGAAAAACCACCACCATTGACCAGAACGCGCACTTCGGCACCCACCGCGAACAGGGCCGGCGTGCGCAGCATGTTCTGGCGCAGCGCCTGGCCTGCGGCCAGCGGGCGGGAGGCGACCAGGCCCACCCAGTCCTGCTGGTTGGCGTAGACGGCGGCCGATTCCTCGGCCCAGTCCACTTCGGCCTGGACGGCATCGTCGGCCGACAGCGGGCGGCCCGAAGGCACGCCGTTTTGCAGCACCCAGGCCGGCCCCCAGGCCTTGACCGTGATGGGCAGGAACACATTCCAGGCCACGGCGCCCTGCAGGCAGCGCAGACCCAGGCGGGTACGGCCCCACAGGCGCGAGCCTGCGGGCAAATAGGGTTCGACCTTGGCGCAGGCGGCCAGGCGCAGGCGGGGATCGAGCTGGCCCATCTGCACTTCCATGCGCAGGGGCAAGGCGCCCGCGCCGGCCATGCCCTGCTGCAGGGCCTCGTCGGCAAAGCGCTGGCCGATCTGGCTTAGCTGGGCTGCACCGTCAGGAGCGTTTTGCGCTAAGGCAGGGCCTGCCAGCGACGCTCCAGCGGCAAGCGCAGCGCATGCGGCGGCGCGAGCGAGGGCTCGGACGGCGGATGGCGAATGGGCGGTGCTGAAGTTCGGCATGGCTGTGGCTCCTGACTTGCTCCGGCCTCCCGTCAGGATGGGTGGGACACCTGGAGCGATGCCAGCAAATATAGGGCGAGCGCTCTTTTCCGAAGCGCCGAACTGCGCAGGCAAACGCGCTTTCTTCGCGCTTTAGCGTTCGGGCCCGATTTCCATAATCGACGCATGCCGCAGTCCGTGGGCTGCCGCCATTTCGTCAACCGATCACCGCAAATCCCAGAGGGCGAGGCCGACATGCTCGACAAGATGACTGAACGACTGGACTTCCAGAGCAAGGCGCTGGTGCTGCGCGCCGAGCGCCAGCGTGCAATCGCCAGCAACATCGCCAATGCCGACACCCCGGGCTATGTGGCGCGCGACTTCAATTTTCGCGAGGCGCTGACGGCCGTTACCTCCGGCCCCTCGCCCATGACGCTGGCCAGCGTCAGCCAGGGCGGACACATTCCCCTGCCTGCCGCCGCCTCGGGGCAGAGCGCGCAAAGCCATCTCGGCTACTCGGTGCAGGCCCAGACCAACATGGACAACAACACCGTGGACCTGGACCGCGAACGCGCCAACTTCGTCGACAACGCCGTGCGCTACGAAGCCACGCTGCGCTTTCTGAACGGCCAGGCCAAGACCATGCTGTCGGCCATCCAGGGCCAGTAAGCCGGCGCCACAGATCACAGGAGCTTTCCCATGTCCATGTTCTCCATCTTCAGCATCTCCGGCAGTGCCGTCAGCGCCCAATCGCAGCGCCTGAACGTCGTGGCCTCGAATCTGGCCAACGTCGATGCCGTGGCCGGCCCCGACGGCAAGGCCTACCAGGCGCGCCAGGTGGTCTTCCAGACCGTGGCCATGGGCGAGGAAGGCTCCTCTGGCGTGCGCGTCAGCGCCATCAGCCAGGACAACACGCCCGGCCGCCGCATCCACGACCCCCAGCACCCGCTGGCCGATGCCGAAGGCTATGTGACGCACTCCAACGTCAGCGCCGTGGACGAGATGGTCAACATGATCTCGGCCTCGCGCTCCTACCAGAACAACGTCGAGGTCATGAACACGACCAAGTCGCTGCTGCTCAAAACCCTGCAGATGGGCCAGTGAGCCCCGTCCGCACCACTTTCCAGGAGCCACTCCCATGATCTATGGCGCAGGCAGCGTCGCCAGCACGGCCGACATCAACAACAAGTCCGCCACGAGCAATTCGACCACCGACCCCGCGGCGGCGCAGGACCGTTTCCTGAAGCTGCTGGTCGCGCAGTTGAACAACCAGGATCCCATGAATCCCATGGACAACGCGCAGATGACCTCGCAGATGGCGCAGATCAACACCGTCACCGGCATCCAGCAGTTGAACAAGACCATGGAAAGCATGGCCGGCCAGTTCACCGCCATGCAGGTGCTGCAGGGCACGCAGATGATCGGCCGCACCGTGCTGACCGAAGGCAACACCCTGGGCGTGGGCAAGGAAAAGTCCTATACGGCTGCCTTCGACCTCGAAGGCCCGGCCGCCGACGTGAAGGTGCAGATCACCACCGCCAGCGGCGAGCTGGTGGACACCGTCGAGCTGGGCAGCGGCACCGCTGGCCGCAACTACTTCACCTGGGACGGCAGCAAGTACACGGGCGACGCCAGCCAGTTGCGCTACACGGTGCAGGCCACGAATGCCGACACGGTCGTGGCTTCGACCACGCTGTCGCCCCATGCGGTGCTCGCCACAGGCACCACCGACGGCAAGCTGACGCTGGAGCTGGATGACGGCACCAACGTCGCCTACGCCTCCGTCAAGGCCGTGTACTGACCCCCGCACCATCCACCCAAATACATCGCAGGAGCACACCATGGGATTCCAACAAGGCCTCTCGGGTCTGAACGCCGCCAGCAAGAACCTGGACGTGATCGGCCACAACATCGCCAACGCCAACACCACGGGCTTCAAGTCCTCGCGCGCCGAGTTCGCCGAGGCCGTGGCCAGCGCCGTGGGTTCGGCCAGCGGCCAGAACAGCGGCATCGGCGTCAATGTGGCCGCCGTGACCCAGCAGTTCCGCCAGGGCCCGATCACCACCACGGGCAACAACCTGGACGTGGCCATCAACGGCAACGGCTTCTTCGTCGTGCGCCAGCCCGACGGCAGCACGGCCTACACGCGCGCCGGCAACTTCGGCCTGGACAAGCAGGGCAACCTCAAGACCGTGCAGGGCGACAACGTCATGGGCTACCCCGTGGACGCCACCACGGGCAAGGTGCTGGCCGGCGGCCAGCCAGTTCCCATGGTCTTTCCTTCGGGCCAGCCGATCGCTGCCAAGACCACTACCAAGATCGACGTGTCGCTGAACCTCGATGCGCGCGCCACGCCCGCAGCCGGCAACTCCACCGCCACGCCGCCCGTGCCCGCCACGCCGCGCGCCACCTATGGCACCTCGATCAACGTCTATGACAGCCAGGGCGTGCCCACGCCGGTGCAGATGTACTTCGAGAAGGACGCAGCATCCAACACCTGGAAGGTCTATGACGGCCTGGACGATCCGACGGCATCGCCCCCGAAGGTCGCCACCTTGCTGACCACCCTGGTGTTCGATGCCTCCGGCAAGATCACCAGCGGCAGCCCTGTGACTGGCGTGCAGATCAAGAGCAGCAACCCCAACGCGCCCACGCCCGGCACCATCAACGGCACGGCGGGCGTGACGCTGGACTTCTCCAACGTCTCCCAGTTCGGCTCCAAGTTCGCGGTCAGCAGCCTCAAGCAGGACGGCTACACCTCGGGCGCGCTCACCGGCATCAATGTCGGCAACGATGGCTCCATCGTGGCAACCTACTCCAACGGCGTGACGCGCACCGAGGGCCAGCTGGCCCTGGCCGCCTTCACCAACACCCAGGGCCTGGGCGCCGTGGGCGACAACAAGTGGGTGGAGACCTCGGATTCGGGCCCAGCCCTGAACGGCACGGCCGAGTCGGGCACCTTCGGCTCGCTGCGCTCGGGCGCGCTGGAAGACTCCAACGTGGACCTGACCGCCGAGCTGGTGAACATGATGACCGCGCAGCGCGCCTACCAGGCCAATGCCCAGACCATCAAGACCCAGGACCAGGTCTTCTCGACCCTGGTGAACCTGCGCTGATAGCCAAGAACTGAGTCAGGAGAGCCGGCATGGACCGCATCATCTACACCTCCATGACGGGCGCCAACGCAGCGGCGCAGCGTCAGTCCGTGCTGGCCCACAACCTGGCCAATGCCGGCACCAACGGCTTCCGGGCCGAAATGTCCACCTTCCGCTCCGTGCCCCTGCAGGGCAGCGGCGCGGGCACGCGCGTGTTCGCGCTGGAGGCGACCTCCGGCTACGTGGACACGCCCGGACCCACCCAGCGCACGGGCCGCGCGCTGGACGCCATGGCCATGGGCCGCGCCTGGTTCGCCGTCCAGGGCCTGGATGGCCAGGAGGCCTACACGCGCAACGGCGTGTTCGAGGTCTCCCCCGAGGGCCAGCTGGTCAACAGCAACGGCCAGGCCGTGCTGTCCGACGGCGGCGGCCCCATCGACATTCCCCCCGAGTCCACGATCACGCTGGGCTCGGACGGCACGCTGACCGCCAAGACCGGCAACCAGCTGCCCGTGGCCGTGGGCCGCGTCAAGCTGGCCACGCCGCCCGAGGACGCCGCGCTGGTGCGCGGCAATGACGGCCTGTTCCGCACGGGCGACGGCGATCCGCTGCCCAACGACGAGAACGCACGCCTGCTGTCCGGCGCCATCGAAGGCTCGAACGTGAACTCGGTGGAGACCATGGTCGGCATGATTGCCGCCGCCCGCCAGTTCGAGACCCAGATGCGCCTGCTGCAGACGGCAGAAACCAATGACAAGACGGCCAGCCAACTCTTGAGCATGAACGGCTGAAAGCACTGAAAAGGAAAACGCCATGATCAATTCACTGTTCATCTCCAAGACCGGCATGGAAGCCCAGCAGACCCAGCTGGACGTGATTTCCCATAACCTGGCCAACGTCTCGACCACGGGCTACAAGCGCGCCAGCGCGGTGTTCGAGGATCTGATCTACCAGAACCTGCGCCAGTCCGGCTCGCAGACGACCGAGCAGAACCAGCTGCCCACGGGCCTGCACCTGGGCCTGGGTGTGCGCACGGTGGCCACCTCGCGCAATTTCCTGCAGGGCGCCCTGCAGCAGTCCAACAATGCGTTGGACGTGGCCATCGACGGCAACGGCTTCTTCCAGGTCAACATGCCCGACGGCACCACGGCCTATACCCGTGACGGCTCCTTCCAGGTCGATGCGCAGGGCCAGCTAGTGACTGCCAGCGGCATGCCCATCGCCAACGGCGTGACCATTCCCCAGGGCGCGACCAAGGTGTCGATCAGCCCCGAGGGCGTGGTCAGCGTGACCATGGCCGGCCAGGCCGCGCCCCAGCAGGTGGGCAATATCGCGATGAGCCAGTTCATCAATCCGGCCGGCCTGGAGCCGCGTGGCCAGAACCTGTTCACCGAGACCGCTTCCTCGGGCCAGCCCCAGCAGGGCCAGCCCGGCGTCAACGGCATGGGCATGATCAAGCAGGGCTACCTGGAAGGCTCGAACGTGAACGTGGTGCAGGAGCTGGTGACCATGATCCAGACCCAGCGCGCCTATGAAATGAATTCCAAGGCCATCACGACGTCGGACCAGATGCTGGCCAAGCTGGCGCAGCTGTAATCGATCTCTCCCCCTGAGCGGCTTCGCCGCTTCCCCCTCTCTGGCTGCGCGGGAGGGGGACGACACCCTCGGTGCGGGGCGGCCCTTCCTCGGTGTCCCTGGGCTGGGACATGCCAGTTCTCGAGGGTGGGGTCTGCATGCGCAGCCATGAACCATTGAACCCGGGAACATCGCCATGACCCAACGAACCTTCTCCCTTTCCGCGACGGGCACGTGCCTGGCGCTGGCGGCAGTCCTGTCGGGCTGCACGACGCTCAATGACCCGCCGCCCGTGGACATGCCGTCCACTGCGCCTCCCGTGCTGATGCCGGCCGCGCCCGTGGCGGGCAGCCCTACTGGCAGCCTGTTCAATGCCGCCAGCTACCGTCCCGGTTTCGAGAACCGGCGCGCGCGCCTGGTGGGGGACATGGTGACGGTGCAGATCGTGGAGCGCGTGACGGCCAGCCAGAAGTCGGATTCGGGCCTGAAGCGCTCCAACAAGACCACGGCGGGGATTTCCGCGCTGCCGCTGTTCTCGGGCAATGCGCTGGCCAATCTCAAGGACCGCTCGAATATCGGTTTCAACAACAACAACGACTACACGGGCTCGGGCTCGACGTCGAGCGACAACACGTTCACGGGCGCCATCAGCACGACGGTGGTCGATGTGCTGCCCAACGGCCATCTGGTGATCGCCGGAGAAAAGCAGATCGGCGTGAACCACAACGTGGATGTGCTGCGCTTCACTGGCACGGTGGACCCGCGCACGATGCAGCCCGGCAGCCTGGTCGCATCGACCCAGGTGGCCAATGTGCGCGTGGAATCGCGCAGCCGCGGACAGGCCGGGGAAGCGCAGTCAATTGGCTGGTTGTCCCGGTTCTTTTTGAACGTTATGCCTTTCTGATTCTCCGGAGAATGGACAGCATGAAAGTACTGTCCATGCTCCTGACATTGCGCCAAGCGCAGCGCCCCTTCTGGGTTGCAGCCGCCCTCGGCGCCAGCATGCTGACCCTGCCGGCGCATGCAACACGCATCAAAGAGGTCGCTGCCATCCAGGGCGTGCGCAGCAACCAGTTGACCGGCTACGGTCTGGTGGTCGGCCTCGACGGCACGGGCGACCAGACCACCCAGATGCCCTACACCAAGCAGGCCCTGGCCAATTACCTGGAGCAGATGGGCATCTCGCTGCCCGCCACAGGCAATTCTGGCCAGCTGCAGCTCAAGAACGTGGCGGCCGTGATCGTCACCGCCGAACTGCCGGCCTTTGCCCAGCCGGGCCAGGCCATCGACGTGGTGGTCTCCTCCGTGGGCAATGCCAAGTCGCTCAAGGGCGGCACCCTGGTGGCCACACCGCTGCGCGGCGCCGATGGCGAGATCTATGCGCTGGCCCAGGGCAACCTCGTGGTCGGCGGCGCCGGCGCCTCGGCCGGCGGCTCCAAGGTACAGATTAACCACCTGAGCGCGGGCCGCGTGCCGCAGGGCGCCCAGGTCGAACGCGCCGTTCCCACCCCCATCAACGAAGGCGACAGCATCACGCTGGGCCTGAACGCCACCGATTTCCAGACCGCCGACAAGGTGGTGCGCGCCATCAACCAGCGCATGGGCCAGGGCGTGGCACAGGCGCTGGACGGGCGCACCGTGCGCGTGTCCGCGCCCCAGGACCCGGGATCGCGCGTGCGCATGATCGCCGAGATCCAGGAGATGCCGATCGAGACCTCCAAGCCTTCGGCCAAGGTCGTGATCAATGCACGCACGGGCTCCATCGTGCTCAACCAGGCCGTGACCCTGGGCCCCTGCGCCATCGCGCATGGCAACCTGGCCATCACCATCAGCACCACGCCGGTGATCAGCCAGCCCGGGGCCTTCTCGCAGGGCCAGACCGTGGTGGCCCAGAAGTCCGACATCCAGATCAAGCAGGAGCCCGGCAACATCATCAACATGCCCGGCTCCCCGCAACTGACCGACGTGGTGCGCGCACTCAACACGCTGGGCGCCACGCCCCAGGACCTGCTGGCCATCCTGCAGGCCATCAAGGCAGCAGGCGCCCTCAACGCCGAACTGGAGGTGATATGAGCATCGCACTTCCCAATGGATCGCAGACTGCGGCCAGCAATGCGCTGGCGGCCGACGCCCGGTCCCTCAACGCACTCAAATTCGCGGCCGGCGAGAACAGTCCGCAGGCCGCGAAGGAAACCGCCAAGCAGCTGGAATCGCTGTTCATGCGCGAGATGATCAAGAGCATGCGCGAGGCCACCATGAAGTCCGGCCTGCTCGACAGCGCACAGGGCAACCTGAGCACCGACATGCTGGACCAGCAGCTGTCGGTGGCCATGTCGGGCCAGCCCGGCGGCCTGTCGGATGCCATCACGCGCCAGCTGGCCCGCACCATGGGCTCGGAAGCCGCCGAGGATGCCGAGATCTCCGTGCCCTCCACACTGAGCATGAGCCGCATCGCCTGGCGCAGCACGGCCGGCAGCGCCAATGGCACCACAGGTGCCTGGAGCGGCAGCCGCAGCAGCGCGGCCCAGTCCGTCAACGCCTACGCGCCCGCGCCCAAGGGCCGTGACAACTTCGTCGCCCACCATGGCGACGCCGCTGCACGCGTGGCGCAGGAAAGCGGCATTCCGGCCGCCTTCATGCTGGGCCAGGCCGGACACGAGACCGGCTGGGGCAAGAGCGAAATCAAGAATGCCAATGGCAGCAATGCCCACAACCTGTTCGGCATCAAGGCCGGCAAGGGCTGGACGGGCAAGGTCGCCGAGGTCACGACCACCGAATACATCGACGGCGTGGCGCGCAAGGTCACGGCCAAGTTCCGCGCCTACGACTCCTACGAGGAGTCCTTCCGCGACTACGCGCGCCTGATCACCAGCAATCCGCGCTACGAGAAAGCCATGGGAAAGACCGACTCGGCTCTGGCCTATGCGACCGAGCTGCAGAAAGCCGGCTACGCCACCGATCCCGAATACGCCAGCAAGCTCAGCCGCGCCATCCAGAGCGCCGTGCAGAGCGCGGCACGTGCCCAAGCCTAACCAGAGAACACGTCATGAGCCTTTTGAACGTCGGGTCCCGCGCCCTGATGGCGAACCAGATCGCCCTGCAGACCACAGGCCACAACATCGCCAACGTCAACACGGCCGGATATTCGCGCCAGAGCGTGGCCTTCCAGACCTCGCCGGGCCAGAACATGGGCAGCGGCTACATCGGCAATGGCGTGGATGTGAACACCATCCTGCGCAACTTCAATGACCTGCTCAACCGCCAGGCAGCCACGGCCAGCGCCGTGTCGGCGGCCGACTCGGCGCGTGCCACCTCGCTGGCGCAGATGCAGGAAGTGTTCAGTGGCGGCAAGACCGGCCTGGGCGCGGCGATCACCGACATGATGAATTCGTTCGGCGACGTGGCCGGTGCGCCCACCGACCCGTCGGCGCGCCAGGTGGTGCTCACGCGCATGAACGAGCTGGCGGCGCGCTTTCGCTCGGCATCGGCCCAGCTGGACGAGCTGGACTACAGCGCCAAGCAGCAGATGGGCAACGATGTGACCGTGGTCAACAGCCTGGCCGGCCAGGTAGCCACGCTCAATGCGCAGATCAGCCGCTCCATCGCCTCGGGCCAGACGCCCAACGACCTGCTGGACCAGCGCGACCAGCTGGTGCGCAACATCAACAAATACGTGCAGACCAGCCAGATCCCTGCGGACGACGGCAGCATCAGCCTGTTCGTGGGCGGCAGCCAGCCGCTGGTGCTGGGACCCAATTCCGCCCAGCTCACGCTCAAGGAAGCCACCGAGTTCCCGGGCAGCGGCAAGATGGCCCTGTACTTCCAGCAGCCCGGCGGCCAGAACGTGGAACTGACGCCCTCCATGCTGGGTGGCGGCGAGATCGCCGGCCTGCTGCAGTTCCAGGGCAGCGACCTGACCGAGGGCCGCAACCTGCTGGGCCGCATGGCCCTGGCCATTGGCGACTCGCTGAACGAGCAAAACAACCTGGGCCTGACGCTGTCGGGACAAAGCGGCAGCAATCTGTTCAAGCTGTCCATGGTCAGCAACGGCTCGACCACGGGCGCGCAGTGGACCGGCGCCACCACGCCGACGACCACGATGGTCGACTCCAGCCAGCTCAAGGCATCCGACTACCAGATCGTCTTCGGCAGCACGGCCCCAGCTGGCAAGGTCATCCGCCTGTCGGACGGCAAGGTGACGGACTTCACCAGCATGGCCGACCTGAGCTCCAAGGAGATCGACGGCCTGCGCTTCGACCTCAAGGCCGAAGGCGTGTCGGGCAACACCGTGCTGTTCCGCCCCATGGCGGCGGGCGCCCACGACATCCAGGCCGCCGTACACTCGCCCAACGACCTGGCCGTGGCCAACCCCGTGGCGGCCAGCATCAAATCCCTGGGCGACGCCACCCTGCAAATGGGCGGCATCCAGGTCAGTGCCGGCTTCAACATGGCAGGCTTTGCCGGCGCCGAGGTGTCGTTCAGCAAGAACGCCACCGGGCAGCTGGAATACACCATCACCCCGGCACCTGCAGGCGGCATTCCCGCCACCGGCCTCTACACCTCCGGCCAGCCGATCCAGCTGGCACCGGGCCTGCAGGTCAAGATCACCGGCACGCCCGCCATCAACGGAACCACCAGCGACAAGGTCACGCTGGGCAAGGCCACCGACCCGCAATACGGCACGGCCTATCAGCGCGATGCAGGCAATGCCAGCTCCTTCCTGGCCCTGCGCGACAGCAAGCTCTTCGATGGCTCGACCACGCTGAGCGACGGTTTTTCCACCGCCATGGCCCAGGTCGGAACGCGCACGCAGAGCGCGCAGTACGCGGCCAAGCTGTCCGAGACCATTGCCAAGAACCTGGAGGCGGACCGCACGGCCGTGTCGGGCGTGAACCTCGACGAAGAGGCCGCCAAGCTGCTGCAGTACCAGCAGTCCTACCAGGCCTCGGCCAAGATGCTGCAGGTCGCGCAAAGCATTTTCGACAGCGTTCTGCAGACCGTGGGCCGCTGATCACAAGACAGGAGCATTCCACCATGAGCATCTCCCGCATTGGCACGGCCAACATGTACGAAAGCACCATCAACAACCTGAACTCGCGCAACACGAGTCTGGTGGACCTGATGGAAAAGACCACCTCCGGCAAGCGCGTGGTGCGCGCCAGCGACGACCCCGTGGCCGCCGCACAGGCCGAACGCGCACTCACGCGCATCTCCCGCTCGGAAAACGACCAGCGCGTGCTGGGCCTGCAGCGCGATGTGATCGCCCAGGGCGAATCCAAGCTGGGTACGGCCCAGGACGCACTCAAGGACTTCCGCGACAAGATCCTGGCGGCAGGCAACGGCTCCTATGACCAAAAGGCCCGTGATGCGCTGGTGCAGGAACTCCAAAGCCTGCGCGACCAGGTCCTGAGCTACGCCAATGCCAAGGACTCCAATGGCATGCCTCTCTTCCGGGGACTGGGCAGCAAGGAAGACCCCCTGACCAGCGCCACGCCTGGCGCGAGCTCCCAGCTGCAGGCAGGCCAGAGCACAGGCGGCGAGAACGGGCTGCCGATCGCGCTGGACGGGTTCTCGACCTGGATGAACGTGCCTACGGGCAACGGCGTGTTTTCCGTCTCGCGCCAGTCGGTGGCCGGCAGTTCCGCCTACGCGAGCCTGGGTACCGTAACGGATCCCAGTCAACTGACCAGTGACACCTACACCATTGCCTTCGTCAAGGACCCGGTCACCAACGCCGTCACCTATAGCATCGACGCCTTCAACCCCCTGCCCGCCCCCGGGGGCACCACAACCAACAAGGTTCCCGCCGGTACGGCCTTCCCCGCCGACGGCAAACTCACCGTGGACGGCATGTCCGTCGGCATTTCAGGCAACCCGGCCACCGGCGACACCTTCAAGCTGGCGCCCAGCCAGCGCACCGACCTGTTCAGTGTGCTCGACGGCGTGATTTCCGCAGTCAAGAACGGCGGCACGGACCCTGGCGGCCTGCAGCAAGGGCTGGCACGCGGCCTCAATGAACTCGATGCCGGCATGAGCCGCGTCCAGGCCATGCGCAGCTTCGCCGGCGACCAGCTCAACCGCGCCGACCGCCTTGAAGACGACATGAAGAACCAGGCGGACCAGCAGGAAGCGGCGCGTTCGCGGGCCGAAGACATCGATATGATCAAGGCCCTCTCCGATGTGGACATGCAGAAGGTGGGCATGCAGGCTGCCTTGCAGTCCTATGCCTCGATCCAGAAACTGTCACTGTTCAACTTCATCAACTGATAGCCACCCGCGCATGCATCCATGGTCCAGTCCGTCCTGAGCTCTCTGACCCTCGGCTATAGGCCGCTCTGGAACCAGGCCCGCCGTCTGGCGGGCGTGCAGCTTTATCTTCACGAGGAACCCGGCGTCCAGGCCGACGTGGCCCACCTGCTGCGCATACTGCGCGAGACCTGGGGCACGCAGTCGCCGCCGGTACTGCTGTCGCCCCAGTCGCGCCAGGTGCTGTGCGACCTGCTGGAAAACGCCTCCAAGGGCAGCCCCTGGATCGAAGTGCGCGGCGACTGGCTGCAGGACTCCGCCATCTACGACCTGGTGCGCCAGGCGCATGCGCGCGGCCTCATGCTGGTGTGGCGCGGGCCACTGTCCGATGTGCCCGACGCCCAGGCCGCCCACTGGTTTGCCAGCAGCCTGCTGCACCTGCCGCCCGAAGGCGCTTCGGGCATGCAAAACCAGACAGCGCTTGCGCTGCAACAGGCCGCCCAGGCAGCCCAGGCACCGACCAAGCTCCAGGCCCTGAAGCAGGCCGCCAGGCCCACACCCACCCTGCCGCCCCTGCAACTGCTGGGCGGCCAGATGTACGAGGGGCTGGACAGCCTGGCCCTGACCGATCTGTGCCTGGACAGCTTCCATGCGGGCGCCATCGCCGGCTGGCCCGTGGCCGATACGCTGCATGCCCAGCGCCATCACGCCGCCCTGCCCAGCCGCGACACCGTGCTCGCACTGATGCGCGCCGTCGATGCCGAGCAATCGATCGAGGCCTTCGAGCAGATCCTGGGCGAGGACCCCATCCTGGCCTATCGCTTCATGCTCTACACCAACTCCGCAGCCCTGGGCCTGCGGGGCAATGTGGACTCGCTGCGCCGCGGCCTGGTGATGCTGGGATACGGCACGCTGCAGCGCTGGCTGTCCGACCAGCTGCCCCACGCCTGCACCGAGCCCAGCCTGGTGCCCGTGCGCACCGCCATCCGGCTGCGCGCCAGCCTGACCGAGCGGCTGATCGAGGCCGGCATCAGCCACGACCTGCAGCGCGAGGTCTATCTGCTGGGCCTGCTCTCGCAGCTGGACCAGCTGCTGGGCGAACCCCTGCCCACCGCGCTGCGCCGCATTCCCGTGTCCGAGCGCGTCTTCGACGCCGCCGTAATGCGCACCGGCCCCTACGCGCCGGCCCTGCTCATGGCCATTGCGCTGGAGTCCGACGATCCCGCACCGATTCGCCAGCTGCGCGAAGAACACGCCTTCGAGATCGAGGACGTGAACCGCATCCTGCTGCGCATGCTCAGCGAACTGCAGGTGCAGCCCGCGCCTGCGGCCTGATCAGTCCACAGCGGCCGGGTGGGAAGCCTCAGCCGCCGCTGGCATCCGCAGATTCCGCCCATAAAAAAACCGCCTGAACATCAGGCGGTTTTTTTTGTGTCCGGCAGGAAGGCTGCGGATGCAGCTCCTGTCGATCTGCCGTGCTCAATGCATGGCGTGGGGCTGGCCGTCGAACATGTGCTCGAACTGTGCCAGCCAGGGCTCGGCCAGCGTGCGGATCTGGGCATCGTTGCGCAGGATGCGCTGCATGATGCGGGCCTTCTCCTTGCGCTGATCGGGCGCCAGCGGCTCGTCATGCGACTTGAGCCGCAGCTGCTCGATCAACACGGCACAAGTGCCCTCGTAGCGCGTCACCCCCTCCCAATCCTTGTTCTGTGCGGCCTGCAGCATCTTGGCGCTGCTGTCTTCTATGGCACGGTAAAAGTCAATCAATGTCAGCTCCATTTCTAGGTCCCGGCAACGGCTGGCGTGTTGGCGATGTCGCGCCAACCATGGGCAATCGGAGCCAGCACATCCTGCGCGCTTTGCAGCAGCGCCGTGTCGTTGCGCAGATTGGCCAGCGTCAGCTGGGTGATGCTGTAGTCGTAGACGGAAATCAGGTTCTGGGCCAGCTCGCCACCTTCATCGGGATTGACGGAGGCCTTCAGGCCTTCTTCCAGAATGCGCACGGCCTTGCCGATCTGCACACCCTTCTCACCGATGTCGCCACGCTGCATGGCTCCCTTGGCCGCGTTCAGCGCTTTTTCGAGCGCATCGAACAGCAGCTGGATCAGCTGGTGGGGCGATGCGCCGTCCACGGACGACTGGACGCCGACCTGGGCGTAGGCACTTGCAGCACGGCGGTTGAGCGATGTGTACATGTTCGTTTCCTTGATGTCTTGTTCTTCGGCTGCAATGCCTGAAAATTTAGAGGCACCGGGCATTGGTTACAGAAAACACGACCGCCGCTCCGCATGGCTCCTATTTATTTATTCCACTGGGAAACCTGCTGGTTCATGTAGGCACTGAGCGCCGAGTAGCCGCTCATCTTCTTGTCCAGGGACGCGTACTGCTCACGCAGGCGCTTTTCCAGCGAATCGGCCTGGTCGTTGATCCGGTCCTGGGACTTGCCGTTGCTCTTCTTGAGCTCCTGCAGGCTCTTGCTCTTGGTGTCGAAGGTGCCATCGAATTCCAGTGCCTTGCGCGTGAAATCCTTCATGCGCGCGGCCAGGCCCTGCGTATCAGGCTGCCCGTCCGTTCCCACTGCGGCAAACATCTTGCTCATGGACTCGGGGTCCTTCAGCGCTGCGTCCAGCTTGGTCTTGTCGCTTGCCGTCGTACCGAAGGCCAGCTTGCCACCCTTCTGGATCTGTATGCCCATGTCGGACAGGCGCTTGAGCGTGTCCGCGCCGCCAGCAACCGTACCCGAGACCACGCTGCGCAGGCTGTTGGTCATGCCCACCGTGGTGGAGTCCCCCTGCAGCACGCCGGCCGCCTTGCTTTCGGCGTCGTACTTGGTCGAACTCGCCAGCGCGTCATTGAGCCCGTTGTAGGCATCCATGAAGGCCTGGATCTTCTTCTTCAAGGCATCGGTGTCCGAGGTCACTGTCACCGTGACAGGGGACGTCGTCACCTGGTTCACCGTGATATTGAGGCCAGGCAGGGTCTGCTTGAATTCATTGGTGGTCGATTGCACCTTGATGCCATTGACATCGATCTCGGCGTTCTGGGCGTACTGAGCCACGGAGCCCGTGGTGGCCGCGCCATTGAACGCCAGGGCCGAAAGGCTGGCATCGCCACTGGCACCGACGGTGAAACCCGCATCCGCGCCCGTGCTGCGCGAGCGCAGCACAAGCCGTTCGCCCTGGGCATCCTTGAGCACTGACGCAACCACGCCGGCGCCCTTGCCGTTGATGGCCTGGACCACGTCCTCCAGCTTGGCACCCGCCGCGATATCGATCTCCATCGGCGTGCCGGGATTGCTGAACTGGGTTCCAGCGCTGTTCCAGTTGCCCATGGTGATGGTGAGCTTGCCAGCCCCGAACTGGGTGGCCGTCGGCATGATACCGGTCGCCACCGACTGGCTGCGCGCCAGCTGCGTCACCGAGATCACCGAAGATCCAGGCAGGGCATTGGCGTCCGTCACCGTGACGCCCACGGCCGTATTGGTCGTGGCAGCATTGGTCAAGCGCCAAGTATCGGCGTCGGCCAGGGAAGTGGCCGCATCCTGAAGCGTGGACATCAGGGACTTGATCTGCCCGAACGTGGATATCTTGGAATCCAGGACAGACGCTTTTTGCTGAAGCGGAACCAGTGACTGCCTTTGCAGGGCCACCAGTTTGGCGATCATTGTCTCGTCCAGGCCGCTGCCGCTGATGCCAGCTGAACTCAAGGTGGCCATGACCATCCCTTTCTAAGTGCAGAACACCTCCGCGCCATAGCGCAGAGCGCGTCCTTGCGAACACGCACACCAAATGCCCGAGGGCATTCCCCGGTATCTTATCGACCGGTTTTTCTGGAACCTGAGGCTTTTTTTGGCCACGCCCCGCGCAGCCAGGCTCAAAAGCCCCCCTGACTCCCTCTTACTGGATCAGCTTGAGCACCGACTGGGGCAGCTGGTTGGCCTGGGCCACCATGGCTGTGCCGGCCTGCTGCAGGATCTGCGTGCGGCTCAGGTTCGCGGTTTCGGCGGCAAAGTCGGCATCCATGATGCGCGAGCGTGCGGATGCGGTGTTCTCTGCAGCCACCTGCAGATTGGAGATCACGGCTTCGAAGCGGTTCTGTGCGGCACCGAAGGTGGCGCGCGTGTTGTTGACCAGGTCCAGCGCCGTATCGATGGCAGCCATGGACAGGCGCGCATCAGGAGCCGAGCTGCCTGCACCGAGCAGAGAACCCAGAGCTCCACCCAGCGAAGGAGGCGTACCGGTCGTGATATCCAAACCGCCCGGTGCTGTGCCCGTCAGGTTGACGGCCATGATCGTGATCTGGTTGTCGGCGCCGGTATTTGCCCCCACCTGGAACACGGTGGCATTATTGTTGTCCAGCAGCTGGCGGCCGTTGAAGCTCGTGCTGCCGACGATACGGGCGATTTCCTGTGCCAGTTGCTGGAACTCCTTGTCCAGCGAACCACGGTCCGTCGTGCCGTTGGTGTCGTTGGCGGCCTGCACGGCCAGCTCACGCATGCGCTGCAGGTTGTCGCTGAGCTTGCCCAGCGCGCCTTCGGCCGTCTGCGCCATGGAAATGCCGTCATTGGCATTGCGCATGGCCACATTCATGCCGCGTACCTGAGCGTTCATGCGCTCGGCAATGGCCAGACCCGCCGCGTCGTCCTTTGCACTGTTGACACGCAGACCCGAAGACAGGCGCTGCATGGTCGTGCTCAGCGACGACTGGGATGTGCTGAGATTGCGCTGGGCGTTAAGCGAAACAAGATTGGTGTTGATGATGGATGCCATGGGGCAGCTCCTCGTTAGGCATGAACAATGGCCAACCGTTCGACGACCCCAAGCCGCCAGAACGCCAGAAAGCACGCCAGGACTTCCAGCTCTGCCTATCTGATGCCAACGATTGTGCGGAAAAGCCCCTGCGCCAAAGCGCCGATAAAGCCCATGATCCGGCGCCAATTCACCCTTCGAACACCCTCTTCGCCCACTCTTTCGGCCATAAAAAAACCCCAGGCAGATGCCTGGGGTTTGGAGAATTCCGGCCGCCTCCTGCTTGGGAAGGCAGCCGGACTCGTACTACGATCAGCGCAGCAGGGCCAGAACGCCCTGGGGCAGCTGGTTGGCCTGGGCCACCATCGCCGTGCCGGCTTGCTGCAGGATCTGCGAGCGGCTCAGGTTGGCGGTTTCCGAAGCGAAGTCGGCATCCATGATGCGGCTACGGGCCGAAGCGGTGTTCTCGGAAGCCACTTGCAGGTTCGAGACCACGGCCTCGAAGCGGTTCTGCGTGGCGCCCAGCACGGCGCGCTCGGAGTTGACCGTGTCCAGAGCCGTGTCCAGGTTGGAGATCACGGTGGCCAGGGCGGTAGCGTCCAGAGCCGTGGTGGCGTTGGAGCCGATCGAGGCGCTGGTGATGGCCGTGATGTCGGTGTTCGTGCCCAGGTTGCTCGTGGTGACCGTGATCGAGTCGTTGGCCGAGGTGTTGGCGCCGACCTGGAAGTTGATGGCGCCGGAGTCGGTGCTCAGGATCTTCTTGCCGTTGAAATCAGCGCCCTTGATCACGCGGTCGATTTCCTTGCCCAGCTCGACGAATTCCTTGTTCAGCGAAACCTGGTCCTTGGCGCCGTTGGTGCCGTTACGGGCCTGCACAGCCAGTTCACGCATACGCTGCAGAGCGTCGGTCACCTTGGACAGGGCGCCTTCAGCGGTCTGGGCCATCGACACGCCGTCGTTGGCGTTGCGCACTGCCACGTTCATGCCGCGGACCTGGGCATTCATGCGTTCTGCGATGGCCAGGCCAGCGGCGTCATCCTTGGCGCTGTTGACGCGCAGGCCGGAGGACAGGCGCTGCATGGTGGTGGACAGCGAGCTTTGCGAAGTAGCCAGGTTGCGCTGGGCGTTCAGCGATTGCACGTTGGTGTTGATAGACATGGCCATGGTGACAACTCCTAGTAAAGTCAGTTACGTCGCCGCCACGGTGCCCTCGCTTATCGCAAGGCGGGCGGCGGCGGCCCAATCCGACCATCGGCCGCTTTCACATCGAATTACGCGGCTTTTGGTGGGCTCAGGACTTTTTGTCCCTCTGCTGAGTTGGTTTTCGGAGCTGCCCCGGCGAACTTTAGGGGGACTTCACAAGATTTTTTGCACCGCGCGGCATGGCCCATCCGCGCGGTGCCTGATTCGCTGTTACAAAACGGGCTCCACGGGAGCGGCCAGACCCAGATCCTCATAGGAGACACGCAGATCCACAGGCTCCTGTCCCTGGCACCAGCGGGCCCAGGCCTGGCGCATCCCCATCGCCACAGAGCGCGCCACGATATCCGCCTGTTGCGGCTCCAGGTCCTGCAGGCGTGCGCGCAGCCCCTGGCGTATCTGCTGCAGCTGCGGCAAATGTGCCTGCCAGTACGCAGCCAGGTCCAGCAGTTGCGCCAGGTCCCGCGCTGCAAAGCCCTGGTCCAGGCCCACACGAGCCATCACTTCGGCCGACTGCCGCCCCGCCAGCAGTTCCCCCATCAGCGTCAACGTGGGCACGCCCATCCACAGTGCGTGGTTGGTGACCACTCCGCCCGTGAAGGGCAGAGTATCCAGGCAGATATCTATGTCATGGTGCGCCTGCAGATAGTGCTCGAATCCCATCTGCTCCACAAAATCGACGCGTTGCGCGGCCACGCCCTCCTGGGCCAGCCAGTCACGCAGGTGCTGCGGAGGACCGGAACGGGGGCAGGCCGCGATCTTCAGCCGCGCCGTGGGCAGGGTGCGCAGCACCTCACCCCAGACAGAAACCACCTTGCGGTTGATCTTTGACAGGCGGTTGAAGGAGCCAAACGTCAAATGCCCGTTGCGCAGCGCCGGCAGTGGCGCCACGGCCTCCTGGTGGATGCCTCCGTCGAAGACATATGCCAGCGGAACACGCATCAGCCGCTCCGTCAGCTGGGTCTTGAGCAGTTCATCTTCCAGGATCAGGTCGCTGAGCACGATGTAGTCCATGCTTTCCAGGCCCGTGCTGCCGGGGTTGCCTATCCAGGTCATCTGCAGCGGCGCAGGCTTGGCGGCAAACAGATCCAGCCGGTGCCCGCGCGTGTGGCCGCTCAGATCGATCAGGATATCGATGCCGTCGGCCCGCACCAGGTTCGACAGCGACTGCACATTCATATCCCGGATACCGCGCCACAGCTGGAACAGGCCCTGGAACTCCTTGGTGACTTCGTCGTGGATCTCGTTGTTGCAATAGGCAACGCACACCAGGTCGCCATGCCGGGACAGCTCGCGCATCACCGGCAAGAAGAACTTGGCGGCCGCATGGGCGCGAAGATCGCCGGACACAAAGCCCAGGCGCAATGTCTTGCCGGGGTCGCGGGCATTGTCATGCCCGGTCCCTTGCTGCCCCGCGGAGTGGCACCGCATGAGCGCGCCATATTCGCGGTTGGCCCGGCCCACCGATGCTGCACTGGCCTCAGGAGAATGGATCATGGCGAACAGGCGCGCGCTGTAGGCGGGCTCGTAGTCCGGGTGCAGCCTCACCAGTTCATCCAGCTGTTGCATGTGGCGCGCGGCGTCACCGCAGCGGTCCCAGTAGGCGGCACGCTGGAACATCAGCTCCCGGTCACCGGGCAAGCGCTCCAGCGCGGCCGTCAGCGCCTGGTCGAGCCGGGGCAGATCACGGGTTTCAAGCAGTACGTGGCAACGGATGATCTGTGCGCGAGCGCTATCAGGCTGAATGCGCAGCGCTTCTTCAAGCAGTTCCAACGCTTGATCCCACTTCTTCTGGGCGAACAGCGTGAAGGCCGTTTCGCAGAGAAGCACCGCATTGTCGGGACGCAATTGCAGCGCCTTGCGCAAGCAGGTTTCGGCTTCCCCCAGTCGGCCGCCGGCACACAGCAGCAACGCCAGATGCAGCAGCAGTTCCAGGCTGCCGGGATCGAGCTGCAGCGCCATGCGATAGGCCGTTTCCGCCTGCAGCTCCCAGCCAGCCTCGCCCAGCACATGGGCGCTGGCCAGGCACAAGCGCAGGTCCTCGGGCCGCTGCTGCATGAGCAGCACCAGGAACTGCGCACATTCCTGCAGCCGTCCGGTCTTCTGCAGCGCAGCGGTCAGCCGGGACAGCGTGTCCACATCCTCGGGATCGAGCAGCAGCGCGTTCACATAGCAGGGCAGGCTGTCTTCGGTACGGTCCTGGGCACAAAGTGCATCGCCCAGATGCGAGAAAGCCTGGGTCCAATGCGGCCGCAGCGCCAAAGCCGCGCGCATCGCACGCTCGGCCTCGGCCGCGTGGCCTGCCTGCAGGCAGATACCACCCAGGTTGAACTGCACCTCGGCATCGCGCGGCAGCAGAACGGCTGCCTGGCGCGCTGACTGCAGGGCCGCCTCGATGCGGCCGTTCGCATGATCGGCTGCCGCCTTGAGCTTCCAGACCAGGCCGCTCCTGGGATACTGGCGAACCAGCGACCCCGCCAGCTGACTGACCTCGGCATGCTCGCGCTGGGCGAACAGCTGCATCAGCAGCCGCAGCTGCGCCTCGGGCACCCGGCCCCGGCCATCGCCGGCAGCAGGCGCCATCTCCGGCTCAGCAGGCCCCAGCGGCCAACGCGCGGCCTGCTCCTCCAGAAACGCTGCGGCCTGGGCGCCCTGCACCAGAGCCACATCCTTTTCCAGCTGCTCCAGCGCAATCTCCTGCATGCCGTTGGCCCGTGCCACGTCGATCAGCGAGATGGCCATGTCCAGCAGGCCCTCGCGGATCAGCATGTGGATGTACAGGCGCCAGTAGCCAAAATCCGCAGGCCGCACGCCGATGGCCGCCTCCAGATAGGGCAGCGCCTCTGCGCTGCGCAGCTGGTGCAGACCCAGCAGCTGGGCCATGCCGTGCAGGGCTTCGGCATGGGCAGGCTCCTGCTCCAGCACCTTTTCATAGGCTTGGCGGGCCTGCTCGAACTGCCACTGGTCGTGCAACTGGCGGGCCTGCTGCAAATGCTCGTTCGTATTCATCTTGGTCATCAAGGTTGCGGGCAAGCGCCCCACCACAGGCCCGGCACCCAGGCCAGCACCCGCACAAATACCGCCATCGTGCAGGCAAGCCGGCAAACACGGCCCCTGGATAAGCGGGCGCAAACCGCATTTCTTCCACTTTTACCAGGTGGTCCGGTCACCGCCTGCTACAAAACAGGAAGCACCCCAGGGAGCCATATGCCATCATCCCCCGGGTCCGCCAGGACAGCATCGCCCCGCGCAGCATCGGAACAGGACTCGCTTTCGCCCACAGTTCCAGCCTTCCGGCGCAGGGGCGCTCTGCGAAAATTCATCGAAGCGTTTGCCCTCATAGGCAGGCGCCCAGCCTATTTTTCAGGAACCCATCCCATGCCCTCCATTGACCAATTCATCGAAAGCTTTCTGACCGCCGTGGACTTCCAGGAGGCCGTCGAAGTGGCCCCCGACACCGAACTCAGGAGCCTGCCCGAGTGGGACTCTCTGGCCGCGCTGGGCGTGATCGTCATGTTCGACGTCGATTACGGCAAGACCATCACGGGCGACGATCTCAAGAATTGCTCGACCATCACCGATCTCTACAAGCTGCTGGGATAAACACCATGGCGCTGTCCACTCTGCACAACGTCCGCTTTGCGGGCATGGCCAGCTGCATACCCCGGCGCGAGATCTCCAATCTGGAGGATTGCCCGCCCTCGCAGCGCTCCGAACGCGAACGGCTGGTACGCAACATCGGCATCCATACCCGGCGCATCTGCCCGGAGTGGCAGTGTTTCTCGGACCTGGCCTTCGTGGCCGCGGAAAAGCTGCTCGATGAACTGCAGTGGCAGCGCGACGAAATCGACGTCCTGATCGTCGTCACGCAATCGCCCGACTATCTGATCCCCGCCACGGCCATCATCCTGCAGGACCGGCTGGGACTGGCGCACGGCACGATCGCCTTCGACGTGAACCTGGGTTGTTCTGGCTACCCGTTCGGGCTGCACATGCTGGGCAGCATGATCTCGGCAGGAGGCCTCAAAAAAGGGCTGGTGCTGGTGGGAGACAAATCCGCGACCATCATGGATCCCCTGTTCTCGGACGCCGGCACGGCCACGGCGCTGGAGTTCGACGCCAGTGCGCCTCCCATGTATTTCGACCTCAACAGCGATGGCAGCGGCTACAAGGCCATCATGCTGCCCGCTGGCGGCCACCGCGAGCCCTACGGAATCGAACACGTGATTCCCAAGCGCGATGAGCATGGCTTCCTGCGCCTGCCCGCCGACCTGGTGCTTGACGGGCCGGCGGTGCTGAGCTTCTCCACCCAGCGTGTGCCGCCTGCCGTAGAACGCCTGCTGGAGTACTCCCAGGTGGACAAGGAGCAGATCGACCACTTCATATTCCACCAGGCCAACCGGCTGATCAACGAGACCATTCGCAAGAAGCTGCGCCTACCCGCGGAGAAGGTTCCAAGCACCCTGCATGACCTGGGAAACACCAGCGGCGCCTCGCTGCCTGTCACCCTCACCGCACGGCTGCATGAACAGCTGGATGGCGCCAAGGCGCGGCTGCTGCTGAGTGGCTTCGGCGTGGGCCTGTCCTGGGGAACCGCCATCGTGGACGTGGACAAGGCACGCTTTCCTGCAATGACCGAAGCATGACCGCCAACGATCCCTTCTCCCTGGCAGGCAAGCGCATCCTCGTGACGGGTGCATCGTCGGGCATTGGCCACCAAACAGCGATCTCCTGCGCCAGCCAGGGCGCCACGCTGATCATCACGGGCCGCAATGCAGAGCGCCTTGCCCACACGGCAGGCCTGCTCGCAGGCGATGGCCATGTCAGCGTGGTCGCCGATCTCACCCAGGCACAGGACATCAGTGCGCTTGCGGCCCAGGCAGGCTCGATCGATGGCGTGGTCCACGCAGCCGGCATCTCTAAGCTGGTGCCGTTGCGCATGGTCAAGCAAGCCCATCTGGAAGAGATGTTCGCGCACAACACATACGCCCCGATCCTGCTGACCAAGGAATTGCTGGCCAAGCGTCTGATCCGGCCCCACGGCTCCATTGTGTTCATCAGCGCCGTGGCATCCCACATCGGGCCACTGGCCAGCAGCGGGTACTCGGCCAGCAAGGCAGCCCTGCTCGGCGCCATGCGTTCGTTGGGCCTGGAGGTTGCCAAACAAGGCATCCGCGCCAATTGCCTTGCACCGGGATATGTGCGTACCCCCATGCTGGACGGACTGTCCGCAGGAGGCGTGGATACCGAGGAATACGCCAAGCTCGCCCCGCTTGGCATGGGAGAGCCGCAGGACGTCGCACTCGCAGCGGTCTTCTATCTGTCCGACGCCAGCCGATGGATCACCCGGAACTACTTCACTATTGACGGCGGCCTGACGGTTCCCATGGATGTCTTTGCATGACCCAAGCTGCGCACGACCCATTTTCCCTGCAGGGCAAGACCGTGCTGGTCACCGGCGCTTCATCGGGCCTGGGCAGGCAAATTGCCATTTCCTGCGCCCGGCGCGGTGCCCGAATCATCGCCACGGGGCGTGACCGCCAGCGCCTGCAGGGCACCTTCGACCTGCTCGAAGGCAGCGGCCACCAGCAGATCGAAGCCAACCTGACCGATGCGCAGGACAGGACGGCCCTGGTCCAGGCAACGCCGCGGATCGACGGCCTGGTGCACTGCGCAGGCCGCCAGATGCTCAGCCCCATACGCCAGCTGCAGGAGTCCCTCATGACGGAGATGTATGCCATACATTTCCTGGCACCCGTCATGCTGACCCAGCAGCTTCTGATCACGAACAAGCTGGCGCCCGCAGCCTCCATCATCTTCATGCTCTCGACGTCGGCCCACATCGGCACACGTGGCGTGGGACCCTACTCCGCGATGAAGTCGGGGCTGCTGGGCATCATCCGTTGCCTGGCTGTGGAGCAGGCCCGGCATCGCATGCGGGTCAACGGAATCTCTCCCTCGGTCGTACCAACGCCCATGTGGGGCGATGCGGGGCAGAACGAACAGCTTCAGGCGCAGGAGGCCCGGCACCCCCTGGGTCTTGGCAAGCCTGAGGATGTGGCCAATGCCGCCATTTATCTCCTGTCAAATGCCAGTCGCTGGGTAACAGGTACAAGCCTTGTTATGGATGGTGGTGTCGTCCTCTGAACTATCTCTACAACTAGGTCACTCGAAAGATTACTCATGCGCTCACGCATGCATCCCCGGTACTACCTGGACGCAGATATTTTCGAGCGCGAGCAGCGCAAGATTTTCCGCAAGGTCTGGCTTTTCGCGGGGCTCAAGACCCTGCTGACCCAGCACAACGCCTTCATCACGCGCAAGATCGCAGGCATACCTGTAGTGATACAGAACTTCCATGGCGAGCTTCGTGCCTTCGAGAACGTCTGCCTGCACCGCAACGCTCTGATACAGACAGAACCCGTGGGTCGCCGGCCCTTGGTATGCGCCTACCACGCCTGGCGCTATGACGACCGTGGCCAGGTGACGAACATACCGGATGAAGACGCTGTATATCGCTTCAGCCCTGAGGAAAAATGCGGACTCAAACTGAAGCGGTTTGCCTTGCGCAGCCTGGGCAACCTGCTGTTCATCAATCTGGATACATCGCCTTTTCCGCTGGAAGAACAGTTTTCCCCGGAATTCATTGCGCTTCTGGAAAGCAGTTCTAACGCCTACGACACGGAAGTCATGGTGACGACCTGGCGTGGCAACTACAACTGGAAGCTCGCTTACGAGAATCTGCGGGATGCCAATCATGCCCGCTTCGTCCACTCCAAAAGCCTGGCGAAGGTTGTCGATTTCCGTCCCAGCGTGGATGAGGTCCTGCTGCAGGAGAGTTCGCAGGCGCTGCCGGACTCCAGCACCGGAGCCCTGCGTGACGAGCTACGCCGTTTCAGCTACGGGGGCAAGGACGCGGCCATCGACAACATGCAGCATCCTTCCTGGCATGCACTTGTGGAACGCTGGGGCCAGGAGGACGCCTACTACAACTGGCTGGCGTATCCCAACCTGCACATCGCCAGCGGCAACGGCGGCCACTCCTTCACCATAGAACATCATGTTCCGGTCGCACCTGGCTGCACGGACCTGGAGGTCTACCGCTTCACGGCGAAAAAGCGCCAGCCCTTCGCTTTCTCCAACTCGGTATTGCTCGCCGAAATGCACGGTAGCAAGCTCGTCGTGGGCGAGGACATTCAGATCCTGGAAATGGTGCAATCAGCGCTGCATGATGCGGCGCCCCTGCCCACGCAAGGCGCCTATGAAAGCCTGAACCGTCTGGTCGAGCGCTGGTATGAAACCTTGATGGAGACCGAGCATGGCGTGTAAATGGATCATTGGCGCAGGCGCCCCGTTGGACTTGGCCTATGACATCTGCCGAAGCGCCCATCCTGAACTGCATGTCGAGATAATTGCAGTGCCGCAGAACGGCAAGTATGAATTCGAGCTGGGCACGCTGGACGCACTGCAGCCGGCGTCTGGAACGGCATTTGCCGCCTTCGACGAACGGTTCGGCAACTTCAAGCGGATGGAGTTGATGAGCGCATTGATAGAACGAGGATTCCAGCTGGAACCCCTGATCAGTCCCCGTGCCATGCTCGCCACAGGGGTCCAGGTCGGGCCCAATGCATTGATCGGTGACGGCGTCACCATCGGACCGGGCAGCCGTATCGGCTACAACAGCGTACTGCTGCCTGGCACGCATTTGGGTATGGGCACGCTCATCCACCCCTCCTGTTGGCTCGAAACCGGGGTCATCGTGGGCAATGGTGTGCAGATCGGTAAGCACTGCACTTTGCGTAGCGGCGCGTTGATTGCGCATGGCGTCCAGGTCGGGCGCCATTGCGAACTGGGCTGGCCCCAGCGCTATGACAAACACATCGCCCCCAAGACTATCTTTGACGGCCGCTATGACGCGCCCATCTATACCTATGAGAACTGAACAGTGAACGCAATCATCCCTCCGTCATACCAGCAAAGTCACCAGCGAGCCGAATATGTCTACAACGGCTTGCTAAAAGAAATAAAAAACTCTCGAACCATCTACGTCGGCGGAACAAATGCCCCGGGAGAGTCGGAATTTCTGGTCTCGCTTTATCCGCATCTCATCTTTGTGGATGACAATAAGGCAGGCAGCCAGATCTTCGGAAGAAGTGTCATTTCCACACAGGATCTTGCGAGAAAAGCAGATTATCGTGACTTTTTGATCAACAATTGCTTCACCGCTCCCGGCTTCAACCATTTCTCTCGCCAATCGGACTCCCTCGGCATACCTACATGCTCGACATTGGAAGCCATGGCGCCTCACTATAAAAATGGTGTTGTCCTGAACTTTCCTGGACTGATTTCCGTCTACGGTCCAGCTTTTCATTGGCATACATTCAATCATATTGAAAAATACTCCAGCCTTCGAAATAGATTTTCCGACAAGCTGAGTCTAAGAACATTTGACAGCCTTGTCGAATACAGACTATCCGGCAATCCAAATCTTCTACAAAACATTGCCGTTGGCCACAATATGGGAACCCTAAGACATGATTCCTACATATTGAACTCTCAATTCTTCTCACTCAATAGCAATGAGGTATTCATCGACGCTGGCGCTTTGGATGGAGCATCCAGTCAATTCTTCATCGATTCCGTCAAGGGTGAATTTGACAAAGTCGTGATGTTTGAGCCGTCTTCGGAAAGCCTTATAAAATGTCGAGAAACCGTGAAGAATATCGCTCAAAAATATCCAGACAAATCAATCCAACAAAAGATTGATGTTGTCAGTGCGGGACTCTACGATCATCAAGGCATCCTGTCGCTCTCCTTAAGCCTCTTCAGCCAAGATGTCACGGACCATCATGGCACCTTGCCCCAGACGGCACATATTCTGGATACAGGCCTCACAAATGCCTTCGTCGAAAAAGGCAACGAATATCAGGTCATAGAAGTTCCCGTCACCACATTGGACGACTATCTGGGAGACAACCCTGCAACTTTCATCAAATTCGAGATCGAGGGCAGCGAAGTGGCAGCCCTGCACGGTGCCATCAATACCATCAAAAAGAATAAGCCAAAACTGGCCCTATCCATCTATCACCGCCCACAGGATCTAGAGTTGATCATGGATTTTGTGGATGGTCTCGAATTGGGGTATGAGTATGCGCTGCGAGCACACAATCCCTACTGCCCCGATGCCATCGTTCTTTATTGCTGGACTCCCCCGCGCTGAAATATTTGCAGAACATGCGCCAAAAGGATTAAGAGATCCGCAAAATATACATACCAAACAATCATGCAACAAGACAACGAAAAACTCCGGCAAATAATATTACAAATCGCAGCACAGGAGCAGGGCGTTGCCAGCAGCTTGCCTAGCAATGAAATGTTGGGAAATCGCCCAATATTTCTTATGGCACCACTGTCTTACACGGGAATAATTCATGGTCAGCATCTTGCTGAGAAATCATCGAATCTTGTTGCCGCCGTGGATGACCAATCCCAACAGCATACAATTCACGGTGCCCCTCGCTGGAGCACAAATGAATTTCTCGAAAAAATCAAGAAATATCCTGATGCTCTCGCTCTTGACTTCTCCCGGAGCCCCATTGGCAAGAAATATGTAGCTCAGTTATGCGATCAAGCAAAAATTGAGCGAATATCCATTGCATCTCAGATTCCGCCCGTCGTTGACAATTTTGAGAACAGGCCGGTATTTTTCCTTTCACCCTTGTCTTTCTTGGCCGAAATGCATGCAAAAGGCATTTCGATGGGTCACAACAATGTGATAGCCAGCATCGATGACTCATCTTCGCTGGAAAAACTTCATGGCGCCCCCTGCTGGAGTAGCAGGGATTTCCTACAGAAGGCTGCAAAATATCCCGATGCCATTGCCATAGATTTTTCCTTCACGTCGCAAGAACAGGGAGTGGCCCGGAAGCTCTGCGAGCTGGCCGGAATCGAGAGAATAAATGCGGGCCTCGCCATTGCCCACTATGGACAGCATGCCGTCTACGAACCCGCCCATGTGTACCGACAGCAAACCCTTCTGCGTCTGGACGATTTCCTGCGCCTTGCAGATCGCCTTGATGACGATTTGAGCGTGCACACACTGTATAGCAATCTACTGTTCAGGCTTACCTATGACCGGGATTATTTGCATTCCGCCTGGTCTACGCCGGCCAATGAGTACTTCGCCGCATACGGTGACACCAGCACATTCCAGCTGGGCACACGCGAGCATTTTTGCGATTGCGGCGCGTTTCAAGGCCCTGTTGTGCAGAAATTCCTGGAGGCTTCCAATTATCGATATGAAAGCATTACAGCTTTCGAGCCCGATCGCCAAAACTTCGAGAAACTGCAGGGTATAGCATCAGCCTGCACCCCAGGATACCGCGCCATCAACAAAGCCGTCTCCAATCGACAAGAAACTCTGTTCTTCAATGAAACCGGCACCGTCGCCAGTCATATTTCGCCGAGCGGCGAAATTCCCATTTCCACCGTGCGGCTGGATGACGAAATGGAGAAGCTGACCCTGCTGAAGATGGATATCGAAGGGTTTGAGGCCAAGGCGCTGCAGGGAGCTTCTAGACTGATCCGCGCCCAGCAGCCTCGCATGGCCATCTGCGTTTACCACAATGCCCTAGATCTACTGGACGTCATGGAACAGTTAGATGGGCTGGTGGAGAACTACCACTTCAGGCTGCGGCAGCATTGCAGCACCTATTACTACGATCTCGTGCTCTATGCCTCCCCCGTGCCCGGAAGTGCGCCCCCGCCCTGGGCCCAATAAGAAGGACCTGCGCGGCAAAGCAAGGCAAGGCCGCGGGCTCCCGCAATACGCTAGCGGAAGGAAAATCGCTTAGCGGGATTGCCGAACATGGTGACACCTGGCGGAACATTGCCAATCACCACGCTGCCTGCGCCGATGACTGCTCCATCGCCGATCTTGACACCTGGCAGGATGGTGGCATGCGGGTGAATGGTCACGTTTTCGCCTATGCATGCCCCCCCGCCGATGAAAACAAAGCTTGCAATGGTGGTGTACGAGCCAACTACCACATCGTAGCCCACGATGGTATTGGCTAGAGTAATGACGAAATCACCGAGCCGGGCATCCGCTCCAAGAGATACATCGTGCTCGAAAAGGCATCCCATACCCATGTGTGATCGCTCGGAACGGTGCACTTTTGGCAAGAGGTTCATGAACTGCGCACCTTGCTCCAACAGGGGCTGCGCAAATCTACGGCGTTCCAGAGGATTGCCTAAGGCGCATATGAAAAGCTGCGAAGGCTCACTTCTGAAAGTCATGGGATCACCGACTATTGGCAAATCCGGAACCTGCATTAGACCCTGGCGGCCATCGAGAAAGCCTTTAACCAACCAGTCTTTGCCATGAGCGATGTCTCCACGCGCTGTGGATGCCATGTTCCGACCAAAACCGCCGGCATTGATGATGTAAACGTCTTTCATGTCAGAGCTTTCACTATAAAAACCATCCGGGGGACGCAGTTTAAAAGCCCTATGTGTTCCATCTTGCGGACCGAGGCAATAACTTGTTCTGCCATCTTCAGATGCTGCCCTTCGCCCACTCCGCGACGGCATCCAGCACGCGCAGCCGGTGTTCGCCAGTCATATTTAGAAAAAAAGGCAAGCCTAACAGCGTATGGGACAGATCTTCAGCCTCGGGCGTGGGCAGAACCTCACAATGTGGCCGCAAGGCTGGCATATCCTGTAGTAGCGGCTGGTACCAGCGGCGTGTTGTGATCTGCCGGTCCCGGCAGACACGTTCTAGTTTCATACGAGCAGGCTCATGGGGCAGGCGAGCGCACAGCAGCGCAGGAGCGATCAATGGAGCACCGCAACTGGAGGACGACTGGAAGGTCATGCCAAGCCCTGCGTGCTGGCCTATCCGGCCAACCTCCCGCACTAGCTGCTCATGCAGCAATCGCCTTTGCTGCGCATGTGCCTCCCACACCTGCAGCGACGCCAGACCGATCGCAGCATGGTACTCGCTCATCTTGGCGTTCGAGCCAATGCTGGCCAGCGTGCCTATTGGCAGATCGACTGCAGGATCCAGGTTAATACCGAAGTTAGACATTTGGCGAACACGCGCCGCCAGACCCGGCCGCGTAGAGATAACCAACCCGCCTTCACCCGCAGGCAGACTCTTCGTGGTGTGTAGGCTGAAAACCAGCGTGCCCTGAGCCTTCTGCAACCATTGACTGCCGTAGGCAGCAGCCGCATCTATGACCACAGGCAAGCCCGTGGATTCCTCAAACCTCTGCCAGGCCTGCATGTCATGGGGCATGCCAAAGGTCGCTACGGGCAGCACCGCATCCACCCGCGTATCGGCGGAGGCCGCGCGCGCAATGTCAGGCGTGAGCAGCCAGCTCTCGGGATCCACGTCGGCCAGAACTGGCACATGGCCGGCCCGGATTACGGCTGTGGCCGTAGCAACGAAGGTAAATGCGGGCAGCAGCACGCGCGATTTCGGGGCCAGCTCCAGTGCCTGGAGCACCAGCTCCAAGCCGAGGGTTGCATTAGACACGGTCGTCAGGCTATCCACAGGCATAGTGAAGCGCCGAGCGAACTCGGACTCCAACTCGCGAACCAGAGGACCAAAATTCGAGTAGTGCCGAGCTGAGTGCATTCTCTCCAACCAAGGCAAGAGAGTTTGCGGAGATGGCATATCAGGCACCAGCAGCGGCACCCAGTCCGTGGAATCGTCCATGCTCATGCCAGCGATTCCGATTCCACCAACAGAGGCTCCAACTCGCTGGCCACGCTCAGCACTCGTCGATCGCCGCGCAACCAGTTGAGCCACATATGCCGGTAGCCTTTCTCCAGCTCTGCCGTACGCGAGACATAGTCCATGAGCACGCTGCCCTCCAGACCCATGCGCGACGCCAGTCGCTGACGTCGCAGGCGTTCAGGATCGTCCAAGAGACGCAGCGCAGCTCGCACATAGTCATCTACATCCTGAGCAATCTCACCGCCGAATCCCAGCCCCTGAAGCATTCGTGCGGTCGAGGCATCAGCTGCCCGCTCCGCATCCAACGCCACAATCGGCAGCCCCATCCACAACGCATGCAAGGTCGTCGTCCCCCCGGAAATGGGCGAGGTATCCAATGCCACGTCGGCGATATGCCCCAGCTCCATGAAACCATCCAGCGGCTGCTGGTGCAGCACGGACACGCGGTCCAGTGGCATGCCGGCGGCCTCCGCACGCGGCTGCATGTGAGCTTGTGCGGCATCCGCATCCTGCTCCTTGACCATGATGATCAGACGCGCGTCCTGGCGTTCGTGCAGGATGCGAGCCCAGACCGCCAGCATCTCGTCGGTGATCTTGGCGGAGTTGTTCAGGGAGATCAGTGTGGGATACCCATTGCGCAGCATGGGCGGCTCTTCGCAAAGGGGCGAGTACTCTGGAGGTGCGTAGCTGGCCATGCAGGCCAGTTGAAA
>Ga0105250_10000287_pt1 | contig 40558 bp, 36 predicted proteins | sample KBSS54metaG_FD_80425 | JGI IMG/M metagenome (GOLD analysis project Ga0105250, IMG submission 80425) | Switchgrass rhizosphere microbial communities from Kellogg Biological Station, Michigan, USA - KBS S5-4 metaG | ecosystem: Host-associated > Plants > Roots > Rhizosphere > Soil | place...
ATTTGGGATTGGTGGCTCAGCTTGCGAAGTAACTGATCCTGGGAAGTTAACGCCCCAACAGAAGCAGGAAAGACTATGAATATGAAAACGTTAGTTTCACTGATGTGCATGGTTTTTCCGGGGACGGTAATCGCCGTACCGACGACAGTTGTAACGCCAAAGGCACTGTCAGGCCCCATCACCAATCCCGGAACGGGAATCGCCAGCTTTCATCAAGGTTTTGGGCAACAACTGACGCCCGCGCAATATCCTGATACCGGGATTGAATACGAGCGTTTTTACTGGTCTGAGCTTGAGCCGGTTGAAGGGCAGTATAATTTTGCACTGGTCGATGATGCTTTCAGGTTTGCGGCGGCGCATCAACCGGCGATGAATGTCGGATTGCGGGTTATGGTTTTGGATGGCCCTGAGAGCGGGAGCAAAATTCCTGACTGGTTGATCAGAAAAGGGGTGAAAGGAGTCTGGACACCCGATAGAAAAACCTTCGCGCCGAATTTAGATGACCCTATTTTTCTTGAATACAGCCAGCGCCTGCTGAATGCCTTCGGTAAACGCTACGACGGTAATGAGAATCTTGCTTACATCGATATCGGCATGGTGGGCTCCTGGGGCGAATGGCATAACAGCAACTTTCCTTCCTTGCCGCCCCTTGAAGAACGCTACACGCCAGCCCAACTAGAAAAGTACGTTAAAATGCACTTCACAGCATTTCCTAAAACGCCAAAAATTATGCTGATTGCCGGTAACGAAAATCTCGCGAGTGCAGTGAGGCGAGGTGCAGGCTGGCGCGCTGACTGTCTTGGGGACTGGCGGAACTTTTCCACAACCTGGAATCTCATGGAAGATGATTATCCTCCGCGCTTAGAGGCAGCCCAGGCGGCATATTCCGGCTTTAACGATGCCTGGAAACGCTCGCCGATAAGTTTTGAGATCTGCGGTCATATGACGGAGTGGAAAACAGTACAGCACTATACCCGTGAAGAAGTGCAACGAACATTTGACTGGGCCATAGAGAAACATGCCAGCACGATTAATCTGAAGTCGAGTGAAGTGCCGGTGATGTATCGAGCCATCGTCGATAACGCGCTGACAAAACTGGGTTATCGTTTCCGTTTAGTCTCGTTAAGCCATGATTCTGTGGTCACCAGAGGCAGTACACTGACGCTGAATAGCCAGTGGGCGAATGATGGCATTGCACCGAGTTACCTGAAATATGATGTGGTGTATCGCCTGGTAAATAATACGAACAAAGTTATCGCCCAAGGGAAAACATCGGATGACATTCGCAGCTGGCTGCCAGGTGAGCGTTCACTGAGTTATCGTCTGTCACTGCCTGTGGCTTTAGCGAATGGGCAGTATTATATCGAGGTGGCGATGCTGGACTCTCAAGGCAAGGCGAGAATTAATCTGGCTAACGAAGGCAAACAGAGTGACGGTTGGTATCGGGTGTCGAAGGTCCGCGCTCAATAATACCCTTCATTCTTCAAGCTGCATCTTTGTTGGCTGCGTTCACGAGCCCGAATCACTTACTTTAGTAAGCTCATCGGGACTCGCTCTCTTGCCGCCGCGATGCAACTTGAATTATTTTGGGTATTGAAGCTATGACGGCTAAGAACCAAAGCCGTTCGGGTTATTTTTCTGCCAGTTCCAGGTATCACGCATCATTTCATCAAGTGAACGGGTCGCGATCCACCCCAGTTCTTGTTTGGCTAAGGAAGAATCTGACCAACATTCCGCCACATCACCCGGTCTTCTGGCGACGATTTGATAGTTAATTTTCGTTTGTGCGGCCTTTTCAAAAGCCTTAATCAGGTCAAGAACGGAATAGCCGACACCGGTCCCCAGGTTGATGGCTTTGAATGGTGAACCCTCAGCTTTATGGTCTAACGCCGCCAGGTGCCCGCTTGCCAGATCCAGAACATGAATATAATCACGAACCCCGGTTCCATCCGGCGTTGGGTAATCGTTGCCGAATACCGACAGACATTCGAGCTTTCCGATTGCCACCTGAGAAATATATGGAACCAGGTTGTTAGGAATACCGTTGGGATCTTCACCAATACGCCCTGAAGCATGCGCACCAACCGGGTTGAAATAGCGTAAGCAAGTAATGCGGAACTCAGGTTGTGCATGCGAAAAATCACGCAAAATCTGCTCAACCATTAATTTCGACGTCCCGTATGGGTTAGTCGTACCACCGACTTGGCACTCTTCGCTTAGTGGTACTTTTTCGGGGTTACCGTATACCGTTGCGGAAGAGCTGAAGATAAGGCTATTGACACCAGCGCGTAACATCTCATTGAGCAAAATCAGCGTCCCAACGACATTGTTCTCATAATATTCCAGCGGCTTTCTGACTGATTCGCCTACGGATTTTAAACCAGCAAAATGAATAACATCGGATATGTTGTGTTTTGAGAAGATCTCTTTTAGCGCTTGTTTGTCTAAAATATCGGCAACATATAATGTTGGTACTTTCCCGGTTAATTCTGTCACCCGCTCCAAAGATGTTTTAGACGAGTTAGAGAGATTGTCTATAACGACGACATCATCACCTCTTTCCAGTAATGCCAGAACGGTATGTGAGCCAATATAACCAGCACCACCAGTTACAAGAATTGCCATAGTATCTCCAGATTAAGATTACAAAATGCGCGTATTGATGTGACCCTCAGTCAAGTCGTTCAATAGTATCAGCAATCAACCAGCCATTCATCTGGTGTTTCAGGCAAAAAAATGCTTCCTGTATTTAACAAAACACTTAAAGAAAATCTTTTTTAACGGCGATAACAGGCTGAATGTCAAATTTTTAGTATCATAGGCAATATAATCATTTGTGAAATTTAAAGTATGAATACCTGCGCTTTGATTGATTGTTGGAACAATATTAGCAACAAGTTTCTCTTCAAAAATCAAAGGGCTTAAATGAACTATCTCTTTGATATAAACGGACTTACCATAAAAACCTAAATGACATTCTTGGGTTAGAATATAAAGTTTGTCATCGATGGAATAGGGGGTTCCAGCACCACGATGGTGGCGGTTACATAATGTTAATGAGGGTTTTATTTTTTCCCACTCACCGAATAAGCCCCTTGCTGTATGAATGACAATATCGTTATCCAGAGTCGTAGAAATAAGATAGTGGGTTCCCTCATGAGTGAAGAGAACATTATCGGTATATTCGACGTTGGAAAGTAATACTTTTACTTTTTCCCAACGACCAGGGAATTCAATAGATTGGAAAAGAATGACTTCCTTTCTCTCTGATGACTCCGGAATCATATACAGTTTGTCGCCTGAGCTAAACATAAAAGGAAATGACAGGTGACATTTCAAATCGTCAAAACCTTCCAGTTTGATATCTTCTAGCTCTTCCAGTTGGTTATTCAGAATACGACACTTCAGGAATCCCTTAGAGTTCAGGAAACTAAATGCTTCATAGAAAACATACAGCTTATCGTCTTTTTCGATAATAAAAGGGTCGGCCTGGAAAGTGTATTTTTTATTAAGCAGTTGTGCTTTGGAATTGCTGAGAATATCCAGAGTATTATCAGGAAACGAATGTGTATCATTTTTAATGATCATGATGTCCCATGATTCATGGAAAAATAACTTTTTAATTAATTTATTGTTTTTGTTCAACATTTATCATCTTGTCCATGTTAGTAATCACCAGATGCAGGAAGAAAATGACAGGTACTATTTTAAATTATAAGTCATGCTTAAGGTTATAATTACGGTAAGAAATAGTAACCAAAGAGACGCAATACCGCTTTCTGGCTAACTGCCGCCCGCTGAGTTGGGCTTAGCTGTCGCCGATAGCAAACAACGAAATGCTGCTGTTTTGCAGTATAGACGCTCATGCAATATTCGCCTTTCTTAAAAATGCCTATTTGAGGTTACAAGCGATCATGGCAAACTTTGCTGTGGGAAAGATCTTGATGAACAAATAGTTACCAGATAACTGAGGCGCTTAATAAGATGCCTGACGAGAGAAAATCAGCGAGAGAATATTGAGGAGTTCAAGAGATGATTTGGTTAATGAAAACCGGTAAACATAAGGCATGCTTACCGGTTAGCTATTATTAAGCTTGAGTATCTAGTGTAGAAAGTTCTTTATCAACGAAATACAAGCCTTCACCGCTTTTACCGACCAGACTTAATTTATCCAGCACAGATTTAAACAGTTTTTCTTCTTCATGCTGTTCAGAAACATACCACTGCAGGAAATTAAAGGTTGGGTAGTCCTGAGAGGTCATCGCCGCATGCGCCAGTTCATTAATTTTACGGGTAATTAACTGTTCGTGTTCGTAGGTGGCGTTAAACAGGCTATCCAGTGAATCGTAATCCTGGTCTGGTGCAGGAATTGCATTGATGCGTGGCAAGCTTCCGGTATCTGTTAAATAAGCAAACAGGCGTTGCATGTGTTCCATCTCTTCCTGGGCATGGCGACGCAGGAAAGCGGCTGCACCTTCGAAGCTATGGTAGCTGCACCAGGCACTCATTTGTTGATAAAGCAGGGAAGAGTAAAGCTCAAGATTCATTTGTTCGTTAAGTTTTTCGATCATTTCAGCTTTAAGCATGATGCGCTCCAGGAGAATCAGATAATTAACAATGGCGCTACTTTAATTTTATTATTTCTATAATGCAAAGGAATTGTTAATTATATTGTTGTAATGAGAATGGTTGCTAATATTATTCTTTTTTATAAATGATAGCTTAATACTAATAAGAATGATTGTTATTTAATTAATAGGATTGAACAACAATTATTGCCCAACCCATATAGGCGTTAAGCTCAATTATTGTACGGCTATTTCATCTCTCAGGTATTTCTCCATTCCGTTCCCCCTGCATTGGTACTCCAGTGTGACGGTTTGGTTCAGGCACAATGCGCCACTGGTCAGGCTGCAGGTTTTGATCGGATCGCCATAAGGGAATGCCGCACTATACCCCCATTGTTGACACTGGTGGCTGGCAGCCGACTGAGCAACGTAGGTGTCGACTTTCGCTCTTTGTAATGGCGCAATATCAAACCCGAGACGAACAACACCTGCCACTTCGCTCCCTTTGATGGGTTGTGGCGTTTTATTCATGGTGCAACCGCTTAATAACGCAGCCACTAAAACTAAATATATTGTTTTCATCACGCTGAGTCTCAAAAGATATTTCTTCTTATTTTAGCATGCAGCCAAACAGAATATTACCAACAGTATAAAACTGTGTAATTGCATTTAAGGTCAGTAATAACGCATCTCTTAACCTAAATTGCTGGCGTTTATCAAAGGGTAATTACTGTGGTATTCACCAACGGTTTTCAGAAGATTTCTGACAGCAAGCATGGGTGTGCTGGAGAGAGGTTTTGCGCTGGTGGTAAGCGAAGTGCGTAACCGGGCAAAACTCAGAAGTGTGAGCACCTCTTAATTTTTTAAAACAAAATTTCATTAAATTTGAAAGTATGTTTGCCAGATAGTATCGTTAAGGTATACCCAAGCTATTCACCGCGGGAAATCCCGTGACCCAATCAGGAGACGGAAATGAAAATAGCACTGATGATGGAAAACAGTCAGGCTGGCAAAAATGCAATCATTCTTAATGAGTTGCAAGCGGTTGCTGCTGAGAAAGAGTACCCGGTTTACAACGTCGGTATGAGCGATGAGCAGGATCACCACCTGACCTACATCCACCTCGGTATTATGGCCAGCATTCTGTTGAACTCGAAAGCCGTTGATTTTGTTGTGACCGGCTGCGGTACAGGTCAGGGCGCAATGATGTCTCTGAACATCCATCCAGGTGTGGTTTGCGGATACTGCCTGGATCCAGCCGATGCTTTCCTGTTCGCTCAAATCAACAACGGTAACGCGCTGTCACTGGCATTCGCTAAAGGTTTCGGTTGGGGTGCAGAGCTGAACGTCCGTTACATGTTCGAGAAAGCATTCACTGGCCGTAAAGGCGAAGGCTACCCAATCGAGCGTAAAGAGCCACAGGTTCGTAACGCGGGCATCCTCAACCAGGTTAAAGCGGCTGTAGTGAAAGAAAACTATCTGGACACCTTACGTTCTATCGACCCTGAGCTGGTGAAAACCGCGGTAACCGGCGAGCGTTTCCAGAAGTGCTTCTTCGAAAATTGCCAGGACAAAGAGATTGAAGCGTTCGTTCGCGAAATCCTTGCCTGATAATGATTAATATGAAATACGGCCAGTTTTTGCTGGCCGTATTTTTTTGCTTCAATACCGCCTAATTTCCGGCGCTTTACGCGCGATCTTTCTCAATTCCTATCATTACTTCCTGCTATCGAACTGATGCGACTGCATATCAGCGTGTTGTTGCGTCTGACGCGCGGCTTCAAGGTGTTCTGCATCCCAGTGTTGAAGGTTGATATCAGCTTGCGGCTCTTCGGGCCAGCGCTGTTGCACACCGTTATGCAGACTCGGTTTATGCAACGCAGGGAAGCTTAAAGAGGGGGAATGGACGCTGGGTTCGGCGGCAGTGACCTGAAAACTGACCAGCGATATAAACAGTATTAACCTTAATGTCATGTGTTTCATAACGGCCTCAACGGCACTCAATCTATAGCGTTAAGTATAATTGTGGCCCGAAACACTATGCAGACTTACTGCATTATTGCTTTTTGGAAACGCTGCTCCCGGCATTTTGCGGTAGCCGTAACAAGTCGACCAGCCCAAGCAAGCAAATCAGCGTAATCATCACAAATGAAATTTTAATCGGCATGCCGGGAATTGATGTGACATCAAACCATTGGCTGATTTTCTCGCCAAGGCGAATACCAATTGCGCCAAGCGTGATCCCCAGGCCTACCGACAACTGCGTCGCGGTGCTGAAAAGCGTATTGGCGTAGCTCATTTGCGCAGGTGGCACATCGGAAAAGGCCAGCGTGCTGATGCCGGTAAATTGCATTGAGCGGAACATGCCACCAAAGAACAGGATGGCTATCGTCAACCATGCCGCGGTGTGCGGCGTGAGAAATGCACACGCCAATAAAGAAGCGACGTTCAGCAGACCGTTAATAATCAGCAGTTTTTTGAAGCCTAACGCACGAATCAACGGCGTGGTGGCGGGTTTCATGGCGAGGTTCCCGGCAAATACGGCTAACACCAGTAAGCCCGAATGAAACGCGTCCATACCGAAACCGACCTGAAACAGCAGCGGCAATAAAAACGGTACCGCACTGATGGAGGTGCGGAATAGCGAACCGCCGTACATTGTCACGCCAAAAGTTTGCACCCTTAAAGCATCAAGACGAATCATCGGGTGTTTGGCATGTTTAAAATGCCGCAGTGAAAACCATAACGAGGCGGCTCCCAATAGCAGCAGGCTGACGGTTGGCAACACATTCACCTGCGATTGCCCGAGCATTTCCAGCCCATAGACCAGGCTAATCATCGCCACTGCGGTACTGGTAAAACCGATGCCATCAAACGGGCGGCGATCGTCATCATGAATATCAGGAATCAGCCGCCACGCCAGCGCCATTGCTATCAACCCAAGCGGTAGGTTGATATAAAAAATCCAGCGCCACGAGGCGTAACTGGTGATGAATCCCCCCAGTGGCGGGCCAATAATTGGCGCAACCAAAGCCGGCCAGGTGAGTGTGGCGATAGCGGTTATCAGTAAATGCTTGGGCGTGGTGCGTAACACCGCAAGCCGCCCGACCGGTACCATCAACGCACCGCCAACCCCTTGTAAGATGCGCATGGCGACAAACTGTTCCAGCGTATTGGCAATCCCACATAGCACGGATGCAAAGGTGAAAATCCCCAGTGCGAGGGTAAAAACTTTGCGGGCACCAAAACGATCGGCAATCCAGCCACTGGCCGGAATTAACACCGCCAGAGTCAGCAAATAAGCGCTCATACCGATATTCAGATCAACAGCATCAACGCCAAATGTTTTTGCCATTTCCGGGAGTGCTGTGGCAATCACGGTTCCGTCGAGAAATTCCATAAAAAATGCGCCAGCAACCAGTAGCGCCATACCAGAGATGCCGCGTTTTGGAGACTGAGAAGGGGAGTTTTCCATGCATGAAACTCAAAATTAAAATAATGTTTTAAAAAATAATTGAGCCAATTAACCAGTTAAGTGTTGGATTTGCAAGCCATTTGATGTGAATAGCTTGTAAAATCCACAATGAAAATGTGTGATGAGTATCACAAAACTATTGATTTGTGTGACGGATGTCATATTATAGGCCCCATAACGAGCAACACCTGCAAAACTAAAAACTGGAGCACACAATGAAAATGCGCAAAATCCTGAAAAGTATGTTCGAGCAGTACTGCAAAACCTTCAAAGATGTACCGCCAGCTGGCATGTTTTGATCTGTCAGCCTGAATAAAAAAACCTGCCGCGGCAGGTTTTTTTATGCCTGAAATTTGGCTTCTAACGCTGCATATTCCACTTTATATCGACAATTTTTGCTTTAGCACTTTTTCGCATAACGTTATGCGTTTTACACTTATTTACATTGTGGGTATGGCTGGTGCACTATGCGGACTCTATTTGAGATGGAGTCCGTGAATAAATGCGTAAACCCCTGTTGTTATCTGCGCTGTTTGCCTCTTTGGCCCTGGCACTTTCTGGCTGTGATGATGCGAAAACCGAAACTGCAGCCGCGTCTGCTCCAGCAAAACAAGCTTCCCAGGATGGCGGCAATTTAATTGTCGGTATTACTACCGGTGATCCATTAGCGGTGAACCCACTGTATGCCAGCGACCGCACCACGCTAACGATTATGCAGGCGCTGTACGCCCCACTGTATAGCTTCAATGGCGACAAGATTGAATGGGGGCTGGCAGAAAGCCTGACGCCATCCGAAGACAACCTCTCATACCTTTTAAAACTTAAACCCAATCTGAAATGGCAGGATGGCAAAGCGATTACTGCCGATGACGTGGTGTTTACGTTCAACAAATTGCTCGATGAAAAACAACATAGCTTCTTCCGCAGCATGTTCGTTTATGGCGATAAACCCATTCAAGTCAGCAAAATTGATGACCAAACGGTGAAATTCACGTTGCCGCAGGTGAGTGCGGCATTTGTTGGGACTCTGGTTCAGATTTACCCTATTCCGCAGCATGTTTTTGCTGACGAAAAGGGCGATATGGAAAAGAGCACCAAAAACGATGCGCCAGTCGGTTCTGGCCCGTTCAAATTTAAAGAGTATCGTGCCGGGCAGTATTACGCACTGACCCGTTTTGATGACTACTGGAACGGTAAACCGAAGCTGGATGCCGTGACTTACCGTTTTGCTAAAGACAGCAACTCTGCCAACCTTGCGCTGCAAAATGGCGAAATCAACATGAAGATGGTTGATCCGCAAGACGTCACCCGTCTGAAATCGAGCGGTAAATTCGACTTCGTTATCTATCCTGAAGGGCGTCTGGCCTATATGACGTTCAACCAGAATATCGACAGCATGAAGAATAAAGCGCTGCGTCAGGCTATCGCTTATGCCATCAATAAAGATGAACTGGTGCAGGCGGCATTCTCATCGCTGGATTACGCGCAACCTGCCGCGTCTATTTTGACGCCAGACACGCTGTATCAAACCAACGATGTCGAAACCTATAAATACGACGTTGAAAAAGCGCAAGCGCTGCTCAAAGAATCAGGCGCTCCGGCTAATCTGAAACTGCGTCTTGCTTATATCAACACCAACAAAACCCAGGAAAGCATGGGCCTGTATATTCAGCAGCAGCTGAAGAACATTGGTGTCGCGGTAGAACTGATGCCAATGGACGCTAACGCTATGTCGCAGCGCAGCCTGGATATGAAGAACACCATGTATGAGCTGAGCCTCGGTGGTTACATCATGGGTATGGAGCCTGATGGCTATAAGTCGTTGTATATGAGCAATGAAGCTTATAACTACGCGCATTACAAGAACCCGGCGTTCGATGCGTTATGGAACCAGGGCGCGACTGAAACAGACAAAACCAAACGTGCTGAAATTTATAAGCAAGTTCAGCAAACCGTCGCAAATGATATGGCATGGTATCCGATTGCTTATACCAATGCGGTGGTCGCGGTAGACAAACGTTTTGCCGGGACCAAAGAGGCTGAACCTAAGCCGGTTTATATGTTCCAGGACCTGTCAAAAATCTATCAACAATAATAAGCACTTGCCCTCGGATTACGGTTTACCCCGTGCCGGGGGTTTTCTTTTGGGTAAAACCTGGAAAGCAGTATGAACAATGTGTTAGTACGACGCCTGGCGCAACTTGTGCCGATGCTGTTCTTCATTTCGCTGGTGTCGTTTTTGCTGGTCAAACTGGCACCTGGCGATCCGGTGCAGGCTTACATTACGCCACGTATGAGCCCTGAGGATATTGAACGTATCCGTCATAGTCTTGGGCTGGATAAACCGATGTTTATGCAATACCTGTTGTGGCTAAAAAACGTGCTGCAAGGGGATTTGGGTTATTCACTGATTTACCATCGCCCGGTATTAACCATGATTGCTGAGCGTATTCCGGCCACTCTCGGTTTGATGGGCGCATCACTGGTTCTGGCGATGGTCGTGGCTATTCCACTCGGATTATTGGCTGGTGCTTATAAGCATCGCTGGCTCGATCACTTCCTGAATATGTTCGCTTATATCGGTATTTCAGTGCCGATTTTCTGGTTCGGTATTCTGCTTATCACGGTGTTCTCGGTGCAACTGAACTGGCTGCCGAGCATGGGGATGCGCACCATCGGCGTTGAAGATTCCTGGCTGGATGTGATTCGCCACGGCATTTTGCCGTGTATCGCACTGAGCTTTTATAACCTCTCGAACTATGTGCGTTACATCCGCTCCAACACCATCACACAACTGTCGGCAGATTACGTGCAAACCCAGCTGGCCTACGGTGCCACTCGTCGCACAATCTTATTCCGTCATGTCCTCAAAAACGTGCTGCTGCCGGTGATTACTTTGTTTGGCCTCTCGTTTGGCGAACTGGTGGTCGGGGCGTATGTCACCGAAAGCGTCTTTTCCTGGCCGGGCATGGGCCTGTTAGGGATCCAGTCGATAACCTCGCTGGATTACCCGTTGATCATGGCGATGATCATGCTGTCATCGACCATGCTGATTATCGGTAACTTATTGGCAGACTTGTTATATCGCGTGGCCGACCCGCGTATTAAGGCATTGAGGTAAGACGATGAGTAGACGTTGGCAACAAGTTAAACATGGCCTGAAACGTAATCGTCCAGCTCAATTCTCGTTACTGGTTCTGGTGATTTTCAGCATTGCCGCATTACTGGCGGCTCTCAGCCCGTGGGACCCTAACCAGATGTCGCTGACCGCAAGGTTGCTGCCGCCAGATGCCGCGCACTGGTTCGGTACTGATGACTACGGGCGCGACTATTTCACTCGAGCCTTGTACGGCGGCCAAATTTCCCTGATGGTCGGTTTCCTGTCGATGCTCTTTTCAACCTTGATTGGTACGCTGGTGGGGACGATTAGCGGCTACTTTGGCGGGCGTATCGACAACCTGATGATGCGTGTGGTCGATATTTTGCTGTCGATTCCGGCGTTCTTCTTACTGCTGGTGTTAAACGCTTACCTGAAGCCTGGCATCGCCAACATCATTTTAATTATCAGTGCGCTGACGTGGATGAACATGTCGCGCCTGGTGCGGGCGGAAACTTTGTCGGTCAAAGAGCGTGAATATGTGGTGTATGCGCGCGCCTGTGGCGAACACTCGCTGATCATCATTGCCCGCCATATTATCCCGAACATTTTGCCAACCATTATGGTCGCGGCAACACTCAACATTGCCTCGGCGATCCTGATGGAGTCGACGTTAAGCTTCCTTGGGCTGGGTGTCCAACAGCCGAATGCCTCGTGGGGCAGCATGCTAAATAACGCACAATCTTTCATTGGCGAAGCCACCTGGCTTGCGATGTTCCCTGGGGTCTTGATTTTGCTGACGGTGCTGAGTTTTAACGTGCTGGGTGATGTTTTGCGTACCGCCTTTGAGCCAGGAGCGAACCGCGATGAATAACTTACTGGAACTCGACAACCTGCAAACCTCTTTCTTCACCCGCGAAGGGGAAGTGAAAGCGGTGCGTGGCGTAAGCTTTGCGGTGCAGCGTGGCGAAGTGGTGGGGATTGTTGGCGAATCCGGCTGCGGCAAAAGTGTCACCTGTAAATCGGTGCTTAAACTGCTGGGCAACAATGGCAAAGTGGTGGGCGGGCATGTCCATTTCAAAGGCGAAGATTTAGCCCGCAAAACGCCGGAACAGATGCGCCAACTTCGTGGCAATGACATTGCGATGATTTTCCAGGACCCGATGACCGCGCTCAATCCGGTGCTAACCATCGGCAAACAGATGAGTGAGATCCTGATTCGGAATCAAAATCTCAGCAAAAAAGCAGCCAAAGAAAAATCTATCGCCATGCTGCAACAGGTGGGGATTGGGAATGCTGAACAGCGTTATAACCAGTATCCCCATGAATTCAGCGGCGGGATGCGCCAGCGTGTAATGATTGCCATTGCGCTGTCTTGCCATCCAGCATTGCTGATTGCCGATGAGCCAACCACCGCGCTGGATGTCACCATTCAGGCGCAAATTCTGCGTCTGTTAAAACAGCTGCAACAGCAAACCGACACCGCCATTATGCTGATCACCCATGATCTCGGCGTGGTGGCGCAAGTGTGTTCGCGTGTGGTGGTGATGTACGGCGGCCTGGTGATGGAGCAGGGCAGTGTGGAAGATATTTTCTACCGTCCGGCGCACCCGTACACTCGTGGCTTGCTGGCGTCACTGCCGCGACAGGGTGAAACCGGCGCGCGTTTATCGCCGATTGACGGTTCGCCGCCGGGGTTACTCAACCCGCCACCAGGTTGCCCGTTTGCCGAACGTTGTCCGCAGCGTATGGCACGTTGCGCCAGCCTGCCGCCGATGTATCAGACAGGTGAAGGGCATCAGGCAATGTGCTGGTTATGGGATTCGGAGGTGAACAATGCAGGACGTTAAGCCATTGGTTCGGGTCAGCGGGCTACGCAAATATTTCCACAGCCAGCAGGGTTGGTTTAACAAAACGCCCCCGGTGAAAGCGGTGGATGGTGTGAGTTTCGACATCTATCCCGGTGAAACTTACGGGCTGGTGGGCGAGTCAGGCTGCGGTAAATCGACATTAGGGCGCAGCGTGCTGCGTCTGTTTGATATTACTGACGGCGAGATTGAGTTTGCCGGCCAGAACATTGCCAACATGAGCGACAAGCAACTCAAACCGTTGCGCCGCCGCATGCAGGCGATTTTCCAGGACCCGTATTCGTCACTCAACCCAGGCATGACGGTCGCGCAACTGATTGCCGAGCCGATGAAAATCCACGGCTATGGCAAAGCTCAACGCGAAGCACGCACTATTGAATTGCTGGAAAAGGTTGGCCTGAAGGCGGAGCATTTAAACCGCTTCCCGCATGAATTCAGCGGCGGTCAGCGCCAGCGCATCAGCATTGCTCGCGCTTTGTCGGTTAACCCTGAATTTGTGTTATGCGATGAACCGCTCTCGGCGCTGGATGTTTCGGTGCAGGCGCAGGTAGTGAATATTTTGCAGGATTTGCAGCAGGCATTGGGGCTGACGTACCTGTTTATCGCGCACGATTTATCGATGGTGCGCCATATTTCTGACCGTATTGGCGTGATGTATCTGGGCTCGCTGGTAGAAGAAGCCCCGGCGGAAATGCTCTATACCGAACCGGCGCATCCATACACACGGGCGCTATTGGCATCGATTCCGGTCGCCGATCCGCATGTACAAATGCTGGAAAGGGGCGGTATTAGCGGGGAGTTACCGGGGGCGATAAGCGACTGGCCGGGTTGTAAATTCGCCAATCGCTGCCCGCGAGCGATGGATAAATGCCAGAGCCAAAGCCCAGTAATGCAGGAGATTTCTCCTGGTCACCGGGTGGCATGTTGGCTGTTTGAAGAAAAGTAAGCGTATTTAGCGTGGTGCCAGAGCGAGAATGACATGTTCAGGGTCATTCTCGATCGCACGTAGTAATGCTTTTGCTGGGCCTGTCGGTTCACGGCGGCCTTGCTCCCAGTTTTTCAGCGTATCGACGCTCACGGAGATCAGCCGGGCAAAACCGGCCTGCGATAACCCCGTCGCCTGACGAATGGTTTTGACCTGAGTCGCGGTGACTTCCGTTGCGCGAGATGGCTCGCGTTTACCTTCTACAATCTCATTCATTTGCGTCATGCTTTCAGACAGACGCGCGAACAGTTGTTTATCCATTTACCACCTCTCGTTCATTTGCCGCAAAAAACGTTTTTCCGCTTCATCCAGATCGTCTTTGACCCCTTTCGGGTAAATCAGCAATAGTCTGATGATGCTATCGACGTTTTTATGGAAATAGATGACTCTAACGCCACTGCGTTTTCCCTTGTTTTTTGCAGGCCACCGCACTTTACGCAGGCCACCAGTATGGGGAATCACATCGCCGCTTTCCGGGGAAAACGTCAGGAATACCTGAAACAATCGGTATTCTTCATCCGTGAGCAGTGCGTTGACATCCTCTGTAAAAATGGGCGTTTCGATAAAAAGCATAATATCCGCCATTGGCGTATAGCCAGGATTAGGTTAACAGGAAATGTACATAAGTCAATGGCGTACTTAGATAGCATGCAAAACTCGGATGGTTAACTGAATTCACAAAGTTTTAGTACGTTCTTCGGGATGCATTCCAGAATGGATTATTGCCTCAGGGATAGAGGCGCGAGTACTATGACGCCCATTGCGAAACAGGAGAGAAAGAATGTCCGAACAATTATCTGCCGACCAGGAACTGGTTTCTGACGTGGTGGCGTGCCAGTTAGTGATTAAACAAATTCTGGATGTCATTGATGTGATTGCGCCGGTAGAAGTCCGTGAAAAAATGGCGAACCAATTAAAGACCATTGATTTCGCCACTCATCCGGCAGCGGCGGATCCGGTGACCCGCCGCGCGATTCAAAAAGCCATTTCTTTGATTGAACTGAAATTCACCCCGCAAAACGAAGCGCATTAATTCCGAATTATAATCGCCCTTATTCAAGGGCGATTTGTCATCAGAAGAACGTCATCACTAATAAGTAACTCGCTGCACAAGCACAGCTCACGCCGATTAAGCCTGGCAAAATGAAACTGTGGTTAATGATGAATTTACCAATTTTTGTGGTGCCAGAACGGTCAAAGCCGATGCACGCCAGGTCGCTTGGGTAAGTCGGCAACACAAAGTAGCCGTAAGACGCCGGGAAGAAGGCAATCAGCATTTTCGGTTCAACACCCAGCATCAACCCCATCGGTGCCACGGCAGTTAACGCGGCAGCCTGGCTGTTCACCAGTTTAGAAACTAAGAACAACACGATGGCATAAGTCCACGGGTGGCTTTGCACGACGCCTTCCAGTGCCATTTTTAGTTCTTCAAGATGTGCCTGGAAAAAGGTATCACTCATCCACGCCACACCAAATACCGAGAAAATAGCCACCATACCGGCTTTGAATACCGCGCCGTTAGAGACAGCCGAGGCATTCACTTTGCAGGCGATCAGCATTACGGCACCGGCAATCAACATCATCATCTGGATAGCCAGATTCATCGATAGCGGCTTGAATGAGCCTTTGACCTCGAAGGCCGGGCGCAGCGCCGGAATGGCCCCCAATAACACCACCACCAGAATCCCGGCAAAGAAGATCCACGTTGACCAGTAGGCTTGTTTTGGGAACACCTGGTTCATCAGCGTTTCGCTGCTGCCGTAGATAAATTCACGCTGTTTCGGGTCTTTGAGTTTTTCCTGGAACTCTTCGTCGTCCTGCAAATCTTTGCCGCGACGTAAGCTCCACAGTGCTGCAATCAGCACGCCAAACAATGAAGCAGGAACGGAAACGCAGAGGATATCGAGGATGCCCCACGCCTGACCAATACCATGGTTAGCCGCCAGAATCGAAATCAGCGAAACCACCGCCACAGAAACCGGAGACGCGGTAATCGCCATTTGCGAAGCAATTGATGCCACCGCCATTGGGCGTTCCGGACGAATGCCTTTCTTCAGTGCGATATCGGCGATAATCGGGAACATGGTGTACACCACATGACCGGTGCCGCACAGGAAAGTCAGCATCCAGGTGGTGAACGGTGCGAGCAGGGTGATGTGCTGGGGATGTTTGCGCAGCAGACGCTCTGCAAACTGCATCATCACATTCAGGCCACCCGCAGTTTGCAATGTGGCGGCACAACCAATCACAGCAAGAATGGTCAGCATCACATCAACGGGGGGTTTACCTGGCTCAAGCCCAAAGATGAAGGTGAGAATAAACAGCCCAATGCCGCTGATTAGGCCAAGCCCCATCCCACCAAAACGTGTGCCCACTAACAGGCATAAAATAATGACAATAAATTCAATGGTTATCATGGTAGACCCTTAAAGTTGTATATGTAATTAGCATTACAGAATGTAAGGATTACCGCTGGGACACAGATCTTGTTTATTAAACTTCAATTAAAACAGCTTGTTAGTAACAATAAATTAACACTCCGCCCGAGACAGGCGGAGTGAATAATCATAACGGGAGATGGGAATACTGAAGGCGTGGAAGGATAGCGCTGTCGTTTGCTACGTCGACGACTACAACGTCTTCGCCATGTTTAAGCAAAATACGCATGCCATTGTTATCCTGGGTAATCTGCATATCGGTGATAGGTCGCTGGTGGTCGAAATCCCAAACGCTTACAAACACGGGATGCGTTTCATGGCTCCGTAACACCAGATAACTCAACTCACCAACGGCTGGATTATCGGGCGCGCGTCCTTGCCACAACTCGGCATGTCCATACAGCCATAGTGCTTGCCCGTGGTGGGCTGTGGCGAAGTGGCGCGGCTGGCAATTGGTTAACGATACGCAATGCGCATCATTCATGATAGACAACGGGCCGTGAGCACTAAACTGCGCCTGTTCACCTTCAACATCCAGTGCTTTCCCATGCAGATGTAGCGTCCAGTCGATTTGCTGGCAATGCGGATTATGCACGCTGCTAATGTCAATTAAGGCGTTATCCAGCCATAACAGACGGCGGCGGAAACGCACGTCACGCCAGGCTTCACTGTCCCATTGTACGCGGGTATGGCTGTCGAGTTCAGGCGGCGTTTGTCGCCAGTCAACCTCTGTATCCAGCCAGCAGAAAGCCTGGCTTTCATGATACTGGAGGACCACAGGAACGGCAGGGGGTTGGTTGGTTTGGTTGACTGTAATGGTGTTATGCGTGGCGCTATTTTTGTAATACGCATAGTGCATTGGCGCGCCATAACCGGTCGTACCAAGATCAGGCAGGATCTCTTTTGCACCATTAAACAGCAGAATGTTCAGGCGGTCATAGTGGTCATGCTCGCCGCCATAGGGCGTATGCTTAACCAGTAATGCGCGTTTCTTTTCTGTGTTACGCCACACGGTCAGACCGCTATGCGGGGCATGAGTATGACCCGCAGGAATCAGGTCCGGTATCTTTTCTGGCAGTGGTGTGGTGTAAAGCAGGGCATCAAGACCAGGACGCGGATGTTGCGCATTGATAGCCTTAAGCGCGGCGGCATACTGCTCATCGCGATAATAATGCCAGGCAAAGTGATAAAGATGACCGTGGTCGAGTTTTTCCTGGCCATAGATACAATCGTTGATACGCGGAAAAGTGCCGTCTGGCATTAACAGAGTCAGCGGGAAACTAAGCATTTTTTTATAGTAAGGTTCATCCAGCAAACTCCACTGGGTGCCTATAGCCAGTTTTTCAAAAGCCAGAAAACCTTGCAGGGCGTAGAAGTGGTAATGAATAGATCCCTCGAACCACAGCCCTTCCTCGAACAGGCCCTGTTCAAGCTGATAACGCAGACCGTAAGGTTGGTTGACGGCAAATTCGACTAACGCGGCATCTTCCAGCACCAGCCCCAACACACCGACCGCGCAGCCAATTTTCACTTCATGGTTGTGTAATTGTGCAGTGCGATGGGCCATCAAAAACTGCGCACCAGCGCGCAATAAACGAACTGTAACGTACTCGCGCTGTTCGGCAGTGAGTGCCTCAGCGATGCAATCAAAACCGAGGGCGAAATCCAGCATGCAGTTCGCTTCGCAAAGTGTCTGGGCATTCATTTTCCCCGGACCATTGTACGGAATGCCACCGTGAATTTTGTAATCCGGATAGAACTTAGCGTAACGCATCAGCAATTCACTGACTTTATCCAGATAGATCTGCTCGCCAGTAAGTTGCCACAATAAACCCAACTGGTGGCAGGCTTTGGCATTCAGGCCGTTGAGCTCACGCCACCACGCACCATCATAGGGTTCACCGCTAAAGTTTTGGCCGTCTATCGGGCAGCAATGGCAGGTTGGTGAGGCGCGATCCCACACCAACCTGACGCCGTGGTCGGGGCAGAAATAATAGAGATTCCAGGTTGCCAGGGCGGTTTCTGGCACAACGACTGGATTGTTGAGAACCACACTGTTGTCGGCAATCAACTGCTCAATAATGGCGGGTTGAGCGCAAACTCGTTGCTGAAGAAGAATAAGTTGTTGCGTGGTGAACTGCTTCATCGCTCGATCCTTATTCTCTATCACTGTTGCTTTAATGGGGTAATCAGATGCGAGATATCATCTGGATACTTCGCCATCAGCCATTCGGCTTTTTCAACAAACAGTTTGTCGTCAGGCCAGGCTCGTGCGGCACTGACCATATTCACCAGTGCTTTTTGATCATCCATTTTATCAATATCCTTCCAGGGCCAGGTTTCAGTGCTATTTATGTAGTGCGCGAGGTAGCGATAGCCCTGGCGCAAGCTATGGTCATCAAGAGTGAAATTCCAGACATCAACCCCAGCAATGTCCCCTAAACGCCCCAACTTGTTGTAAGCCTCAAGATGGAAATTGCTGTAATGCCACGGGCGAGTGCGCTCAATTTCCGCCATCTGGCGGCCTTCTTTATCAAAATGGGAGGGAATACGTCGTAGTTGGGTGATTTGTAGTCGTTTTTTAGCGGCGGCTATATCGCCACTAAACAGGGCAAATGACGCTGCCTGTAAATCAAAATAGGTGCCGTGATTGTTATGCCAATTGTCTTCTTCAAATCCGTTTTGGCTGGTGCTCATCCAATGGTAAAAATCGCCATACCATTGTTTTATCTTCTGATAATCTTCATCGCTGACCACATTCGCTGGGCGTAATAATTCAACGGCATCAATCACTTCTACCAGTGCGCGACTGTCAATCAGGCCAATCCCTCGGCCATCGTTAATCCCTGGAATAGCCTGCGCATGTTGCAGGTTAGGATTCATGCGCGTTTCTGGTTTCACAAACCAGTTCAGCAATTGGTCACGTGCTTTTTCGGCGTATGCCGGGTTGTGGGAAAATTGCCACGCCAGCGCCAGTGTCCAAACGTCATTGCTCATGTTCACCAGACGTTTTTTGTCCGTGGCATCACTATTGGCATCAGGGTTGGTTTGGCCATCTTTGCGAAGGTAGGGCAGGCCATCTTTTTTGTTCGGATCGGGCCACCAGTACGGTGGAAAACTGTAGTAATCATGTTTATCGCCGCTGGCGGCGATTAGCGTTTTATCCATCACTGAATACAGTGGTTTGTTCAGGGCCTTGTCTGCGTTGGCAATCAGTTTTTGATAAGCCCCGGTAAATTGTGGATTTTGTGCCTCTATCTGCTGCTGGCTATAGCGTAGATCATCGAGCTTAATTTGCAGTGGATGTGCATCGGCGGCATATAACGGTGAGGCCAGTAATGAACCCGCCACCGCCAACGAAAGCAATGACAGGCAAGATAATAAACTGGGTTTTGTCGGGCACATATTTTCTCCGTCCATCGATGGAATGAATTCAGGGTGCTAAGAATGTTCGCCTTATTAGTATCAATGTGTTGATACCGTTAATGGTGTTATTGATTTTCGTTAAATATGAGGCTAGAAATAAATTTTTTTGGATTGAGTGCGCAGTGTAAGAGGCGGAATAATTATTTGTGTGATTAACTTCAAATTAATATCAGAGATGTAAAATAACGCCTTGTAATGAGATTTGCATCACGGAAATGAGTGCTTTTAAATACTTGTTTATATTGTGCAGGTTTTGTTTAATTTTTTATCTTTATGATTTTAAAGGTTAAAAATGTTTATGTGATTTTTGCTATGTTTTTTAGTGTGACTTCAAACACGTTTTTGCATTGTGAAACAGTATTTCTGTTTTATGGCGTTGTGTTTAATAAGGGCATTCTATTTAATTGCTGGGCAGCCTTTTCATTAGCGAAATAACCTGCTTCACTCCATTTTTGTTTCAACAATTAAATCTCTTAAAATAAGGATGTGAATATAAATGTTCCCTACAAAATTAAAATCCGCATTACTGATCTCTGCTCTTGGTTTAAGTGCATCGCAAACCTTTGCAGCAGAAACTTTGAACGTCTGGATTCGTGCCAGTAACGACTCCAAAAATATTTACAAACAAGAGGCCGAAACCTTTGAGCAAAAGACCGGCATTAAAATCGAGTACTTTAATGCTACCACCGACTTCGAACAGCGACTGGCGCGCGCGGCAGCCGGTAATGCACTACCTGACCTGATTTTTAACGATGCGGTCGCCATCGGACAATTCATCCAGCTCGGTATCGCGGAAGAAATTGACCCGAAAACTATTGCCGGTGGTGAAAACCTTTACCCGACCGCCTGGGAAAGTACCCGCTATACCGACGGTAAATTCTACGGCGTCCCCACTTCGGCCCAAACCTTCGCGCTCTTTGTGCGTAAAGACTGGCGTGAAAAATTAGGGATGCCTGCGCCAAAAACATGGAGTGACGTCGAAAAATTAGCCAAGGCCTTTACCACCCAGGACCCTGACGGCAACGGCAAAAACGACACCTACGGCTTTTTGCTCCCGGGCTCAACCACACGCGGCTACGCTAGCTGGTTTATGAGTGCCTTCTTGTGGCAAGCCGGTGGCGATTTTATTCGTGAAGGTGCGAAGGGGGAGTTTAAAGCTTCGCTAGACGAACCTGAGGCCCGCGAAACGTTGCAATTTATGCGCGGCATGTTGTGCGAAAAAGTCGTGCAACCTGGAGCTATTAACGCCACGACCGCCGACATCATTCCGTCCTTCCGATCCGGCCAAACCGGGATGTTCTTCACCGGCCCTTATCACATCGCTTTATTTGATAAAGACCCGGGTAAGGACAACTTCGAAGTGGTGACCCTAACTGGACCAAAAGGGAGTGCTACGCTTGCGGAAGGCACCACGGTCTTCATGATGAAAAGCAGTAAAAACAAAGAGGCGGCGCGCAAATTTATTGAATTTATGATTTCCCAGGAGGGGCAAGAAATTGGCATGGGTAAAGGCAGTAAACACATGCCTGTGGTCCGTTTGCCTGTCAATAAATTGGTCGATACCCAGGCGGTTTACAACGATGAACGCTGGGCAACTTTCGCCAAACTTTACGCTGAACAAGGCCGTTACGTGCCGCAAGTTCCAAACTGGACGCCAATTCGCCAAATAACCGCCGATGGCTTTAACCGCATTCTGGCGGACTGCAATAGCGATATTGCCGCTGAACTCAAAACCACCAACGAGAAGGTCAACGCTGAACTTGCCAAACAGCAGGTACTGGCGAAGTAAGGGTAGTTATAACGTAACCCTCACCCCATCCCTCTTCCATCGGGAGAGGGGGAAAGAACTTTCGCTCTCCTTAGGGGAGATGGCAAGAGTGAGGGGTAATAACGAAAACCGTAAAAAATGAGTGAAAATAACGATGTTGACTCCTCGCCAGAAACGAAATCTGGTGCCATGGCTTTTCCTCGCTCCGGCACTGGTCATTTTCACCTGGTTTAAATTCATCCCGATGCTGCAAGGCCTGGTGATGAGTTTTTACAAAGTGAACTTCAATCAACCAGATGAATGGGTTGGATTTGCCAACTTTGCACGCGCGTTCGCCGACATAGAACTGCATTCGGCAGTTTTTAACACCTTCCTGTATGTGGTGGTGACAATGGTGGTCGGGGCGGTTTTGGCATTCTTCCTTGCCATGTTGCTTGAAGGGCCTGCTCGCCATTTGCGTTTCATCCGTACGGCGATTTTCTTACCCGCGGTCACCAGTGCAGCAATCGTCGCCGAAATGTGGCGTATCTTGTTCAACCCAACGCCTAATGGTGTTGTGAACCACATCTTGAGCTGGTTCGGTATTGCCGACCAGGGGTTCCTGGCCAGTGCCGATCAGTCGCTTTGGGTGATCATGCTGCTGCATATCTGGAAAGCAGTACCGTACAACATGGTGATCTTTATTGCTGGGTTGGCGGGAATTAGCCGTGACTTGTACGACGCTTCAAACGTGGATGGTGCGAACTGGTGGAACCGACTGCGTTACGTCACGTTGCCTGGCATGATCCCGGCGATTTCTGTGGTGCTGATGTTGTCATTTATTCGTGGCTTCCGTGTGTTTGCAGAAGTGTATGCCACTACGGGGGGTGGGCCATCCGGCGCCACTGAAATGATCATGACTCATATCTACAAACTCGGTTTTGAGCAATTTGACTACGGCTATGCTTCGGCGGTGTCGTTCCTGTTATTCGCTTTCACCGTCGTGTTGACGATTTGTCATCTCACTTTGAAAAAGCGCATCGCCCGCTATTAAGGAGCCGCCCATGTTAGGTAAACGTTGGGATACCGTAGGCCGCTGGATGATTTATGGCTTGCTGTTAATTGTATTTGTCGGGCCATTCTGGGGCATTGTCGCCACGGCCTTTAGCGGAGCACCGGTTAAACCGGGTGAACTGCTGGCATGGCCAAATGAGTTTTCCATGGAGAACTTTATCTTTGCCTGGCAAGACATTGGCGTCTGGCAATATTTGCTGAACTCAATGGTGGTGGTGTTCTTTGGCACCATTTTGCAGGTTGCCGTTAGTGCGCTTGCCGCCTATGCGTTGGCACGCAAGAAGTTCATCGGCGTTTCATTGGTTAGTCTGGTCATTCTTTCCACCATGATGCTGCCGGAGGAAGTGATCGCCATTCCGCTGTACATGATTATCAACTGGCAACTGCCGCTGATTGATTCGTCACTCTACAACACCTATCTGGGCATGATTATGCCGGTTGTGGGTTGGGCGTTTTCGATCTTCGTCTTAAGCGAATTTATGGCGGCGATCCCTAAAGAGCTGGAAGAGGCGGCGCGTATCGATGGGGCAAATGAGTGGCAAATATTCTTCCACGTCATTTTACCGCTGGTGAAACCGGCACTCGGCACCGTTGTGACGTTTGGCTTCATCATGATTTGGGACCAGTACCTGCTGCCGCTAATTGTGGTGAACCATGACAGCCTGAATACCATCCCGGTTATTCTTGGCCGTCTGCGTACGGACGAAAGTATTACACCAAACATTTTCATTGCCATCACCTTACTGGCGATGTTGCCAAGCATCATTGTTTATCTCGGTCTGCAAAAACATTTCAATCGCGGGATTATGTCCGGCGCGGTCAAAGGATAAGGAGCGACACATGGGTTCCGTGGTACTGAAAAATGTCTGTAAATCATATGGTGATGTGCATGTCATCAAAGATGTCTCTTTGACTATTCCAGATGGAGAGTTCTGTGTGTTGGTTGGCCCAAGTGGCTGTGGGAAATCAACCCTGTTGCGCATGATCGCCGGGCTAGAGGAAATTACTGGCGGTCAGGTTGCGATCAATGAGAAGGATGTCACTGACGTTGAGCCAAAGCTGCGTGATATCGCGATGGTGTTCCAGAGTTACGCACTGTATCCGCAAATGACAGTGCGCGAAAACATGGGTTTTGCGCTCAAAATGGCAAAACTGCCTAAAGCGGAAATCAGCCAAAAAGTGGAAGCGGCCGCTGATCTGCTCGGACTAGGCGTCCTGCTGGATCGTTTGCCAAAAGATCTTTCCGGCGGCCAGCGTCAGCGCGTAGCGATGGGGCGCGCCATTGTACGTAATCCTCAGGTGTTTTTGTTCGATGAACCGCTCTCTAACCTTGATGCAAAATTGCGTACTCAGGTACGTGGTGAAATCCGCGAACTGCATCGCCGCCTGAAAACCACCTCGGTGTACGTGACGCATGACCAAATTGAAGCCATGACCATGGGGCAGATGATCGTGGTACTGCGGGAAGGGCGTATTGAGCAGGTGGGTAGCCCGCTGGAGTTATACGATCGTCCGGCTAATTTGTTCGTTGCCGGATTTATCGGTTCGCCTGAAATCAATCAGTTAAAAGGTGAAGTGACACTACAAAACGGCGAGATGATGTTACGCCTCAATGATGGCTCTTTGTTAAGCTTGCCGCCGGGCGTACAAGTCCAGCCGCAGCAAAAAGTGGTGTATGCGATTCGCCCGGAACAGGTCAATGTAGTGAGCGAAGCAGAACAGAGCGGGGCGCTGAAAGCGACCATCACAGCCATCGAAAATACCGGTTCTGATATGCAGTTATTCTGTAACACAGGAGGCGGTGCATTTACTTCGGTGTTTAAGCAACGCTTAAATGTTCGGGAGGGGGAAACGGTATGGTTGCAGCCTCGACTGACCGGTATCCACATTTTTGATGCCGAAAGTGGGCAGCGAATAGCCTGTCATTAAGGAGCAGTAAATGAAGTTGTATACCCTGGATGTGACGTGTCTTGAGAATGCTCGCCGTGGCTTACAGCAGCCTTTTTCTCCGTTACAGCTGGCACTGGGTCAGCTGGTCAGAGAGGCGGATAAACTCCGTGGTCAACCGCTGGAAAGCGTGGTGCATAAAAAATTGCGTCCGGTGAGTGGCGATCCACATGATTACTACAGCCTGGGGACATACTGGTGGCCCAATCCGCGCAGGCCTAACGGCCTGCCGTATATTCGTCGCGATGGGCACACCAACCCGCAATGTCAGAATAACGACACGGATACCACGCGTATAATCCGTATGTGTGAACGCAGCCTGACGCTTGGGCTGGCGTGGTACTTCACTGGACAGCGCAAGTACGCGCAGGCGGCGGCGGAACAAATAAAATGCTGGTTCCTTGACGAACAAACGCGGATGAATCCGCATTTGAACTACGGTCAGGCGATCCCAGGGATTGTTTCTGGCCGTGGTACCGGGCTTATCGATACGCGCTTGTTATGGATGGTGATTGATGCCATTGGCCTGATTAGCCCAGCGGGAGTGTTGGATACCGACGACATTATCGGTTTGCACCAATGGTTCAGGGACTTTAATCACTGGATGTTTTACAGCGATGTGGGTCACTCTGAATATGTCTGGCATAACAACCACGGCACCTGGTATGACGCACAGCGTGCGGCTAATGCACTGTTCTATGGTGATAAAGGGCTAGTGGCTCGCATCATTCAGCAGGGGATAACCCAACGCATGGCGGCGCAAATCGACCAGGAAGGTAAACAGACAATGGAACTGGAGCGTCCGGTGCCGTTCCACTATTCCTTGTTTAACCTTGAAGCGCATTTGTTGTTGAACCGTTACGCTGAGCATGTCGAGTTTGACCGCTGGAATGCCGTGCAGGATGGCCGAAGTGTGAAGCTCGGTATCGATTATTTGATGCCGTTTATCGCCGACCCGGATTTATGGCCGTACAGTGATTTACAAGGCATTGTCTGGGATAGCGCCTTGCGCATCATATTGCAATCGATGCGCGGGTATCCCAAAGAGGCTGCGCGTTATAAAACCGTGTTGGGCAGCTTCCCTGAAGATACCCTGGGTCTGCATGAACAACTGATGTGGTGCGCTTAGGGAAGGGTGTGACCTGGCAGGGCCTTAGTCATTGACCCGACCAAAAGGCCTCAATGCTGCTGATGATTCACCAAATTCGTCAAATGCTCATCGGTCTGGCTCATGCACATTCCGGCTTTATGTGCATTACGGACTTCATCGAGAATGGTATTGAGCAACACACCTTCGTCTTGCTGCTCCCGATCCATGGTTTTCAGGAAAGTGAGCGTCGAGAAATCATTTAATGCGGTAGCTTCTGCGGTCAGTGTGGTTAATGTCGCGCAACGTTGGTCATAATCGGCCACCGTTTGCTCGAACAACGTTTCTAATGAATCGCATTCGCGTGGCGGTTCTTCAATCGTCGCCACAATAGGATTACCACCGGCTTGCTTCATAAAAGTAAAAATACGCATCATTTGCGTGACGCTGCATTGTGCCTGATTTCTTAAAAAGATCGCTGTGCCCGTTAAACTCTTTTCGGAGCACCAGTGACTTAAGCGCAAATAAAGGTTGGAGGAGTAGAAGTCGCGGTTTATCTGTAAGTTAAGTCTTTGAACCATGCCGGAAGTTGCCATAATCATTCCTTTATTGAATCGGAACATCGGTGAAGATGGGGTAAACAATAAAAATTCATGGGGATGTTTAAACCATACCTCTTCAGGGGTATTCGGAGAACTATTAATTATGTCGTTTTATCACTATTTTCAGCCTGGAGTACTAATAAATAGCAAAGGCTAAAAATGAAATGATTATTAATGCGCGACTTTGTTTTTATATTCTATAAATATAATGAGCTAAATTGTGATTCACAGCTGAGTACTGGAATAGGCTAGTGCTTGTTTATTGTGTTAGATCATATTTTCTGCCCATCGGATAATTGCGCTCGTGACTGTTTCCGGTACTGCAACGGAGTTTGATTCATCATCTTCTTAAAACAAGTAATGAAATAAGTGTCCTCGATAAACCCCACTTCCTGAGCGATGGCATCAATGCTTAACGGCGAAGTGCGCAACAGGTCGCAGCTTTTCTTGATGCGCCGCGTCAGTAAGTACTCATGAATACTGCCACCGGTCTGCTGGCGAAAAATACGTGAAGTGTAGCTGCGCGATAACCCAATAGATTGCGCCAGTTCATCCAGTGAAAACTTGGTGCTGTAATTATTCTCGACCCACTGCATGATGCGCGAGGCAACCGTAGGCTGTTGCGGGATAAATGCCTGCGGCTGCGCGGGGAGAAACGCCATAATCTGCATCACCATAAACGCAACATCACTGGCCGTTGAGTGCGCTGTCGGGTCCAGCTTATCGAACCCGCCAAGAATCACTTCCATAAATTCTGCCTGTTCACTCAAATCGTACACCTGCGCGGGCACGTTGCTGGCGGCCAGGGCTGAAAATTGAGCCTGTTGGCGCGCAAATGCCTGCAAAGAGCCGATCACTGAAGAGTGCTCAATGTGCATAGTGGTGCGGTGATACTGGTTTTTGTCACTGGCTTCGACATGCACTTTGTGCAAACGGAACGGTGGGAAAATAAATAACCGGCCAGGCCGCGCGGTGTAATGTTGATTATCCACGACAACAATGCCATAGCCTTTTGAAATATAGAGAAATTCAACACATTGATGCCAGTGATAGTACTGAGCACTTGAAGCGCGTAAACGGTGAAATGAGATAACCTGGCTATCAAGTGTGATGCGCTCCATCAATTGTGCTTCGCTCATTTCCCCTCCAGGACAACAAATTTAAGTTTTTACGCCATCATTTGTAATTTATTCACCTTGCGAATAGAAAAATCCAGCGAAATTGAAATGGCGGTTTATTTTTGTGATGCGGCTCACTCTGAGCCTTGAATAAAAGCGACTAATCTGTTCATCAACGCGGAGTATTAGCGCACTGAAAAATAGCTATAACAATAACTTACTCTATTCTCGTGTTTAACGGGAGGACATCTTGCAACCTAAAAACATTACAATAAACAACCGCCTTGAAAGCAGGGACGATCTACAAAAACTGGTTAACGAATTATTGAATGCCGTTTCGCCATTCTTTAAAAAAGATGCCAGTCGGGTCGACCTTGCTAATTTCACTGCACATTACGGCCAGCAGATTGCCAATATGGAAACTTTCTCGCGTTTGCTGTGGGGGGTGACTCCATTGCTGGCGGGTGGAAGTGAACCAGAGCAATTCTCTTTTTATATCCAGGCGATAAAAAACGGTACTAACCCGGAGCACGCAGATTATTGGGGGGAGGTGGCACCTTTCGATCAGCGCATTGTGGAAATGGCAGCCTACGGGTTAATGCTGGCGATAGCGCATAAGCCGCTGCTGGCGCATTTCAATGAACAAGAAAAACAGCATCTTTGGCAGTGGCTCAGGCAAAGTGAAAACCAGGATATTCCAGATAACAACTGGCATTTCTTCCCAATTCTGGTGCAGGTAGGTTTCCATCGTTGTGGAATGCCGAACAATACTGATGCGCTGGAAACGCATTTTGCTGCCATGGAACAATATTATCTCGGCGATGGCTGGTATTCAGACGGCCCAGGACGCCCGCGTGATTACTATATTTCGATGGGCTTCCATTTCTACGGGCTGATTTACGCCAAATTAATGGCGGATGTTGATCCTGAACGTTGCAATAAACTGCGCGAGCGGGCGGCCCTGTTCGCTGCCGACTTTATCCATTTCTTTGCGGACGACGGCGCTGCTATTCCCTTTGGCCGCAGCCTGACTTATCGCTTCGCACAGGGCGCATTCTGGAGTGCTGCGGCGTTTGCCGGGCTGGAAGTCTTTGAACCTGGCGTGGTAAAGGGCATTGTTCTGCGCCATTTACGCTGGTGGCTGCAACAACCGCTGTTCGACCGCGATGGTGTGCTGAGCGTCGGTTACAGCTACCCAAATCTTGTCATGGCGGAAGATTACAACGCACCGGGCTCTCCGTACTGGGGGCTAAAAACCGTATTGGTGCTGGCGTTAGGCCAGGACGATGCCTTCTGGCAGGCGCAAGAGTTGCCGCTGCCACCTGGTGACGCACACCATAGCATTCCTCATGCTGCGCAAATTCTGGTTCATCAGCCTAATCATTTATGGATGCTAACTTCCGGCCAGCTTGAGCTGAATAACTTCGTTAATACCGAAGCTAAATACTGCAAATTTGCTTATTCCACACGCTATGGTTTCACCATTGAGCGGGGGCGTTACGGCTTAAATCACGCGGCTCCAGATTCGATGTTGCTGTTATCTGAAAAAGACGATTACTGGCGTGGGCGTCGCGATTGCCAGAACGTCACAACCGCGGATGGCATGATTTACAGCCGTTGGCTGCCATGGAATGACGTGACTATCGACACCTGGTTACTGCCGCTGGGCGACTGGCAGGTGCGTGTGCATTCCCTCAAAACCGAACGTGAACTGGATTGTGCTGAAGGCGGTTTCAGCCTGCCAAACCGACCGCTTCCCGAAGCGCAAATGGCGAAAGCTTGCTGCCAACTGACCTCCGTCACGGATACCAGTGCCATTTACTGTTTGAGCCCGCAACCGCGCAATGGCGACCAGGTGTTAACGCCGCCAAACAGCAATCTGCTCTTTGCTGAACGGGCTGCGGTTCCGCTGTTGAAAGGGGAGTTGAGTAAAGGCACGCATCTGTTAATCAGTGCTGTCTGGGCAGGGGATTCAGCGGTATTTGATGCGAACACTCGCCCGCAAGCCATGGTCAGCGAGGGTGTTGTGCGCCTGGTGATGGGTAAGCTCGAAACACAAATCATGTTGAATAAACTGCCGTGATGATTCTGGAGAAACACCAATGAACATGTCGACAATAACGCGTACCGCGCAAATAAAAATGAGCAGTTTCATTTTTCTCTACTTTTTCACCTGGTCCTCAAGCTTCGGGCTATATGCCTTGTGGCTGAGTCAAAAAGTCGGTTTAGACAGCATCACGATCGGTAGTGTTTTTGCTATCAACGGAGTCTTTGCCGTAGTGATGAAACCGGTCTATGGCTACATCATGGATAAGATCGGCATGAGTAAATGGCTGCTCTATTTTGTCTGCGCCGTTTCCGCACTGATGGCCCCGTTCTTTGTTTTCATCTACCAACCTTTACTACTGACGCACACCATGGTGGGGATTGTGATTGGTGCGCTGTACCTGAGCCTGGGCTGGTATGCCGGTGTGGCCGCTTCCGAATCCTATGCTGACCGCTTTAGCCGCATGTATGGTCTGGAGTTTGGGCGCATTCGTATGTGGGGTTCACTGGGCTGGGCAATGGCCGCTTCGGTTTCCGGTTTGCTGTTCAACTACACGCCGCTGGCCAACTTCCTTGTCAGCAGCGCCACGTCAGTGCTGATGCTCCTGATGTTGGTCAGCCTGAAAATTGGCGACGAGCAACTGCGGAGTAACAACGTGATTTCCGCAAACAAAATCGTCTTTGCCGATGTGCTGATGTTACTGAAAAACCGCAAATTCTGGATGTTTAGCCTCTATGTCGCCGGTGTGGCATGGATGATGTTTGTTGCTGAACAGCAGTTCCCGCGCTACTTCGTTTCGTTCTTCGACACCAAAGAGCAGGGCAATGCGTGGTACGGCTACCTGAGCACCGTCCAGTCCGGCATGGAATTCGTGATGATGATGTTCATCCCGTTGCTGGTAAATCACTACGGTGCCAAAAAAGGGTTGCTGTTCTGTGGCTGCGTAGTCGGAGCCCGTCTGATTGCATCCGGCCTGACAAGCGACCCGCTGATCATCTCGATCATCAAACCGTTCTACGGTGTTGAGATCTCGCTACTGCTGATTTCGGTATTCAAATACATCGCGGAGCACTTCGACAAAAAAATTAACGCCACCATGTATCTACTGGGTTATCAGGCCATGATTTACGTCGGTTCCGTGGTTGTGGCACCGCCAGCCGGATATCTGTACGACAAAATTGGCTTCGGGCAGACCTACTTAATCATGGGAAGTTGTGCGCTGCTGTTCACCCTGGTTTCTGCTTTCACACTCTCGCGCTGCCAGTCAAAGCGCGATGAGTCCCGCAATTTCGCACCCGCTTTAAATACCGCACCGGCCGAGCCGGTAAAACATTAATCTTAGGAGACGTTATGACCCGTACTGTTGCCACTGAAAAAGTCGTGACCGAGCCACTGCGCCCGATTGAATTACATCAGGTTGACCGTCTGGCACTGAATCGCAAACTGGATGCCGCGTTAAAAAGCGTGACCAAAAAACTGGACAAAAACATCATTGCCCTGGGTGACAAGTTCCCGAATGAAGCCTGTGAAGGCGGAAAATGGGCACCAACAGGCAACGTCGAATGGACAACCAGTTTTTGGACTGGCCAGTTGTGGCTGATGTGGGAATTGACCGGCGATGACAAATATCGTCAAGCCGCCGAGCGCTACTTGCCCTCTTTCGCGGAACGTTTAGACCAGCGTATTGAAACCGCGACTCATGACCTGGGCTTTCTTTATACGTTGTCATGCATCAATGCCTGGCGGTTAACGGGTAATGAAACGGCTCGTCAGACTGCGCTGCAAGCGGCTGACATTTTGATGGAACGTTACAACCCGGTCGCCAAAATCATCCAGGCGTGGGGCGATTTGAATGACCCGGAACAACAGGGGCGGATGATTATTGACTGCAATATGAACCTTCCGCTGCTTTATTGGGCGAGTGAACAAACGGGTGATGCGCGTTACGCGCAAGCGGCAACAGCACACGCACAGCAGGCGGCAAAATATATCGTGCGTCCGGATTCCTCCACTTTCCATACTTTCTATATGGATGTGGAAACGGGCGAGCCACGATTTGGTAATACGCATCAGGGCTTCAGTGACACTTCGTGTTGGTCGCGTGGGCAGGCTTGGGGCATCTATGGTTTCTTGCTCACTTACCTGTACACCGGTGACACCAGCATGGTGGATCTCACCCGCAGCCTGGCACATTACTTTATCAACCGCTTGCCGGAAGATGATGTCTGTCATTGGGATCTGGCATTGCTGGGAACCGATGCGGTGCGTGATAGCTCGGCGGCGGCGATTACCGCCTGTGGCTTGCTGGAACTGGTCAACACGCTGCCGGTGTTGGATGAACATCGCGCCCATTATGAAGAGATGGCGCTGCGGATTATCCAGTCACTGACGGATAACTATCTGGCACGCGACGATGAAGCGTGTGAAGGCTTGTTGAAACACTCGGTTTATCACATGGCAAGCGGCAAAGGTGTCGATGAATGCTGTAGTTGGGGTGACTATTTCTACCTGGAAGCACTGACCCGCGTGCGCAAGGTATGGAATCTCTACTGGTAAATATTTCGCCCCCGCAGGCCTGCGGGGGCAACATGGAGAGTTGGAATGAAAACTGTTGCTGTTCTGCTGGCTCCTGGTTTTGAAGAAGGTGAAGCTATTGTCATTATTGATATTTTGCGCCGCCTTCAAGTTAACGTTCGTACACTGTCTTGCGTAGATACGCGCGCCGTGGTGAGTTACCACGATATTCCGATGGTTGCCGATGCCACATTAAGCGAATGTTTTGATGAAACCTTTGATGCCGTGGTTTTACCCGGCGGCCCGGAAGGCAGCGCCTTTTTGGCAGGTTGCGCCAGTGTGATTGCCTTCGTGCGCCGTCATGACGAACAGGGCAAATTTATCTGCCCGATTTGCTCCGCCGCGGCACGTGTATTGGGTGGAAATGGTTTATTGAAAGGTCGCCGTTACGTCTGCTCCGGTGATTTATGGCAGCAGGTGAAAGACGGTGAATATGTTGACGCTGATGTCGTTGAGGACGGTAATCTGATTAGCGGAAGGGGGCTGGGCAAAGTGTTTGATTTTGCATTGACCGTTGCAGCTCGCCTGGAAGGTGATGAAGCGCCAGCCCGCGACCAGGCGGATCATATTTATTATCCGTGGTAGTGGTGAATACTCAGGGAATATTTTATTCCCCTGAGTATTCGTATTAACAAAAAAATCGTATTACTCCCGCATTGTTTTTTATTAAAACATTTTATTTTCTGATCAATACATTTCCCGCCTGATAGTCAACAAAGCCGCAAGGATGTGCTGGCTGTACTTATGGATAATTCAGCTAATTACCTCTCAATTCATCATACATATCTGCTCATTCTTATGCCTTTAATGGCTGAATGTATGTACGCTTTTACTGTATTTCTGGCGTGTGATTGCGCTCTCCTATGGATGATTAATTTCCCGCTACAACTATCGTAAGCCCAATAGCTAAAAGTCGAAACGGCTAATGGCTTGTTTTAACTAAACCTTACCCTACATAAAATAAGATCGAGCGGGAGTTTACCATGCACAAATTTACTAAGGCGCTAGCGGCCATCGGCATTGCGGCGGTTATGTCACAATCCGCTATCGCTGAAACCATGAAGCTCGGTTTTCTGGTGAAACAACCAGAAGAACCCTGGTTCCAGACTGAATGGAAATTTGCCGATAAAGCCGGCAAAGATCTCGGTTTTGAAGTGATTAAAATTGCGGTTCCGGACGGCGAAAAAACCCTTAATGCTATCGACAGCCTGGCCGCCAGCGGCGCGAAAGGTTTTGTTATCTGTACGCCAGATCCAAAACTGGGTTCAGCAATTGTCGCAAAAGCGAAAAGCTACGACATGAAAGTCATTGCCGTGGATGACCAGTTTGTCACCGCCAAAGGCGCACCGATGGACACCGTGCCGTTAGTGATGATGGCAGCGACCAAAATCGGCGAGCGCCAGGGGCAAGAGCTGTACAAAGAGATGCAGAAACGTGGCTGGGATGTGAAAGAGTCGGCGGTGATGGCGATTACAGCAGATGAACTCGACACCGCTCGCCGTCGTACTTCTGGCTCGATGGACGCTCTGAAAGCTGCCGGTTTCCCGGAAAAACAAATCTACAAAGTCCCAACTAAATCTAACGACATCCCTGGGGCATTCGATGCCGCAAACTCCATGCTGGTTCAGCACCCTGAAGTGAAACACTGGCTGATTGTCGGCATGAACGACAACACCGTGCTGGGCGGCGTGCGCGCCACCGAAGGCCAGGGCTTTAAAGCGCCAGACGTGATTGGTGTAGGTATCAATGGGGTGGATGCGATAAGCGAGCTGTCGAAGGCGCAGGCTACCGGCTTCTATGGTTCACTGCTGCCAAGCCCGGACGTTCACGGTTATAAGAGCAGCGAAATGCTCTACAACTGGGTCACTAAAGGGGCTGAACCACCGAAGTTCACCGAAGTGACTGACGTGGTGCTGATCACGCGCGAAAACTTTAAAGAAGAACTGGCGAAAAAAGGTCTCGGCGGTAAGTAACGTTTGTGGTGGATGGTGCTTGCGCTCATCCACCCTACCCAAATCTCACCAACGTCAACACCAACTGTAGGTCGGATAAGCACAAGCGTCATCCGACATTGGGGTATGTCATGCAACACCAGACACCGTATCTCTCTTTTCGTGGTATAGGCAAAACCTTCCCCGGCGTGAAAGCCTTACAGGACATCAGTTTCGACTGCTATGCCGGGCAAGTTCACGCTCTAATGGGGGAGAATGGCGCAGGAAAATCAACGCTGCTGAAAATCCTCAGCGGGAACTATGCGCCTACTGAAGGCAGCATTGTGCTGCGTGGGGAACCCGTTACTTTTGCTGATACCCCTGCGGCACTTAATGCCGGTGTCGCGATTATTTATCAGGAACTCCACCTGGTGCCGGAAATGTCGGTTGCCGAGAATATTTACCTTGGGCAACTGCCGCATAAAGCAGGGTTTGTGAACCGCTCGCTACTCAATTACGAAGCCAAAATACAGCTTGAGCATCTGGGGCTGGATATTGACCCGAGCACGCCGCTCAAATATTTGTCTATCGGCCAGTGGCAGATGGTGGAAATCGCCAAGGCGCTGGCGCGTAACGCAAAAGTTATCGCTTTTGATGAACCCACCAGTTCGCTTTCACGTCGTGAAATCGACAATTTGTTCCGCGTGATTCGTGAATTACGCGCTGAAGGCCGCGTCATCCTTTACGTTTCGCATCGTATGGAAGAGATTTTCGCCCTCAGCGATGCGATTACCGTGTTCAAAGATGGTCGCTACGTGCGCACCTTCGATGACATGAAACAGGTCAACCATGATTCGCTGGTACAGGCGATGGTCGGGCGCGATCTTGGTGATATTTATGGCTGGCAAGCACGCGACCATGGGGCTGAGCGTTTGCGGCTTGAGGGCGTAAAAGCTCCAGGTGTGCGCACGCCGATTTCGCTTTCAGTACGCAGCGGCGAAATCGTTGGGCTATTTGGCCTGGTCGGTGCCGGGCGTAGCGAATTAATGAAAGGGATGTTTGGCGGCACGCGCATCACGGAAGGCAAAGTGCATATTGATGGCGAAGTTATCAACATCAATAAACCGGCGGATGCGATTCGTGCCGGCATGATGCTCTGCCCGGAAGACCGTAAAGCGGACGGTATTATTCCGGTGCACTCGGTGCGCGACAACATCAATATCAGTGCGCGGCGCAAACATATTAGTGCAGGCTGCCTGATTAATAACCGTTGGGAAACCGACAACGCCGCCTCTCACATTCGTTCCCTGAATATCAAAACCCCATCGGCTGAACAGCTGATCATGAATCTCTCTGGTGGTAACCAACAAAAAGCGATTTTAGGGCGCTGGTTATCAGAAGAGATGAAAGTGATTCTGCTAGATGAGCCAACACGCGGTATCGACGTCGGCGCAAAACACGAAATCTACAACGTGATTTATGCGCTTGCGGCTCAAGGTGTGGCGGTGCTGTTTGCCTCCAGCGATTTGCCTGAAGTGTTAGGGCTTGCCGACCGCATCATTGTGATGCGCGAAGGGGAAATAGCCGGTGAACTGCTGCATGGCGAAGCCAATGAACAGCAAGCATTAAGCCTGGCGATGCCAAAAACCAGCGCGTCAGCCGCATGAGTAAGGAGAGAAAAATGTCTGCATTGACTCCATCATCAACGAAAGCATCATCAACCAATGCCTCGTCGGGCGATAGCAAGAAAAAGTCGTCTTTAAGTCTTGGGCGCATCTGGGACAACTACGGCATGCTGGTGGTGTTCGCGGTGCTGTTTATCGCCTGCGCCATCTTTGTGCCAAACTTCTCTTCTTTTGTGAACATGAAAGGGTTGGGATTAGCCATTTCGATGTCGGGAATGGTGGCGTGTGGCATGTTGTTCTGCCTGGCATCCGGTGATTTTGACTTGTCTGTTGCGTCAGTGATTGCCTGTGCGGGCGTCACCACGGCGGTGGTCATCAACCTGACTGAAAGCCTGTGGATTGGCGTGGCGGCTGGGTTGTTGCTGGGCGTATTAAGCGGCCTGGTTAACGGTTTTGTCATCGCCAGACTGAAAATCAACGCCCTGATTACCACCCTTGCCACCATGCAGATTGTGCGCGGACTTGCGTACATTATTTCTGATGGTAAAGCGGTCGGCATTGAAGATGAGCGCTTCTTTACGCTGGGTTATGCCAACTGGTTGGGGTTGCCTGCACCAATCTGGCTGACGGTCGGTTGCCTGATAATCTTCGGTTTCTTACTCAATAAAACCACGTTTGGTCGCAACACGCTGGCGATTGGCGGTAATGAAGAAGCGGCGCGTCTTGCAGGTGTTCCTGTGGTGCGCACCAAAATCATTATCTTCATTCTTTCTGGCTTAGTCTCGGCTGCTGCAGGGATAATACTGGCTTCGCGTATGACCAGCGGCCAGCCAATGACCTCTATTGGCTACGAACTGATTGTGATTTCTGCCTGCGTATTGGGTGGCGTATCGCTGAAAGGGGGGATTGGCAAAATTTCCTACGTGATTGCCGGTATCTTGATTCTCGGCACCGTAGAAAATGCCATGAACTTACTGAATATTTCACCATTCTCGCAGTATGTGGTGCGCGGTCTGATCCTGTTAGCAGCGGTTATCTTCGACCGTTACAAACAGAAAGCGAAACGCACGGTATAAATACCCGGCCTCGCAGAAAAGTCATCCGGTGGATTAGCGTAAGCGACATCCACCAGTTTTTTAATGTGACATCACTTCACTTATCAGTATTTCCGTCCAGAAACTAATGCAAACCAAGAGGTGAATCACTGAAATAGTCACGCTGCTAAAGTATAGTTGGCGGCGTTGAAATTCGGCCTCAAGGAGATGAGCCAATGAGCAGTGATGTAAACTACACCAGCAGTAAAGTACGTGTTCCTGAAAATCGTAAGTTTGATACCACCTGGGTATTAAGTCTGTTCGGAACCGCCGTCGGGGCAGGGGTGTTGTTCTTGCCAATCAACGCCGGAATGGGCGGATTTTGGCCGCTAGTCGCCCTCGCGGTGATTGTTGGGCCGATGACCTGGCTTGCACACCGTGGCCTTGCACGGTTTGTTTTATCCTCACGTAACCCTGGCAGCGACATCACCGAAGTGGTGGAAGAGCATTTCGGCGCTAAAGCGGGCATCTTAATTACACTGCTCTATTTCTTCGCCATCTACCCAATTCTGCTGATCTACGGCGTGGGCATCACCAATACCATTGATTCTCTGATGGTTAACCAATTGGGAATGGCGTCTCCACCGCGAGCTATTTTGTCGATTGTGCTGATTGTCGCGCTGATGGCGGTAATGTTGACCAGCGAACGTGTGATGCTGAAAATCACCGAACTGATGGTTTACCCGTTAGTGGGTATTTTACTGTTCCTCTCACTCTATTTGATTCCTCACTGGAATACTGCTGCGCTGTCGCAGATGCCAAGTGCTATCGATTTCACCAGCACCATGTGGCTGACCATTCCGGTGCTGGTATTTGCTTTCAACCACTCTCCGGCTATCTCCTCGTTTGCGCTGTCACAGCGCCGTGAATATGGCAATCACGCGGATGAAAAATCCAGCCAGACATTGCGTAAAACCTCGACGATCCTGCTGGCATTTGTCATGTTGTTCGTCTTTAGCTGTGTTCTGAGCGTGACGCCTGCGGATTTGCTGGCAGCAAAACAGCAAAATATTTCGATGCTGAGCTTCCTGGCGAACAAATTCGATAACCCGTTAATCTCCATCTTTGGCCCACTGGTGGCAATTCTGGCGATTTCCAGTTCCTTCTTCGGTCACTACCTGGGCGCGCGTGAAGGTCTGCATGGTCTGGTTAAGAAAATTGCTCGCCACAACGGCAAGCGTTTTGATGACCGCAAACTGAATAAAGCGATTGCGCTGTTCTTCCTGCTGAGCCTGTGGCTGGTGGCAACACTGAACCCAAGCATCCTTGGCATGATTGAATCGTTGGGCGGCCCAATCATCGCGATGATCCTGTTTATCATGCCGATGTACGCTATCCACAAAGTGCCGGCACTGGCGAAATTCCGTGGCAAAGCGAGCAATGTGTTCGTTACGGTCATGGGGCTGGTGGCTATTTCAGGCCTGATCGCCAGCTTCTTCTAATCTCTGCCATACCATGACACCAGGCTGCATGCAGCCTGGTGATTTATCCTGGAAAATTGCGACACCCGTCACCCTGTCTATACTTACATGGCTAATCATCATCTCTCGTTACCGTTACGGTGGCGAGATTAACCATGTAAGGAGGAGCCGCTGGTGGCTGAAGTCTCATCTGTACCGCCTCTACTTTCAGGAAACCTTGCCTTTTTCTTTGACCTCGATGGCACGCTAGCAGAAATCAAACCGCACCCGGATCAAGTCTACATTCCGGCCGCCGTGCGCACGTTACTGCAAAAAATGTCCGTGATGAGCAACGGGGCACTGGCATTGATTTCAGGGCGCTCAATGTCCGAGCTCGATAGGCTCGCGACACCCTTTCACTTCCCGCTTGCGGGCGTGCATGGGGCTGAACGCCGTGACATCAATGATAAAACCCACGTTGTGACCCTACCGGAGCCGGTCGTAAACGCGCTCCAGCAGCAATTAAGTGAAGCACTCCTGCCGTTTCCGGGCACAGAGATTGAAGCCAAAGGCATGGCCTTTGCGCTGCATTACCGCCACGCACCGGAGGCCGCCGATGCCATTTTAGAACTGGCGAAATCGATGACGTTACGCTATCCCGAACTGGCATTACAGCCAGGGAAATGTGTGGTGGAGTTAAAACCGCTGGGCATCGACAAAGGGGCCGCGATACGCGCATTTATGCAGGAAGCGCCTTTTGCCGGGCGCACCCCGATATTTATTGGTGACGACCTTACGGACGAGGCGGGATTTAAACAGGTCAATGCCCTTGGCGGGCTGACCATCAAAGTCGGTGCGGGCGTGACAAGTGCCCATTACCGACTGGCAAATGTGCGCATGGTTTATCACTGGCTTGGAAAATTAACGCATTACATAGAACAACAAAAGTCAGACATTTTACGGGGAGAAGATTATGAGCCGCTTAGTGGTAGTCTCTAATCGCATTGCGCCGCCGGACGATAAAAAAACCAGTGCCGGTGGCCTGGCGGTGGGAATTTTAGGCGCGTTAAAAACGGCGGGTGGATTATGGTTTGGCTGGAGCGGTGAAGTGGGAGACCCCGATGCTGCTTTAAAAAAGACCAAACGAGGTAACATTACCTGGGCGTCATTCAATCTGAGCCAACAAGATTACGAAAGCTATTATCTACAATTCTCGAATGCGGTACTTTGGCCAGCGTTTCATTATCGTTTGGATCTGGTCGATTTCCAGCGAGAAGCCTGGGAAGGGTATCAACGGGTCAATACTCTGTTGGCCAGCAAACTCAAGCCGCTGCTGGAGAATGACGACATTCTGTGGGTGCACGACTACCATTTGCTGCCTTTTGCCGCCGAATGCCGCAAACAGGGGCTCGATCATCGTATTGGTTTCTTCTTACACATTCCATTCCCAACCCCTGAAATATTCAACGCGCTGCCGCCGCATGGCGAGCTGATTGAGGCGTTGTGTGAATACGATTTGCTGGGCTTCCAGACTGAAAACGATCGTCAGGCTTTCCTCGATTGTGTTGCCACCCAGACGCGTCTGGAAAATAAAGGTAAGAACCAGCATCAAGCGTTTGGCAATAGCTTCCGCACCGAGGTTTACCCGATAGGCATTGAGCCGCAAGAGATCAAAAAGAGCGCCGAGGGGCCGCTGCCACCAAAACTCGCGCAGCTCAAAGCCGAACTGGGGAGCATCAAAAACATCTTCTCTGTAGAGCGACTGGACTACTCCAAAGGGCTGCCGGAACGCTTCCTCGCTTTTGAAGCTTTGCTGGAAAACTACCCGCAGCACCACGGCAAAATTCGTTATACGCAAATTGCGCCGACGTCGCGCGGCGATGTTCAGGCGTACCAGGACATTCGTCATCAACTGGAAACGGAAGCAGGACGCATTAATGGTAAATACGGGCAACTGGGCTGGACGCCGCTGTATTATCTGAACCAGCACTTTGACCGCAAACTGGTGATGAAAGTGTTCCGACATGCCGATGTCGGTTTAGTAACGCCGCTGCGTGACGGCATGAACCTGGTGGCAAAAGAGTACGTGGCGGCACAAGACCCGGCTAATCCAGGGGTATTGGTGCTGTCGAAATTTGCTGGCGCGGCGAATGAATTATCGTCCGCTCTCATTGTTAACCCATATGACCGCGATGATGTTGCCGCGGCACTGGATCGCGCATTAACCATGCCGCTTGCTGAGCGAATATCACGCCACAGTGAAATGATGGCGGTGATTGAAAAGAATGACATTCATCGCTGGCAACAGAGGTTTATTGACGACCTAAAGAAGGCCGTGCAGCGTTGCGATGAATCAAATTTGGATAAGAAGGTGGCGACGTTTCCGAAGCTGGCGTGATTTCCGCGGCAACTTGTTTTGTCGGATGACGCTCACGCTTATCCGACCTACGATTTC
>Ga0105250_10000289_pt1 | contig 40143 bp, 32 predicted proteins | sample KBSS54metaG_FD_80425 | JGI IMG/M metagenome (GOLD analysis project Ga0105250, IMG submission 80425) | Switchgrass rhizosphere microbial communities from Kellogg Biological Station, Michigan, USA - KBS S5-4 metaG | ecosystem: Host-associated > Plants > Roots > Rhizosphere > Soil | place...
TAAAATTAAAAATTACTAATAAATTTCAATAAACTAAGACAGTATTAAAAGTTAAGAATATCTAAAAAAATATCTAAAAATTAAGCTTTTATATAATTATTTTTTTTCAGCAAACTTAAGTATTTTTTTAATAACATCAAGATAACCAGGTTTATAAATTTGATCTCCATTTTCATCGAGAACCGAACCATCCTTCATGATCTCCCAAAACTTTCGTACAAGATTAAAGTCAAAATTAATTGAATCCTTTAAAGCATTAATCTCCATAGCATCAAGACTAAAATTATTATCTTCAACTAAGCTATTTGGATGATCATTCCCTAAATCCTTAGATGTGATAGTCATGGTAGCTTTAATTATTTTTTCCTGAGTCTTTACAACTTTTCTTAGTTTATTTCTTTCAGCAATTATCGTGTAAATAAAATTTCTTGCAGCTATATTTTCCACATTTTTATTAATTATATCAATTTCTTTATCAGCAAATTTATTTAAATCTCCAATAGGATTCTTATTTGATTCTAATTCAGCTTTACTCTTCCAATAGTCGATTAACTGACGATAATGTTCTCCACTTTTGTTTCTTATCGATATCTCTGATACTCCACCCGAAGCTTTGGAAAGTCGACCGATATGGGAGATTGTAAATTTTTTATTCCCTTCTAAAAATAAATTTTCTAAAAGCTCATTCAATTTATTTAAAGACTGAACAACTCTAGAAGTCTTACCCTTCTGTAGTTCTTCAAGATTCTTTTTCATTTCATCCATGGTTAATCCTCTTCAATATTCTTAATATCTATTAATTTAATAGTTTTGTTAGCATTTTTATTTAAAAAATCTTCTAATATTCCTTTTGCAGAATTCAAGCTTTCTTGCTCTAAACGCTCTACTAATATACTAAAAGAGTCAAATCTATTTGATTTATTCATATATTTAGACATTTCTCTGATCATTGAATTTATAACCTTAAATTGTTCTTCTTCAGTTAGAAACAGATAGTGCGGTTCATATCCCTTTTTTAACATCATCTTACTTATTAATCTCGTTCTACGTTCAATTGCTGGTGTCTTATTTAATTTATTATATAAATCAGGGTATATTTCGGCATCATCACATAAAATACAAAGATGTAATAATTCAGATTTACTTTCCGAAAAAGCAAACTCTATATCTTGTTGATTTCCTACAGCAATAACCTTCTGACTTTGATCATTATTTTCCCTACTATTTTCTTGAGTATTTATTCTTTCGATAATATTTAACGTTGCAATAATATCTTTACAATACTCATCTGCTTCTGTTAGTTCTAGTTTATATTCTTTAAATAATCGTTCTAGCTCTTTTTCTTCAGTAAATGATTTTCCTTCTTGTAGACAACCCAACTTAACCTTTTCTAGAGCGATAACTGCTTCATTTGCTTTTCTTGCAGCTACAGCTGAAAGGTTTGCTTTATAACTAAGAATATTAAAGTGAGCGACTAATTGAGGAATATAACTTGCATGTGTAATGAACCATCGACATCTTACACAATTTCCAGCTCCATGGGGAACAGGTTCAAATATTGTTGATCTTTGCTTTTTATCCTCGACAATCTCTGATGGTCTTCCACCATTCCAACAACCCGCATTTTTGGTACTTTCATCACAATCTCTTATATCGAGAGTATTGCCAGCGGCTAAACAAATTCCATGGTGTTTCTGTTCCCATCCTAAAATATTTCTACCTTGCAAAATTGCAGCTATAGATGCTGTATCTTGAAACACCATTTTCTTTTGTATTTCATCAAAAGTATGATCTCTTAAGAATATTCTTAAATCTTCTTCTCCATTTTTCTCCATTTTCTTTTGGGCATCAGAAATAATAGTTTGCATGTGATTCGGGCTAATTTTGGTATAATATAATGTCATTAAAAGACTAGAGTGACCTGCAAGCAGTTTTGACATTATAGGTAACGGAACTTTACCATCTTGCAAATAACTTGTTATAAAAGAGACCCTTAAACTATGTAATGGGTATAAGGGAAGATAACTCAAATTTTCAGCATTACTAGAAACTTCTACAAATTTAATTCTTGATCCATCAGAAAAAGTTTGTCCTTCCTGTGCTAAATCTTCTTCAAAATCTATTAATAAATTTAGCCAGAGTCCATTCAAAGTTGAATCAAAGATTGGCTTTACCTTATTCTCCTCTTCCTTTGCCGCAGCATGCCTTAAAAGAAAACTAATATTCCCCATATTTTTTAATGTTTCTTCTGCAACAATTTGCCCAAGATGTGAAGTATTTAATGAAGTACAAGGGGTTGGTGAAGATATTTTATTGTACTTTTCTTGCCAGTTTCTAAGCTTTTCAAGCCAATATAAAACTACATGATTTTCCCAAGGAATTACATATCCTTTTTCTGAAGGCAACTTATTTAAATCTGCAGTTTTATTCGTATTAATAAAAAAACCTGTGTATATTTGATTATTATTCAAATCAGTTATTTTTTTAAAAACACCTTGAGAACGGTGTGGAATGGCAAAAGAGTTGAGATTTTTTACCCATTTACCTTTTTCATATCTTTCACCATCAGCTTCACCACTATCTAGCATTCTTGCTTGATAGGTCCTTAATGGTAGATGTAGTTTTAAATATACACCAATTGAGGCAACTGGTGACCATAATTGATACTTGTCTACAAACTTAACTGGATATTTACCTCTTACAGTTATTTTACGCCATACACAATCAGGATCATTGAAATCTAACAATTCTACAGGCACATCATACCATCCTCCTCCCATATTAGTTTTTATATAAGAATAAGCCCATTTCCAATCTTTAAAGTCACCAAATTCATTTGGACATAATTTTTTCATTAGAGCACGAATATAGTTATAAGGTAATGGACTATAAACACTCTCCACCAAACTCTTAGTAACTCGCTCCCTTTTAAAAGGATTTATGTATTTAGGAACTAAAAATCCATGAATATTAACTTCTGAAAAATAATTTATTAATATCCAATCAATGTAACCAACTATAGCATTAATAATAATATTTATATTAATATCTTTTTCTATATTTGTGTGAGTTTTAATAACATTAAACAATTCCTCATTCGTTGGTAAAAAATCAACTTTTCCAGAAAAAAAATCTTCTACTGAATAAGCTTCTGGATAAGTTAATACAAGATATCTTTCAAGAAAAAGTGAAATAGATCGCATCCTAGTGTTTAAAGTTCCCTGATGAGTAGAGATCCATTCAGCTGTGATTGCTCTCCAGTCTTCCCACTGTTCTCCATATGAATTTACAAGCCATTTATATTCAAGATCTTTAGTTCGCCCATCAGTTAAGCGCAAAGTACCAAAGGGATTTATAGCGTCCTTTTCAATATGTTTATATTTATTTTTAATTACCCAATCAAAGAATTTCAAACAATCAGTGTTAATAATACGGATAGAATTTTGATCTTGATTGACACTCAAGATTTTAGTAAATAAATTCTTATCAATAAAGAAACTTTTCTTAGAAAAAAAAGCTTTATCCATTAAATGTCCATTCTTTAATGATACTAAGTAATATTCAAAAAAGCGGCTTAAGCTAGTTATATATCTACTCTGCCCTTCATTAATCATTAATACCCATTTATTTGCCCACAAGGCCCACTCATTCCATTGTTCACCATATTCTAATGTAAACCATTCAAACTTATGCTTTTCACGTGCTAAATGCCGAACAAACTTCCCATAAGGTGCTACTATGTTTTCATAACGCAAATTTGAAAAATAGCGATTAAAAACCCAATGTATAAATTTTTTTATTAAATGATAATAATTTTCAAAAGTTTTATTTGTACAATCTTTAAGAACACTTCTAAGATCTTCTTTACTTGTAGACCATCCTTCAACTCCCTTAAAGAAAAGTTCAACATTACTCCCACAAGGTTTGTTTAATAAATAACTTTCAAGAAAAATAACAATAGAAGTCCTTTCCAATCTTCCTCCATGATTAGATAACCATTCTTCCGCATAATTACACCATGTTTCCCAAGCGACTCCGTAAGTATGGATAAACCATTTATTAAGATTGCTTGTTCTTGTGGTAACAGCTAAGGGATTGAAATAATTTATATGATTTTCTTGCCCAAGAACAAAATCTAGAAATAAGCTTGGCCATTTAACATAAAATCTTATAGAATTTGTAGTATAACCAGACTTTTTTAAATAATTATAATATTTATGTCGATTAAATTTCCCATTATTAATATTTAAATCCAATAAATAATTAATATTACCATTACATTCCTCAACACTCTTAAGATAGTTAAAAAAAACTTTCATAGGTGTATACATTTTACTATGTGGAATTTTAGGATTTTCATCAACCCATTTTTTTAGGAGATTTGCACAATTTATCCAATCTCTTCCTATTTGTAGAACATATAAATAAATAGGTTCATTTTTCCTTGTACTTATTTTACTAATAGGATTAAATATTTTATTATTAAATTTTTCTTTAACTATCCAATCAAAAAAATTTACATTAGTTGTATAATATTCTCTCGAAAGTTTAGAGGTAGATTTACTATCTACAATTAATTTTTTATAAAAATCATCCTCTTTCAAAAACCAATTTTCAGTTCCCTTAAACATCAATTCCACATTACCATTAGTAGGAGTAAATACTAAAAAATTTTTTAAAAAAAGTTTTAAAGCTTGTTTTTTATGATCGAAATTTCCTTTACTTGCAATAAGCCATTCTTCAGCTAAAAAGACCCATTCAGACCATTGTGATCCATATTCTAATAGCACCCAACCAAAATTCTTGTTAGTTAGCGTTATAGGAGCAGAATCACTTTTCTCTTTAATCATTACCCAATTTATAAAATGACATACTGAATAAGTATAGTAAGTATAATTAAAATTTGATTTATCAATATTTTTCAACTCATTCAAAATAGTGAGATATTCAATATTTTTGTTTTTTATTTCGCCTATGAATAAGTTAATATCACTTAAATTTCCACCACGATCTCTGCAAAACTTAAAAAACATTAACAAAGCGATTGATTTTGTCTTTTTCCCCATCTCCTCTTCTAATAACCATTTATTAGCATAAAAAATCCAGTTGCTCCATTCTAAACCATTCTCCAAAATAAACTTAAATAAAGGATTTCCAGATTTATAAAATTTAAAAGGGTTTATAAAAGCTCTATTTAAATTATTACTTGCTATATACCAATCAAAAAAATTAATTACTTGTGTACATTGATTTCTAAGCACTCTTTCTGAACAGGAGTTATTACTTCTCATTATTTCAAAAATATTTATAATTGTATTATTAGTTAACAATTCATAAAATTTATTTAAATTATCTCCTTTTTTAAACATATTTAAAAAGAATCTTCTTAACGCCTGTACTTGCTTACCTTTATTTTTATAATTAATAATCAACCACCTATCAAGATAAACTTGAATTCCTTCCCACTCCTTACCCATTTTTTTCACTAAGAAATCTGAGCTTTTATTATCTTTTTTTATTTCATCAATTTCTTCTAAAATATTAGGAAAATGTTTACTCAAAATCCAATTAATGAAATTTAAGAACTTTTTACCCAATAATACTTTATTTTTTATAGAAATATATTCCCTATAATTCAGTCTACTTCTAAAATCATTTTTTAATAAATCTAATGAAAATTTATTTTCAAAAATAATTTCTTTGATTTTTATTTTTTTATTTATTAAATAATCAAAGACCTCACTTGCAAAATTTAATAAATACTTTTCTTCTATATTATTCCATTCAATAATATACTCTAAACACTCTCTTCCCTCTTCAAATTTATTTCTTATTAGGCAGTACAGTTTATCTTGGAGAAAAATATTTACTATGCCTCTTTCACTTGCTAAAAAACCAAGAAAATTAGTGATGATATTCTTATAATATTTTTTTACTTTTTCCGAATTATCTATAAAGGAATTATCTAATAATTGATTAAGGTTAACTCTCATTAAATCTATTTTAAAAAATTTATCAATATCTAAAAATTCTTGTGGAATCATAATTAAAAAATTATTTATAAATACTCTAAGTGCACGTACCTTATCAACATTAGTATCTATACTTAACCATACTGTTGCTAACTCATCCCATTTCTTCAATTTATCATATTGTTCGGCAGGTATATCTAATTTGTTTTTTAAAACTAAAAAATCATTATAAATCAATCTACTAGTCATCCTTATTCTCATATTTCTATTCTTATTTTTTAATTTAGTTTATATTATATAAATTTTGCAAGATTAAAATTAATTATTTAATAGTAATAAGTATTTTTTATAAAAACAGTTTAATTTTTCTTTAAATTTATAAATTAACAATAAAATCAATAACTTTTCTTTTAAGTTAAATAATTAGTTAAAATATTTCAATCATAGTTAATTTTCCTCCAAATACTTTTCCCGTATCAATAAATATGCAATTGTGAATTTGAATAGGTTCATTCACTACTGTATGACCAAAGTAAACTTTACTTATGCCACTAATTTCTTTGTATTTTTCAGTTTTAAATGTATGTTTAATACGCCCCCTTCCCCATAAGGCGTTATGTAACGTTGATTGTCCATTATTAGAAAAATAGTCATTTATTATAAGTCCTTGCTTAAATTCACTCCAATTATTGACCCCAATATCAGCATGAACAAAACCATATTTTTTACCTTTAAATCTTACTTCTAAAACAATTGGCATTTTCAGACATTGTTCGATTACTTCCTTATATAAATCAATACTCAGGTCATACAACCACTGGCCCCCATGTCTACAATGGAATGCTTGCATTTCTGGAGCTATCTTGGCTTCTAAGCACATTTGTTCATGATTTCCCCGTATTGCTTTAAACCATGGTTGTTTTACTAATTCTAAACATTTAAAGCTTTCTGCACCTCGATCAACAAGATCGCCTACTGAAATGACCATATCTCTATCAAAATTAAACCGAACTTCTTCAAGCATTTGTATAAATGCTTGATAACACCCATGAAGATCGCCCACCACAAAAAGTCGATCAATTTCAGAGGCATCATAGATTTCAATCAAAGTATTCGCTGAAAATAAATTCAAAGTTATTGTTAACCATTTTTGTAAACATTGATGAGCTTATAAGAATTTTAGTTTTTATTAAATATTTTCAATATTCGAAACTTCAATAAATTCTGAAAATTTAATGTTAAGTGCAGTAAGCCAATCATTTAACTCAATAAGATCAATTCTTCTATCCAAATTCTCAATTTTAGCTACATAAGATTGGTGCCTTTTCAGAGACGTAGCCAATTGTACCTGAGTAATTTTTCGTTCCTCACGCATTTTAATTAATGATTTGATTAAACCAATATATCTTGGATCATGTATTGAGCTCATATCCCAAGATGGTGTACTATCCACAAAAATATCCCAAAATGGGATATTTAATTAAGTTGTGGTGTATATGACGAAAGGACAAATTCTTCAAAAATTATTTGTTCGTTTTCTTATGGAAATAAAATTTGAAAATTGTGAATTTCTTGAAATTTGGAACTCGTTTGTAGAAAACCGGAAAGCTCTAAACTCTAAAGAAAACTTTGATTTCATCTATGACTATTTTAGAAATTTCTTAGCAGTGGAATATTTTATTATGGATAATTCTTGCATTCCTTTTAAATATACTGCTACGTACCATTCACATCAATTAAAAAAAATAATCCTTCCTCACGAACTTCAAGCTCCTTATGAGTTGATTTTTCTAAAAGCTCAGGAGCTAAGACATGAGATCAATAAAATTAAAATTAAAACAGAGTATTTGAACGAATGCTTTAAGGAATTTCCAGCTATTCAATTTCAGATTGAATTTTTAATAGAAAAAAGACAACTGGAATTGCTCAAATTAGAGTCGAAAGTCAGTGTACTTAATGAGCTTATAAAAACCTTTAACTAAAAAAGTTATGAATTTTAATCAAAGTATGAAAAGAGGTATATAGATTGATAGAGCTTAATATTTTTTATAAACATTTCTTTATTGTTTTAACTAGCTTAATTGCAACCTCATTTGTGCATGCAATTCCATATTCAATAGCTGATAACTCAGCAATTTGTTATTTAAATATTCGTAATAAATCAACTCAGCCAGAGACATGTAAAGCCACATTCTCCGTCTTAAATGAAGATGAAAGCACTGCTGTCATTGTTTATAGAAAACAAATTTTTCGAATGTCTAGCAGAACTATATGTGAGTCCACACAAGCTGATTCTTGTTATGTAGAAAATGAGATTTTGGCTTATGGTCGTCCTAGTAAAGTAGATAAAAATGAATATATGTATTTGAAAGAACAAGAAGCCAAAACTTATTACAGAAATCAATTAAAAATTAAAGTTACGGTAGATCAGCTTTTTAAACCTATCAGTGATAAATGGGCAACCTGTATGAAAAGTAGATCATATGACTTCTGCATACAAAGTAAATATTCGATAGAAAAAATCCCAAAAATGCGTAATGAATTTTAAATTTTCACAACAGAGAAACTAACTTCATGAAATCCTATAAATTACTTCTAATACTGTATGCCTGCTCTCTTATCTCAAGTTGTGACACTATACCCAAGGATATGCAATCATTGGGAACATCATTAAACAATGGAATCAAGTCATTAAATTCTGCTCTAAACAATACTTCACCTGCATCTAGTATGACTAATGTGAGAAGTAAAAAAGGGATGCTGACTATTAATCAATGTAAATCTTCAGTCGGAAAAACTAAATCACAAATAGAGAGTATGGCCAATGAGAAGTTGACTGATGCACGTGCATATTCACTAAATTCGCTAGCAGTTACTTATAATTTTCAAATTAGTGATCAAGTGAGTAAATTTGGTGTTAATTCAGAAGCAAAAGCGATCTGTTCTTTAATATTTGATGGAAATTTCGATTCCTCAAAAGTATTACATTGGAGTGTTATAGGTTAAAGAATTCTATAAATTAACATGGACGTTAAATAGATGAATATAAGTAATAAGATATTCTGTACTGTATGCGAAAAAGATAGTACTTCCAGATATGCTCTATTAGTTGCTAAAAGATTTCAAGATCATACTAATGATTATGAAATTTTTCTTTGCGAATCATGCTTCTTTAATACTTATGCCCACTTTAAAGCTCAGAAAAAATTGTTGCGTATGTTTGATAGGAGTTTTGATCTTCTTGCTCTTGAAAATCTTGGACTTAAGCAAAAGTAAGGATGATTTAATAGATTAAATTTTGCCTTAAAAAATACTTTATCTAATTCTAATAAAAATTTAGATAAGTTACGAAATCGACTCTACTCTTTTCTTATTACTAAGAAAAAATATATTATTAAAATTACGATAAAAAATTACAAAATTTAGTTTTATCTAGAAAAACCTCAAACGATTACTAGCAATTTTTTGTTCAAATTTCAATCAACCACGACGCTAGTAAAAAAATAAAAAGGTTAGTTCAATAAAAAATATTTCTTGATTTCCACCATATATTGTATATTTTACTTATATTAATTAACATTCACCACTATATATTGAAAAAGTTTTAATTTTGGTTATATTTTTAGGAAAATTTAACACCCCTAATTGACACTGATTTTTTTTCCTCTATCTTAATGATTGAATCAAAATACTTTTTGATTCATGGAGGAGATATGAGTGCATTTAACCCTGACATGTTAAAGATTGCTCGTGACCTAAGAGGCATGAGTCAAACCGAACTTGTTCAAAATTTGGGAAATAATATTACTCAAGCCGCCTTGTCAAAAATTGAGACAGGCGACCTAAAACCTTCAGAAGAAACAAAACAACATCTTGCTAAGGTTCTAAATTTTCCTGAAAACTTTTTTACTCAGCTTGATCATTTTAAAGTTTCACCTATTAGTCTGCATGCGTATAGAAAAAAAGCCACCACAACCGCAAAAATTCTTAGCCAAATTAATGCAGAGATGACAATTAAATCATCGAATTTAGGTGCTTTGAGTTTGTTTTCTAATTTAGAACAAACCTTAGAATTACCTAATTATCAAATTTATATTAATGTTAGTACAGCTAGTGAAGCAGCCCAAAAATTACGTAAATCATGGGGCTTAGGATTAGATCCTATTGAAAACTTAACAGAAATTATTGAAAAAGCTGGTGTTTATATATTTTACTGTAATTTTGGTGAAGATCATATTGATGGTGTATCTTTACAGACTCAAGATTGCCCTCCGTGTATTTTTCTAAATAAAAATCAACCAAATGATAGAATTCGCTTTACTTTAGCTCATGAATTAGGCCATTTAGTTCTTCATAAATTTGCTCCCTCAATTGATATGGAAGAAGAGGCAAATGAATTCGCAGCTGAGTTTTTAGTACCAACTGAATCTATTAAAGGCCAATTACAAACAACCAACTTAAAAACTTATGCTGCAAATAAATTAGCTTGGAAAGTTTCTATGGCAGCTTTAATTGTTAAGGCAAAAAATGTAGGTGATATTAGCGAACGTCAATCAGCAACTCTTTGGCGTCAAATGAGTATGTATGGCTATAGAAAGGTAGAGCCATATCCCCTAGAAAGAGAGTACCCAGAACGTTTTGCAAAATTAATGTTAGAGTTTTGCCAAAAAGATAAAACCAAAATAATTAATGATTTACCCTCATTTTTTAACTTATACCCAGAAGATTTTTGCCAACTGTATCAAGCAGATCTCGAGGTCTTGGAGAAAAGAATAATGGTATCATGAATTAAAAAGCCGACTTTATAAAAGTCGGCTTGGTAGATTTTCACGCAGGAAAGGCATATGGCTCTAAGCCCTACGCACCTAACGTTAGATCTGGATGTAGGAACCCTAATTCTAACGGATAGTTGGACAAGTCGCAAGATTCTTAGTCCTCTGTTGGTGTGCCCCTGTTTAACTGAGCCACTAAATAGAGGATCATTAAAAATGACCAATGGTAATAATCAACACAATGTTCATGAACATGCAATTGATGCCGAGAATATTGAAATTGACCTTCTCGACCTAGAGAAACATTCAAAAACTGGTAAACCTGTACCTAAAGCTCGTAGATACCGACTGCGTATTGATGATGCGTTTTATGAAACGGAAAAACAAGAGCTTACAGGTGCTGAGATTTTAGCTTTAGCTGGAAAATCACCTTCAGATTCTACACTTCGACAACGTCTTCATGGAGGGAAAGTTGAAACCGTTGCACCTGAGCAAATTGTACGGCTAGATACCCCAGGACTAGAACGATTTATTGTTATTCCCAAAGAGAATACTGAGGGTGAAAATAATATCTTAGAGTCAAATGTGGTAGCTCAAGTAGCACCAATTCTTCGACGCGATTTCAACTTGCCAGAAAACGATACTGCTTTTCTTGATACAAATCATCCTAATTGGGAGACAGTTACAGATAATGGCATTCCCTATGTCATTTTAAATAACTTCCCTATTCCGTCTGGCTATAATCATTCCACGGTTAAAGCTGCAATTATTGTTACTTCTGGATACCCATTAGCAGCTTTGGATATGGTCTATTTCTTTCCAGATTTAGCTCGTACAGATAGACGTATGATTAATGCCCTTGCTCCACATACTATTTATGGGCAACAATGGCAAAGATGGTCACGACATTATAATTGGCGACCTGGGGTGGACGATCTAACTATTCATGTAGAACGCATCAAGTCTTGGCTTGATGAAGAATTACTTAAATAAAAAGGTGTCATATGAAATACAAACTTCGTATGACGGGGCAGCAGTATGCTGCCCTCCAAGAACACTTATTCCCAGGAGATGGTAAAGAGGCTGTAGCATTAGCTTTATGTGGTCGTTACCATGGGGAAAATTCTCATATTTTAATGATTAACCAAATCATTGCGCTTCCATACGAAGACTGCATTCGTACAGAAGATCAAGTTACATGGAAAACTGACATCCTTGACTCAATACTTCCTGAAGCCGAAAAGAAAGGAATGGCCGTATTAAAAATACATAGCCATCCCAATGGTTTTGATAGATTCAGTAAGACTGATGATATTTCAGATAGAAGACTCTTTTCATCTGTATATGCATGGTTAGATGATGGATTTCCTCATATGAGTGCCATTATGCTACCAGATGGTAAGGTTCTCGCCAGAGTTGTGGATCGGCAAGGTGAATGGCATCCCGTAAATACTATTTCAGTTGCTGGAGATGATTTACTTTTTTGGCATAATGATACTGAAAATCAAAAAAATGCACCTCAAGCTTTTGAAGAAAAGAATGGTCAATTTTTTGGTGAAGAAACCTATGCACGGTTGCGTAGACTATCAGTAGCTGTAGTCGGATGTTCTGGTACAGGTAGCCCATTAATTGAACAGCTAGCAAGATTAGGTATAGGAAATTTAAAGCTTATTGATCCAGATGTAGTTAAAGAAAAGAATCTTAATCGGATTCTCAATACCACTTATCAAGACACAGTTAATGAGCGTTTCAAAGTCAATGTCCTAGCAGAAGCTATTGAGTCTATGGGTTTAGGCACTATTGTTGAACCCATATCTAAAAACCTAATAAATCTTGATGTTATGCGTCAAATTGCAGAATGTGATGTGTTATTCGGTTGTATGGATAGTGTCGAAGGACGTTACTACTTAAATCGCTTAGCAGTTTTTTATTCCATTCCCTATTTTGACTTAGGCATACGTCTTGATGCTGATGGTCTTGGAGGCGTTTCATGCTCTTGCGGGAGTGTGCACTACCTACAACCTGATAAATCTAGTTTGATTGGTAGAGGAATGGTATCACTTAAGCTTGTTGGGGATGAAGGTATGGCTAGAAGAAATCCTACCGTTTATGAAGGGCAAAGACATGAAGGTTACATGCGTAACGTCCATGTTGAACGTCCAGCTGTAATCACATTCAATATGATGATTGCTTCGATGGCTGCCAATGAACTAATTGCAAGGTTATATCCAGGCTTTAGACGAGTTAGGAATGCTGATAGTGCAAGGCGCACTTTTGATTTTCGAGAGAATGATCATATGTGTGAATCGGATGGAGAATCTTGCCCTTACTTAGCAAAATATGCAGGTCGAGGTGATACACCTCTATTTCTTGAAGATTCAGCTCCGGAATTCCAAAATGCCTAAATCTTTAAGTCTGATTTTACTAATATTTCTAATAGGAATATTAGTAATAATGTGTATTTACCATCGACAACTATGGCATTTTTTCTTTGGTTCTAGACAGGTAAAAGACAATTCAACAGAAACTTACGACACTGATGAATCTCATTCATCAGTGTCGCCATATAAGGCATTAATCTTAAAAGATGATGCAGATATACCTACTCCTCTACAAGCTCACACTGTTTATATTATTGGTATCAAGGGTAATGAATGGCTAGCTGTACTTGAATGTCCCTGTGGATGCGGATCAAAAATTCAGTTAAATCTATTACCACAAGAACGACCATGTTGGAAATGGAATATAAACAGAAATGGCAATGTTACACTCACACCCTCTGTATGGCGCAAAATAGGTTGCAAAAGCCACTTCTTTGTGCGTGATGGTCTTATATTGTGGTGTTAATTTAAGTATTATCCGGCCAAATATATATTTATTAACACCTTTTTATAAGTATGTTAATGGATGTATAGCATTTAGTTTAAGTAATAAGAATTGGAGGAATTCATTAAGATCTATACAGTATAGATAAGTGATTATTTTGCTATTGCTGGGAGTTCTACTCTCATCTTAAATATGTTTTTAAATAAATTTCAAAGTGAAAAATTCACTTTGAAATTTTTTCCCAGACTTATCTTTTGTTTAATTTCTCAATTTCATTAATTAATGAATTAAAGTCTTCTGTATCCAAAAAGATTCTAAAAATGATAAATAAAAAAAATATTACTACACCACAAGTAAGTGTTCCAGCAGCCCAACTAGGCCATTGCCAATCTATTAGAAACCATTCCAAAAATGCAACGCGCATAAATATGTAACCGATCATAGCAACAAAAATTAATGCCATAGCTATCCAATAGAAACGAATTTTATTCTTCACCTCAGTAGTTAATATTTTAATATTATGCACTTGATTAGTATCATCATCTGTTCCAAATTCAAAACATGTTCGATGTTCAGCAAAAATTTTGTAATCTTTTAAAATTGAATTAGGGTTAAAATAAGCAGTTAGGTGAGTGAATTCAATATAATTCACTCTATTAGCTCCAACTAAGCCTCTTAACAACAGATGTATTTTTGCTTGTTTTAAGTTCTCATCAATTTCTGAATCTTCTATTTTTTGCACTTTTTCTGTGAACTCTTCAAATCTTTTAGCTTCATCTTCATAACCTTTTCTTATTGATTCCTTATTAAATAATTTAACTACCATTGTGATCAGTTGATCATATGCCATCTAAAATAACTCCACTTTAAACAAATTTATTTTCAAAATCTTATTCTATGTATTATAAAAATATTCGACCACCATTTTCTATAGCCTTTGCCTAATAAAAACTAATACTCTATCCAACGCACAAACTAAAATTTCAATTTTTTCATAATTGACGATATTATAAAAATAAATTATATGCTATCAATAATTTATTTAGCCACTTTATTGCGATTCATATTTAAAATTTTGTGTAGAAAATTAAAAATAATTTTCAATCATTATTATCGGTATAAATTATTTAATTAATTTAGAAAGGTTATTCAACACTAATGAATAACCTTAAAGCAATATTTTGGATCTTAAAACTATTTTTCCAATAGAAAGAAAATCGCTGGTACAATTGAAAATAAAATAAAGCCAATAAATCTTAGACAAAAGTCCATCTTACCAATTTTCTCAATTATTTCTTTAGAAATCACAAGCCTACTTAAATAAAAAGTAGAATAAACTAAGCCATAGATCAGTAGGATCGAAACAGTTATAAGTATAAATATTAAAGAGATTCTCCATGTTTCAAAAATTGGAAAAATACTAGGAAAAGCAAAAGTTAGCTCACAGATAAGTAGACCTAATGACACCAAACCCGAACTATAAGCACCAGACAATGTCTTATGAGCCGATATTTGAAAAAAGTTATATTTCGGAAATAGGAAGAATAAACCAATTAAAAAGAGCCCTGCCAATACAATGATATTCCAAAAATGTGGACCTATTCCTTCAATTACGGCATTTCCCAGATACTCATCTGGTAGATAATCAGATTTATATTTAGATATACAGGCAATTAAAAAAGCTATAAAAATCCAAATAATAGATATAAAGATATTTTTCTTCACTACTTTCTTATCTAAAAAAAGTAAATTTTCGAATCCCTCTAATTGACTATTAAGGTACGTTCTTAATGTAGACATCTTGATTCTCCCACCTATTATTAAGCTTTGATTTACATATTTATTAAAAAATCTTTCCATATCTCATTTAATTTTGAGTCATTTTCCTTATCCCTTTCATTTTCTAACTCTTTAAATTTTTTGATGGCTTGCACATAGCTTCCTGAAACATAAGGCAATTGTGAATATACATTTGATTGATGCAATGCCCGCTGTATGATTAGTGGCCCATGTCCACGTTCTTTAAGAGTCATAGCATAATTATGCCTATGCCCATGAGTAGATAACCCCGATGCTTTATCAACTTTGATACCTAAACGCTGCATAGCGGAGGTATAGTTTTTTTGAAAGCTTGATAAGGTATAAGGTTTTAAAAAATCTTTTTTATTAAAATTCATAAATGCGTAGGGATGATTTATTTCTAATACTGCTAAATAAGAAAGATAGATAGTCCATATTTCAAAGAAAAAATCCCTCATCCCATCTTCTTTCCAGAATAAATCAATGGCTCCCTCTTTGTTCGCGCTTACACTTTTCCACCCTAAATGTTGATTACCAACAATATCAGTCCTTGGTTTTAATTTATATTTTTGCCACAAATAATCCTGTCGATTTTTGTTCTTCTGACCGTTAGGAGCATTTCCACTTTTCGGGTGAAAAATTTTGACAGTTTTGCTTAAAATATTAACATCATGTACCCATAAATGCAGCGCTTCAGATAGCCTAACACCACACCCATGCATTAATAAAAGTATTAAAATATCTCGTAGAATCATCCTTTTGTCTTTTACAGCTTTAAATCCATGGATGATAAGTTTATTAAATAATTGGTCATGAAATTGTTGTATATCTCCTTTCTCCCTTTTTATAGATTTCCTTATTTTGAATTCACGGGAAAAGTTAAAATTAAAATTTTTACGAATCTGAATATGAGATAGAATATTCGCTTTGTTTTTATAGTAGTACGCATATTGTAAAAGAACTTTTGATTTATAGTCATGTTCAATTACGGGATTAAGCAATTGATTACCATATTGTGTATGCAACCAATCGCCAAATTTACTCAAAGCATCTAGATAAATGTTTGCAGTATCTGGCTGAAAAGGCTTCCAATATAGTCCGCTCTCATCAAAACCATCATCATTGATAGTACCTTTGTTGAGTGCTTCAAAAAAAAGCTTAAACATTTCTTTTGAGTTTTTTACATTTGCCCGGTTAACTAAATTAAACTGAAGATATAACTCTACTGCGTACACTACATGCTTTATAGAAGAAAGTCTGAACTTTCCAACGGTAAACTTATCTAAACAGTACTGGATAAGCTTATAAAAAGGTTTGCCGTCTTCGTCAAAAATAACTGGAAGCTCTATAAAATTATTTGTCACTCGGTCTTGGACTTTTATTGTTGTTTTAAAAATACTCATAGCGGCCTTTTGTATTTTTATATTTTAATTACTATATTTTTTTAATCGAAAGAAAGTCAATCTATTTACAGTTTAAACATACAACCTATTGAAAAAAATAATTTTATTAAAAATATACCACCGATTTTAACTATTTAACTAAAAATAACTATCATTAAAAAGTAAGTAAACTTCCAATTCGTAGAACATCTTAACTATAATCTTACGCACATAGTTTTTTATAAACATATAATTTTTTTATCAATTATAAAAAATATGACTGGATAGACTATGTGTGCAAACTATGAACCTATATCAAAAGACCAGGTACACCTGCTAGATCTCTTCGAACCTACCTTCGAGTATAAAGACGATATTTATCCTGGTTACGACTGCCCTCTTATTTTTTCTAAAAATGGCTACATTGAATGGCGTCAAGTAAAGTTTGGGATGATCCCACCATGGAACCATGACCTTAAATTCTCAAAATATACGTATAACGCTAGAACAGAGACTGTAGATAAAAAACCAAGCTTTCGGCATGCGTGGGCTAAAAGCCAATTTGCTTTAATACCTGTAGAAAAGATCTATGAACCAAGATATGTGAATGGCAAAGCTGAACGCTGGGGAATATACCGCGAAGATGGACTACCTTTTACGGTAGCCGCTATTTACGATTCTACTGTGATTGATGGGCAACAAGTCAGATCTATGTCAATGTTAACAATCAATGCAGATAATCACTCTTTCATGAGTCAGTTCCATAAACCTGAAGATGAAAAGAGATCGATTATCGTCATTCCAGAAGAGTATCGAGAGGATTGGTTGAACTGTAAAAAAGAAGATGCAGATCAGTTTTTCTTTGAAATGCCGATCGGGGAATTTACTGCTGACTACTTCCCGAAAAACATAAAAATATTGAAAGGATAGATCTGCCTGCCCCAGCAAACAAATCTATATTGGCTTATATTTTCAAAGTTTATTTGATGATGAAATCTGCTATTTGCACTAAATCAGCTATAAAACCAACTAAATGAAAAGCAATAAACTTCAATATCTTGAACTTAATCATAGACAATGCCTTTATTTAATCATTGCCATATACCGCAAATTAAGAAATAATCTTTGCATCGTTATGCAAAATTCTAATTGTGTTGCAAGCACAAAAAGAAAATTGCATAACATTGCAATATTTAGCAATGATGTTGCAATCTGCCATTGGGTGACTGTAATTTTGAATCTGACTGTCACTCGATGGCCCCTTCTTTACTAATGCAGAATGAATTAATTTATCTCTGATAAAATATCTAAAATTACACCACGCATTAGCTGTCCATATCCTATGGCCTTATAAATACAATACATTAGTGATATGTAGAATCCCAATTCTTTATTCTATGGAAAAACAATTTTATAGTCACATGCTTAAGTTTTATACAAAACTATGGATGGCTGTAAGAATAATTTCCGACCAAACGCACGGTAAAGCACGTCAGCTTTTGACTTCTACTTGTTTATCCACAGGTTTTTAAATTTGAAATTTAGCTAAGCTCTAGCATATCATCTTGAATATGTTACAAATTCAAGTTAGGGGATATTCTATGAGCGAAATTGCACCATCCATCATCCACATAAAACCATACCTCACACAAAGTATAGTTTTATGTGAGGCCTTATCTATCAAGCAGGTTGTACCTTCAACTCACATGCTTATCCCATACGCATTAGAAAAGATTAATGCAGGCTTTCCATCCCCTGCCCAAGATTACATAGACAAAGCTCTCGATATGAATGAGCACTTAATTAAAAATGAAACTGCAACTTTTATTGTTAAAGTAGCATCGCTATCGATGCTCAACGCTGGCATAGATATTGATGACGAACTAATTGTTGATCGAAGTCTCGATGCAAAACACGGCGATATTGTCGTGGCACTAATAGATAATGATTTTACAGTTAAGCGCCTAATGATCGATGAAAAAGGCCAATGGCTTAAAGCCGAAAATCCAGAATTTAAAAATATCTATTTACAAGAAGGACAAGAACTAATTATCTGGGGCGTTGTCACCTGCGTCATTAAAATGATTAGAAAATCATGAAACATGAGAACAAAGTCTTTTTTCTCATAGACGTAAATAACATGTATGTCTCATGTGAGAGAGTCTTTGATCCTAGTTTGAACAATAAGCCTGTGATTGTTCTCAGCAATAATGATGGGTGCGCCGTGGCGCGTAGCAATGAGTCAAAAGTCCTAAATATAAAAATGGGGGTGCCACTTTTTCAAATTAAAGACATTGTTCAGCAACATAATGTAATCGTTCTTTCAAGTAATTATGCAATGTATGCAGAAATGTCGAGACGTTTTCATAAGATTCTGAGCTCGTACGTAACCGCAGAAGAAGTTGAACCTTATTCGATTGATGAGTGCTTTGTTGATTTCACAGCTTATGAAAAGAACTTTGATTTGGAAAAAGTTGGCCAGCAAATGCGCCAACAAATTTGGAAGTGGCTAGGATTACCGGTTTGCGTTGGTATTGGTAGAAGTAAGACAGAATCGAAGATAGCTAACCATATAGCTAAAAAGAATGCGGGTTTTAACAGTGTGTGCGATCTGGTCGGAATGGATCCTTGCAATAAAGAATATTACTTCGGAAACATTGAAGTGTCTGAAGTTTGGGGTGTTGGCCGTAAGCACTCTAAAAAATTGCAATCTATGGGTATTAACACAGTTTTAGATCTTGCTTGTGCTGAGCCGCGTGAGATGCAAAAGAAGTTTTCAATTGTGATGGCAAGAACCATTTACGAATTACAAGGCATCTCATGCATTGAGATCGAGCACACCCCTCCCTCAAAAAAGCAAATAGTTGCAAGCCGGTCTTTTGGTGGTCGCGTAACTGAACTAACAGATCTTAAAGAAGCAATATCAATGTATGCTCAAGATGCATGTAAAAGACTTCGTGATGAAGAGCTTTTATGCGGATGTATGATTGCTTTCGTACAGTCAAATCCTTTCGACCCGAATGTGCCGTTTTACAATAAATCTATTACAGGCTCTTTTTCAGAACCGACTGACTGCGCAGTAGATTTTGTTAAAGCTGCGACAAGAATGTTGAACGATATCTATAAAGAAGGGATTAAATATAAGAAATGTGGTGTAGTGCTGACAGGTCTTGAGCCCAAAACTGGTCATACATATGATCTATTAACTGACTTTGAGCACATTGAGAAAAAGGAATGTTTGATGAAAGCCATGGATGGTATTCATAGTAAGTTTGGAAAGAAAAAATTAGGGGTTGGACCATGTTTTATTCCTGGTCGAAATTGGTCGATGTCGCGGGATAAATTGAGTAGGAATCCGTTTCGGTGGGATCAGCTACTTACTCTAATAAATTAATAATTTTGGGTCTATCAATCACCTTGATTTCATTTGTTTGAATAATTTTAAATTGCTAATCAAAATAAGAAATCGCCTGAATATATGATTAAAACTCATCATATATTGAAAATAAATCCATTGAAGCGACCTGTACATTTCACCTATCTTAAACCTGATTTAGTCAGGGAGAACTACGAATGAATCAGTGGAATTATTCAAATGCCAGAGCACAACTTACTATGATTATGGATCAAGCTGTCGCAGGGCATCCTGTAGAAATTACTCGCAGAGGTCGAGAATCTGCTATGGTTATTAGCAAAGCATCTTATGAGGCTTACAAGAAAGCAGAATATGATGTTGCTTACTATAAAATTTCAGCATCAAAAGAAAATTCAGAAGCTTAAAACCCTCTCCAAAAATACTCTTTATTCATGCAGCAAGGTTCCATGAAGCTCAATATTTCTTTAATTCAACTTGGTGCCTTGTTTGCATTTATCTCTGCATTTCTTTTTAGCAGTAAAGCTATTTTCATAAAACAGGCATATAGCCTTACTCCGTCATTAGATGCCATTACTCTAATGGCTATCCGAATGGGCATTGCTCTACCCTTCTTTTTAGTTATCTGTTGGTTTTGTCGTCATCAAAATCGCAATATCAAGCTAAAAGATATTCTATATTTACTTTCTGTTGGCTTATTAGGCTATTACATTTCTAGCTGGCTCGACTTCTATGGACTCATGTTTATTACGGCGTCACTAGAGCGAATTATTTTATTCTTATATCCAACTATGACCGTTTTAGCGTCGAGTTTTATTCTCAAGCAAAAATTAAGTTCAAAAACGTTATTTGCACTTATCTTAAGTTACGGTGGAACAGTCATTGTGATGCTCCAAGAGCAAAAAATGCTTCCAGATCAACATAACTTCTGGTTTGGGGCAAGCTTAGTATTTGCAAGTGCAATTGGTTTTGCTTGCTACCTATTACTAACCCCTCCATTAATTAAAAAATTTGGTTCTTGGAACTTGACTGGCCTATCTCTATCAGCGGCTTGCATAGGAACCCTTATTCATTTTATAGCTACAACTACTCATCCTATACAACTGCTTACAACCTTGCCTCTACAAGTTATTTGGTACGGAATCTGTTTAGGTTTATTCGTTACGGTTCTACCTACGCTCTTATTAATATTGAGTATAGAGTACGTAGGAGCAACACAATCCGCTATTATTTCATCCATTAGTCCGATTGTTGCTATTCTTTTATCAGTATTTCTTTTAGGTGAGCATTTAAATACAATTCAGTGGCTAGGTTGTTTTCTTAATATTTTTGGTGTGATGCTTATTACACTTAAAAAAAATAAAACCAATAATTAAATTATAAAAAATATATTTTAAGTATTTTCATTATCTATTTTTAATAATGATAAAAAGTCATTAACTCATGATTATTTATCGTGCTCGACTAACTATTAAAGTGCCCATTTAAAAATTATGATTAATTTTTTAATCGGGTCTATCGTATGAGCCGCCAAATATCAACCTTAATCGGTGTTTCAGCTTTGTTACTTTGGTCCACTTTAGTTGGCTTACTCAGGCTTTCTACAGAAAGTTTTGGTCCTATCTATACAGTGACTTACGTATACACCTTCAGTGCTATTATTTTGTTCTTAACATATGGTCTACCCGATTTAAAAAAGGTTTCAAAGAAGTTTCTTATTCTATCTAGCTTGCTTTTCGTTGTTTTTGAATTATGTTTTGCCTTTTCAATTACTCTAGCAAATTCATCAGAAAAATCGATTGAGATGAATATTATTTTTAATATGTGGCCAACTCTAATTATTATTATGTTGGCAGTATTAAAAGAAGAAAAAGTAAACTTAATGACAATATTAGGAGTGGTTATAAGCTTTTCGGGCATAGTTATAATTAACTATCATCCTAATCTAAACTTTATTGATAATTTTTCAAAAAATCCGATTAGTTATTTTTTAATTTTCCTAGCATCTATTCTTTGGGCTATTTATTGTATCTACACTAAAAAGCAAAGTAATGGAACTAATGCTGTTTCGCTTTATTTTATCTTAACAGCTATAGCTTTATGGATACTTACTATCTCTACTCAAGGCTTTCACCTACCACAAGTTCAAGGAATTAACGGCTATCTATTTGTCTTTATCAATGCCGTTTTTTTCTCTATGGGTTATCTAGCGTGGAATATTGGTATTATCAAAGGTAATATGCCTATATTGATTATGCTTTCTTATTTTTCACCCATTTTCTCATCGGCATTTTCCGCTTTTGTATTAAATTCCGATTTAACAATCAATTTTTGGTATGGTGCATTAACTGTTACCTTCGGCTCATTGATCTGCTGGTACTCAATTCGAAAAAATCATATCCCACAAAATCAGGCAAAATTAGCTTCTTAGATTTATTAGTCACAGCCAAAAATACTTTGGCTGTGACTTGTTATTTTTTTTAAACTTTATCAATCAACCGTGTAACGCCATTTACGATCATATCAACTGCAATTGTTCCAATTAATAGTGCAGCTAACCGCCCCACAATATCGAAATAACGATCAATATATTTGGCATGTTTATAGCGTAAGTGATCATGAGAAAACTTCATTGCTATCAAAACACTACAACTCAGAAATAGCACCAGAGCAATAACTATAGCCGCCTCTACAATAGACATACTCATTCCTGTAACTACAGCTGCACTAATTGTTCCTGGTCCAATCATAAATGGCATAGCTACAGTACCCGCTAAATGCTCTGGCGCTCCTCGCATTTCACCAATCGTATCAGCTCCTTGAAATACATATCGATAGCCAATCACTAGAAAAATCAGACCACCGAAAATCAAAAATGATTCAAACCTAACATTTAAATACCGATTGAAAATTGCTTCTCCACCCCATGCGAATAAGAGGAATACCACATATGCAATGAGCCCCCCTTGAATCAACGCTTTATTAAATACTTTAGTCTCTGTATGACGAATTAGGCCTATCATATAGATACTCATGAGAAATGGATTAAGCAGTGAGAAAAACAAAATAAATGTACTAATAAAGGGTGATGACATTTTTATGGTCCCTAAATGACTTCAGGAAGCTTTTAAACTTCCTGAAAATTGTTAAATGAAAAACCTGTGCAAACTTTTAGAAGTTATAAATCAACATGAGATTTAAGAGTTTGTTCCACTCCCCATCATCACCAGCTGCAAGCGAACTACCATTTCCACCAACAAACGGGTCGTTTTTACTCATCACATATTCGGTATATAAAGAAACATTTTTATAGTCCCAAGCCACACCAACAATGTTGCGCTGTGAATCATCAAATCCCTTTTCTTTCTTGTTAAAACCACTAAAAACCACATACGGCGTAACATTGAGCGAATCTCTCACATTCTTAAATACATAGCTCGTATCAACCGTATAGAAATAGCCCTTGTTCGCAATATCATATTCGCCGTCAAAAGAACCAAAAGTTGAGCTCGCTGGACTCAATGCATCTTTATTACTAATCGACTGCCGCCCACCAGTAAGCACGACATTTAGATTTTTATAGTTAATGCGGTTAAATAGAGCCCATGTGTTTCGGTTTCCATCAGCAGAGGTTTTTTTATTTTCAATATCTGAATACCAATAACTTCCACCTACTGATACCTTGAGATCATCTGTACTTAAAAACTTAAGATCTTGATCTACACGGGCCATCCACATATTTTTTTCATTTAGGTCAGTCTTGAGTGGATCAGATGAGGTGACAACATTAGCCGTATAACGTGCTGAATCTTTGCTGGTCCCGTGATAATTACCACCATCGGTTGCGAAATAAGCCAAATCCACTTTAGTTGCAGACGGTAATTCAAAGTGATAGTTTGCCCCTAAATTGGAAGCATCCTGTAAACCCATAGTGTTGTTGATACCAGCATAAAAGCTACTATCCCAGAAACGGCCTGGACCAAAAGGAATGGGTTGTACACCTATAGTAATATGATCTGTTGAGTTTAAATGGTAGCCAGCATAGCCATAAACCAAAGTAGAGAAATCACAGAACGTATCGTATTGATAACAACGATATTCGACTTTTCCAAACCAGTCAGGTGACTCATAACCTAGTCTTAAAATAGCTGCATCAAATTTTATTTTCTGGTCTGATGCAGACTCACCATAATCCTTATCTTGATAATTCCCTCGTAAAGCACCTGATATTGTTAAAGCACCCGTATCACTTTTAGGGTCACCGAAAGTGACTCCTGCAAAAGCAGGTAATGCCATTCCAACTGAAATCAACCCAAATCCAAGTGTTAAATAGACTTTGCTCATTTACAAATCCTTGTTTAAATGAAGATTTGCAGAGAACCTTTCCTGTTCTCTGCTTATTTTTTTCAGACAATACTTCCCTGTTCAGGAGAAGCTCCTGAAATTTAAAATTTTCGTTAATTCGTGTTAACCCTAATTCAGGGCTAGGTGCTCATAAGAATAAAGCGACCCACATTATTCTTTTCCTGAACAATATGGATCGCTTCTTTTATACAATTCCGTGCAATTCTTTCCAGTTACCCGGATGTACTACATAACCAAATACTGCATGCCCACCATAAATCAGTTCGGTACCTTCAGGAATCCATAACATTTGACCTGGTCGAACTTCATATTTGTGACCGTTAGCAGTGAGTTCAAAACAGCCTTCAATTACAAAAATGACTTCATCATAAAGTACTTTCCAACTAACTTCTGCGCCTTCCCAACGTGCAAAACCGATACCCATGTTTGGAGAAACGTCAGCTCCCAATGCTCTTGCAATATACGCAGTTCCATTTGGTGTTTCACCCCGTAAATTAAAATCAAGTTGAGCACTATCAACTAACTTTACTTCTTTCATTTATTTCTCCTACTTACAGTTCTCTACGACTTTGCCATCTAGCCAGTGCAATACGAAATTTCACTCCAAAACCTAAGAATGGTTCTGGTGGATTTAAACTAGGCATACCAGTTACGTATTGAATATCTCTTAAAGCTTGAGAATCTGATCCAACGACTAAATCCGCTAATAGCGTTCCTGAAATTGTTCCCCATGCAGCCCCCACACCATTGTCACAAGCACTCGCATAAACACCGTCTTCTAATTCACCAAAAAAGTTAGTGAAGTTTCGGGAAATAGCGTAAGCACCGCCCCATGTATGGGTAAACGGAACATTAGCTAAATCTGGATAACGATCTAAAAATGCCTTACGATGATCTTCTTGTATCCAGCGACGATTATCATCATTTATATTTGCCCCATATTTAGGTACGTGCTTATAAGTGTTACGGATCAGAATACGACGATCTGCAGTCATCCTTAATGTTGTTCCTGCATGATCGGCTGGAGTAAGTCCCCAATCTAACTCGCCACGATAAACTTTCATTTCCTGATCAGTTAATGGGCGTGTCCAGCTCGCAAAAGTCATGACTGGTAATAAACGGTTCTTCAAGTAACCAAATTCACGCGTAAAAATACTCGTCGCAAGTAGTACTTTAGGTGTTGTGATTGATCCATGATCACCTTGTAAAAGCCATTGGTTATTACTTTTTTGCAAACTACGAATTGGAGATTGCTCTAATAACTCAACGCTTTTTGGTAAATGGTCACCCATACCACGTACTAAAGCTGCTGGTTGCATCAAATACGAACCAGGCGTAAAAATTGCACGGCTATAAAAGTCTGTTCCCAATACTTTTTTGAGCTCTGCTTTTTCTACCCAATGATATGGTTCACCCAAATCTTTCATTAAAATTTCAAAGTGCTTTAAATATTCATTCCCACGTTCACCCACTGCACCTTGATATTTGCCCACTGCAGACCACTGACAATCAATGTTATGACGTTCTACTAGGCCCTGTAATTGAGTAATTGCTGCTCGGTTTAAACTTAATAGCTTTTGTTTATGCGAAGGATCAGGGTGTTCTAATGCCATTTTATGTGGCAAATCAATTACAAATCCTGAATTACGCCCTGAAGCTCCTTCTGCTACACGTTGTGCATCCACTAAAATAATACGGGCATTCGGTTTGAGTTCAGCCAATCTACGAGCAGCGGCTAATCCTGCAAAGCCTGCTCCAATAATGGCATAGTCTGCTTTTTGTGGACCTATTAACTTTTTAACTGGGCCTGCTGGAGGTAGTGCGGCATACCAACCACAGGTATTATCATCATTTGGTAAAGCAATCATTTGTTATTCCCTTAACTTAAACTGTGGATGAACACGAATTTAGTTTCTCAAGCCACTCGGTACGGTGGTGTTGTAATTGACGACCAAGTAATGCAAAACCAGTTAACTTGCCTTGTTCATTGTAGAAACCGGCAGCTAACTCGCCATCATGTTGTTCCACGCTCCACTCACCGGTTCCCATTGCTGGTAAAACAGATAGTGGCAAAATTGGTGTTTTTACTAAAACTGGTGTTGATTTTAGTTCTGCATCAGTTGACTGACCTAAAAGGTTATTAACTAAAGCAGGTAATGCTTGAGTGATTGGATTGATATAAGGCGCCCATTGGCCATTCACTTCTGCACAATCACCTAAAGCAAAAATTGAAGGATCGCTGCTACGATGATCAAGTCCTGTACAAATACCGCGTGCTGTCTCTAGACCAGCTGCTTGAGCAAGTGCAATATTTGGTCTTAAACCCACTGCACTTAATACCAAGTCAGTTTCAATTGACTGACCATCTTGTAGTGTTAACTGATAACGACCATTTGTAGATTGCATAGAACGGATACTATTTTTTAATTTCCACTCTACTCCTAACTGGCTTAGAGCATCTTGTAGTGCATAACCCAAAGGTTCTGGAATAAGACGTGCCATTGCCCATTTGCCAAGCCCAACAACTGTAACTTTGATGCCATGTGCAGCTAAATCATTGGCAAATTCACAGCCGATAAGACCGTCACCAAGAATTGTGACATGCTGTTTATTTGATAATTGCTGACGGAAACGGCGGTAATCCGCTAGATCATTGACGCTTAATATTGCCGTCGAATCACCATCAATAGGAATTACAACTGGTGTTGCCCCGGTGGCGAGTACTAGTCTGCCGTAAGGATAATCACCAATAGTGGTTTGAAGCTTTTTATTAGCGCGGTCAATATGAGTCACTTTCGTATGTGGATAAACACGAATATTTAAACGTTGTTCCCAACTAAGAGCAGACTCACGGACTAAACTATCACCATCTTTCCCCAACGCTAAAGCATTAGATAAAGCTGGTTTGCTATATAGTGCGCCATCATCAGCAGTAAATACGGTAATAGACAAGTCTGGAGATTGTGCACGTAAAGTTGAAGCCACTTGATAACCAGCATGACCACTACCAATAATAACGATAGGTTCAATAACTGGAGCAGAAGCTACGACCGGAACTTCCTCTATCTCAACATCAGTAATATCGAGCATTTCGAAATCGGCTTTACCAACCTGACACTCTGGACACATCCAGTCTTCAGGGATATCTTCCCATTTCGTTCCTGGTGCTATCCCATCATCAGGCCAGCCTTTAGCTTCATCATAGATCCAGCCACAGACAATACATAACCACTTTCTCATCTTGTCTATTTCCCTTATTTCCTACAAATTACACGTTATGTTTCAAACGGATACCAATATTGCGAGTTTGAACATAACTGTAGATGGCTTCCTGCCCTTTTTCGCGACCAAAACCAGATAACCCCACACCACCAAATGGTGTTTCGATACCGCCAGCAAACCATTCGTTAATAAAGACTTGGCCTGCGATAAGTCGGTTTGCAACTCGAAGTGTCTGATTTAGATTTTCACCAAACACACCAGCCACAAGTCCAAAGTCGGTACCATTTGCAATTGCTACTGCTTGGTCTTCATCATCGAAAGGCATGATTACCATCACAGGACCAAAAACTTCTTCTTGAGCAATCGACATATCAGCTTTTGCTTCAATAATGGTAGGCAAGACAAAATAACCTTCTAAATCTCCAGCTTTTCCACCCGTTAAAACATTGGCACCTTCTTCACGTGCTTTATCGATCATGGCAAGAATTTGTTGTTGCTGATCCTTAGACACGACAGGAGTAAGCTCAGCATTACTTTCACCAATACCTATTATCAGGTTTTCTGCCAGATTAACTACAGCCGCCTTAACTTCGTCATAACGGCTACGATGCACTAATAAGCGAGACATCGCTGAGCAGACTTGCCCAGAATTATAGAAAATGCCAACTTTAACGCTACGTAATAACTGTTCAATATCTACATCTGCAAAAGCAATTGCAGCTGACTTACCACCCAGCTCCATTACTGAAGGAATTGCACGCTCAGCCGCATCTTTCAAAATGCGTTGACCTGTTGCAACTGAGCCTGTAAATACGATCTGGTTCGTATCAGGGTGTTTAACCAGATGAGTACCAACCTCTGATCCTTTACCGCAAAGTAAGTTAACCGCTCCTTGCGGGAAACCAGCTTTCTCAATTGCTTTAATTAATAAAGCCATACCTAAAGGAGAAATTTCAGGTGACTTAATTACAACAGCATTACCTGCTGCTAAAGCTGGTGCAAGTGAACGAGCACAGATTGAAACAGGGAAGTTCCAAGGTACGATTTGAACTGATACACCCATTGGAATATATGAGGTGAAATCAAGATAATCTTTACCTAAAGGTACTGAGATACCTTCAATTTTATCTGCCATACCAGCGTAGTATTCAAAATAGCGAGCTGCTTCATCGAACTCTTCACGTGCTGTATCAACATTTTTGCCATTTTCACGACATAGGATTAATGCACCCTCTTCAGCAATTTCACGAATTGCTTCTGCTGCTTTTAGCATCCACGCTGTACGTTTTGCAGGACGCACATCAGTTAAAGCACCGCTATTCACACAACGTCGAGCTGCTGCCATCGCAGCATCTGCATCTTCAATACTTGCACGAGCAACTGTTGCAAAAGCTTTATCGGTTGCTGGGTTGATAACTTCCAATTGGCGAGAAGCATCTTGCCATTGGCCATCAACATAGTTGAGGTAATGTTGCATATTATGCCTCCAATGCCGTTTTAGCTTGGGTTGCTAACCATTTCTGGAAGAAGTGAGTTGGTAAATCCATCTCTGGTGAGAAAACCCCGCCACCAAAACCAGGTGAATGACGACCTTTTTGCATGGTTTCAACCGCAAATACATCTTCAGCAAATACAACTTTCCATGATTCTAAAGTTGCTTCACGGCATGCATCATATTTAGCGTCTAATGATTCATCACCAACGTAATACAAGCGTAATTTTTCAATTGTTTGCTCTGGAGCAATTGGATCAATCATCATTGCAAATGCATGATCAGCTTGAATACCTAATAATACGTTCGGGAACACAGCTACATATTCAGCATGACGTAATTGATCTTCTGGCCAACTTGGGAATTTTGGTAAATGCGTACCCGCTGTAGCTGACAAGTTATATTTATAACTACCCTGACCAGCAAAGCGATCTTCGAACATAATGTTGTAGTGATCTTCAAGTTTTGAATACGTGTTTAGTGCTGGGTGTACCCAAGGTAAGTGATAAGCTTCGCAATAGTTTTCAACTGTAAGTTTCCAGTTACTTTTTACAGGTAACTCGAAAGTTGAACCTACTTTGCTACTACGGATAAGTTCTAAACCGTTTTCCCCTAAGAAAGGCTTCCAACGTTCAACCAATGGTGCAATATGTTCTTCAAAAGTTGGTGCATCACCAGAGATATTTACGAAAACCATATCCATCCAGATCGTCGAACGAAGAGCTTTTAAGCCATGCTTTTCACATTTAAAACGTTCATCTTTATGCTGGTTAATTCCACCAACATGTGGAGTACCTTTTAAGTTACCGTTTAGGTCATAACTCCAAGAGTGGTATTGGCAACGAATCACACCTTCAATAGTGCCTTCTTGTTGCACCAAAATCATACCGCGATGGCTACAAACGTTATGAAAAACTTGGATTTCCCCTTCACGATTGCGCATCATTACTAAGGGCATGCCCATAAAATTAACAGGCTTCACATAGCTCTTTTTAGGTAAATCAGAAGCAAAACCAACACACACCCAAGTTTTACTTAAAATATTGTCACGTTCAAAATTAAAATATTCGCTGCTGGTATATGCTAAATTTGGCATACCATTTGATTCAGTAATTGGGTTTAAAACATTATCGACTTGCTGAACTGTAATTAATTGCTGGCTAACTCGACTATTCATCTGATGATCTCCATATATTTAAAACTAACGCAGAACTCCCTGCGTTGAGATGATTTGCACTCTCTGCGATTTCTTTACAGATTGTGTAAAACCTAATGGCGACAGACAAACGACTTTTTAGAGGGGTATTAATGAGTTTTTATCATGCATCCTAAAACTTCCCCCCTTCTATAATTTTTAAATATATTAGGTAAAAGGAATGACCTATGACTAAAACTCACCTATAGATGAGAATAAATCGGTTGAGCAATCTTTATGCTCATCACTACTCTTTTGCTATTCGCATACAACGGTTAACAGGTAGTTAACTGCTACGCATCCAAGGAGGATTTATGCGCAATACATCAGGAGCCCATACTGGACTCAACCCAACAGTGATGATTGTCTCGAAGTTATTACTTTTTATTTTTATTGCATTTTGTATTTTTAAAGAAAAACAGGCTGGTGAATACTTTCAAATTATCTCAGATGTTTTATTGCAAAATGCAAAATGGTATCTCCTATTTTTAGCCACTTTTTTATTAGGTTTTTTGATTTATTTATGTATGAGCCGATATGGGCATATTAGACTCGGAAAAGATGATGAAAAGCCCGAATATAGTAATATTGCATGGATTTGTATGCTTTTCTCTTGTGGTATGGGAATTGGACTGATGTTCTGGTCGGTTGCAGAACCAATCACTCACTATGCAAGTAATCCGTTTACAAAAGGTCTTTCGGATGAATCTGCTCGAATGGCAATGCAACTCACCTTTTTCCATTGGGGGCTTCATCCATGGGGCCTATTTTGCTTATCTGCGGTTGCTTTAGGATATTTTTCTTACCGTAAAGGCTTACCTTTGGCATGTCGATCAGTATTACATCCTTTAATTGGTGACAAAATTTATGGTTCTATTGGCAACTTCGTTGATATTCTTACGATTGTTTTAACAGCCTTTGGTGTTTCTCAAGCTATTAGCATGGGAATTCTTGAACTTAATGTAGGTTTAAATCATACATTTGGTATCAATATTGACGTTAAAATTCAATTAGTTTTAGTTCTTGTACTCGGTGTTTTAGCAACCCTGTCTTTATTATCCGCGATCGGTAAAGGTTTTAAAATCATTGCTGAAGGAAACATGGTTTTATCCTATGTTCTTGTTATTGCAGTTATTGTGATTGGTTCAACTCGTTATATTTTTAATACTTTCTTTGAGGGTCTGGGTGATTACTTACAAAATATTGTTGGTATGAGTTTATGGAGTGATGCGCAAAAAGATTCAAGTTGGCAAAGTTGGTGGACCGCATATTACTGGCCGTGGTGGATGACTTGGGCACCTTTTGTAGGATTATTTATTGCTCGTATTTCACGCGGACGCACTATTCGTGAAGTCATTCTTGGTTCACTTGCCGCTCCTACTTTATTAACTTTTATTTGGATTGCAGCTTTTGGTGGCGCTGCTCTTAAAATTGAAAAAGCTAATCATCAACCACCAGCTCATGAAGTTGTAATCAGTAATACTCAGATTGCACAAGCAGAGAAAGTCAAACCTCATGAAGTTACAATCGCTGAAGCGACCAAAGAAGACCCTGCTCGTGCTGTGTTTGTATTCTTTGATCATATCTCAACGAATCATACAGTTACGATTTTCTTAAGCGCGCTTTTATGTTTATTGTTATCTATCCACATTATTACTATCGCTAACTCAGGAGCTTTAGTTTTATGTTTTCTAGATACCAATGGCTCAACTAATCCATCAGTAGGAATTCGTTTGGTTTGGGCAGTAATTATTCCACTTATTAGTGGTGGGTTACTTTTGGCCGGTGGCCTATCTGCTATTAAAACAGCATGTGTAATTGCTGGTTTTCCAATATCAATACTACTTGCCATTATGTGTATTTCCTTAATGAAAAGTCTTCGTCAAGATCCCCAAGCTTGGGTCATGATGCCTGAACATGTACGCCCCGAATCCTGTAAAACTCCTATTAAAAAACCAGTAGAAGAAACCAAAGCTCCTCTTGTTATAGAAAGCTAGCCTTAAATATAAAAAGGGCTCAAATTGAGCCCTTTTTATATTTTTAATAATTCTAATTTAAACCTTTCTGCCCAACTTGTCCCGGTAATTGATCTAATAACCAACTGCGAAAATGCTTCACACTTGAGGGAATAACTCCTCGATCTGAAGGTTCTAACATACTAAAATTTGCTTCTGTCCGTAATACAGTTTCGACTGGGCGAACAAGTGAACCATTTTGTAAATAGACATCGACTAAAGAGCTCCATGCCAATGCTACTCCCTGACCATTAATTGCGGCTTGGAGCAACATTGGATAATTATTAATATTAATCCTATTTTTGGGTTTTACTACAGGATAATTGACGGCATTAAACCATTCGGTCCATGTAATCCAATCCTTTTGAGAGTCATCTAAATATAACAATGCTTTTCCGAATATTTCTTCTGGGGAACTATTCTCCGAAAATTGGGCAAGATAATCTGGACTACAAACAGGAAATACTTCTTCGGGAAATAAGGTCGTCACTTTCATTCCCGCTGGTGGGATTCGACAATAGAAAAGAGCTAAATCAAAATCCATTTTCTGTAAATCCAAGATATTCTCAGTCGTTAATATCCTCAGATCTACGCCTTCATTATTTTGTTGAAAAGTGGCCACTTTAGGTAATAACCAAAGAGCAGCCATCGCATTAGTGGTAGCAACGGTTATTTGATGTTCACCTTGCCATTTCTTAATTTCAGCCGTTGCTTGTGCAATGTCTAATAATGCACTATAAATTGTTTGATAATACTGTAGTCCTGTAGGAGATAAGGAAATATTTCGATTTGCTCGTACAAATAATTCTTTTCCTAAGTATTCTTCTAGCTGGCGAATCTGACGGCTAATTGCTCCTTGCGTAACGCTTAACTCATCTGCCGCTTTTGTAAAACTGAGAGCGCGTGCAGCCGCCTCAAATACTATTAAGCTATTCATTGGTGGCAACGGTTTGATCTTCATGAATACTCCTTATTCACTTGTAACAATTCCTTTATAATTTTTTATAATTGGATTTGTTACTGAATTGTTTTAAAACAAAAATTAGCTTAATTATAATTTATATCTTATAATATTTCACTATTTTAAAAATATAAATGCTTACTATAAGTATAAATTAAAATATTATATTTTAACCTATTAACTTTACACTCTATTATTTATTTTTAATGCAATTTATTCTTTAAAAATATTTTATTTAAAAAAGTATTCATATAAAATTAGAATTATTAATTATAATTTATTAAAGAAAATATATGGAAAAAATACCTTCTAGAAGATATCCATCAACGATGGCTTTAAGATGTTTCGAAGCATCAGCACGCCTTCAAAGTTTCACTAGCGCAGCTCAAGTACTAAATATGACCCAAAGTGCTGTTAGTAAACAAATTGCTCAATTAGAAGACACGCTAAACACTACTCTTTTTGATCGCTCTTTTAAGGGTCTATCATTAACTCCATCTGGTAAACTTTTTTTATCAGAAGCACAAAACATATTAAACCAGATAGAAGTTTCTGTTTTAAATATGCTTGCCTATGACAATAATACAATTACCATAAATATTGCATCCCATCCTACATTAAGTGCGCGTTGGTTAATTCCTATTTTAAAAGATTTCAATAAAATTTACCCTCAAATTTATTTAGATATCAAAGAGCAAATTGATTCTATAGAGATAGAAAACCATCAAACTGATATTGCTTTCTTATATGGAGATGGTATGTGGCGTGATATGACTAGTTTTAAATTGTTTGAGGAAAAATGTGTTGCTGTTTGCTGCCCAACCACCTTTAAGCAAGCCTTTGATAAAATTGAAAATTTCAACAATTACACATTAATCCAATCACATGCACGTCCTCGGGCTTGGGATGAGTATTTTCAAATGCAAAACTTTACAAATGATCAATCTTTTATAGGTCCTCGTTTTGATACTTTTTATTCTTGTATTCATGCTGCTATTTTCGGATATGGAATTGCACTTGTGCCTAAGTTTTTGGTAGAAAAAGAGTTAATCTCAGGCGAATTAATTTTAGTCTGGCCTTATGAGATGAATACTCTTAAAGCATATTATATGTCGTATTCCACCTCAATAACTAAAACAACAAAAGTACAAACTTTGGTGCAATGGGTAAAGGATCATTTAATTAAATAATTTCTCTTTTAATAAGAATAAAATTCACATCACCTCTTAAAATAATGTTGAATGATAGAATTGTCTATCATTCAAAAACAAAAAACAATAATAAAAAACTAGAGGATAATATTATTTAGACAATCAATAAAATACTATACCATCGATATATTTTTTTTATTTAATGTCTCTAGACAAATATCAATAGATCTACTCTGAAGTTCCGCATATAACTGCATTTCATCAAATATTTTCACACCCAAACCTTCTTCAAAAATTTCTCGATTGGATTTAGATGAAAATTTTATATTTTCATTATTCCCTAAGTTTGACTGAAAAATACCAGCAGCTGAAACCGGCAGGAAGTCTTCGTATACTATTGGCTCAATTTCTACTTTACCAGAACAAATCAATGTATTTAGATCGCTATATGTCCATACACCATTTTCTGAATCTGGTTTAGCAAAGTAGTAGAAATAAGCTAAGCCCTGTAATGCTAGTTCACGGTAATCATCAGGAAAAACTTGGAATGTCTCTTCTAATATGCGCATATACTGAAAAGCATTCTCTTCATCAGGTCTTTTTCCTAGCCGTTGCTGAGCTACTATGAGCAATTCATCATAAAGTTTTCGACCTTTAGGTGTAAGAGCAACTCCTCGCTGCTCAATTTCACCGAATCTTGCAGTATGCCCCCCTTCGTGATCAGTAAATTTAACTTTTTCTAACAAAGCTTTAAAACTAGTTTGGCGTAATAAAATTGGACACTTCCGGCGAGGAGGACCTTCAATTACTGCTTTCGGTGTAATACCGCATTCCAACATTTTATTCTGTATCTGGTCGATATCTAATGTTCTTGGAGTCAAGTGATTAATATGAGGACCTTTAAATGCTACTACATCAGCGATTAAACGATGTTGATTATCTAAAGCCATATATAAATCTTTACTTACTGGTGCATGAGTATGCCAACGAAATGTTTCAATCACTTCTGTAAGAAATTTTTCAGCATCGGCAATATTTAATCCCCCTTGTTGTTCAAATTTCTCAGTCAAAGCTAATGCTTGATTTGTAAAAATTTGTCGTCTTGATAATATCTGCTCTGCTAAATCGCGTAGTTCCTTATCATCAATTAATTCTACGCGTAACAAAGATGTAAATATTCTAAATGGGCTTTGATTTAAATCATCTACTTCGATAGCACGAAATGCAGTAGAATGTACAGGCACACCTGCAGGAACTAAATCATAGTAACCTACAGGGTACATACCCATAACGGCCAAAATACGGCGCATATTATTTAACTCTTCAATTGTACCTAAACGGATTGCTCCATGGCGCTCTTGAGATAACCGATTTAGTTCACCTGTATGTTTAAGTTGTATATGTATTGCATCATTATTAGAAAGGACAGATTGATTAATATTATCAACCAATTCAAGTAAGTCTCCATATAATGGCACTTCCTTTTGATACATTTCAGACATCATTTTAGAAAATTTTGCTCGTATTTCACTAGAACTAACCCACTGTGTCATACTATATATCCTCTTTTAAAAATCTCTTTGATTAGATAAATATTTTGAAATTTTTTACTAGAATTATGTAATCATAAAAATAAAGCTAAAACGTATTTAAAAAATATTTATTTATCAATCAATAAAAAAATTAATTGACAACAATAAGCCTCACAAATACATCTAAACTAAGTTTTACGATTCAATTACTCTATTATCAAAATATATTAGCTCCATTTAAATTTTAAAATTTAATAATAGAACAAGTTCCTAATATATATTTAATCCCTCTAATCAATATATGACAAATGAATAAAAAGAATTTAGCTATTCTTTTTTTTCTTATCCTCCTTAGCAATACACTAAAGGCGATAATTAAATAGGAATTTAACTTATAAATTATATAAAAACTTCATAAGTTACTAGCAGGTATTCCCCATCTCTGTAAAAAGTTCTAATTCCAAAATCATTGAAAGTTTAGATAAAATTAAAACAATTGATTTAAAATTTGTATGGGGTGACTAACCTCTTTCTGCTCTAAACGTTTAATTTGACTACGACACGAATAACCTGTCACTAAAACTTTGTCGTCTAATTGATGGAGCTTTTCTTTCCAAGATTGACTATAGATAGTTTCAGATAAAGTACGATGCTCTGTTTCATGCCCATATGTTCCTGACATACCACAGCACCCTAATGCTAAAGGCTCTAGCTGTAAACCAAATGACTTAAAAACTCTTTGCCACTGTTGTGCTGATTCTGGTACTTGTGTACGTTCAGTACAATGTCCAGCCAAATAGAATTTATTAGACGTGACTAATTTAGGAATATTATTAATATTATTCTTTAACCACTGATCTAACCATTCTTGGAGCATCAGTACTTGAAAATCTAAAACAGGAAGAGGACGATCATAAAATGTTTTATATTCTTGCCTATAAACTAAAGTCATAGCAGGATCAATACCAATTAATGGCATATTAGTTTTAGCTACTTTTGATAATAATCTTATATTTTCAGATCTTTTATTTTCAAACTGGTCAATAAAGCCATGTACATGTAAAGGTTTCCCATTAGGTAAATATGGAAAAATATAAGGCCTTATTCCAAGTTTTTTCAAAAACAAAATAGTTTCAATAAAAACTGGTGTATCAAAATAGCGTGTAAAAGCATCTTGTATTAAGATAACTCCGTGAGTATCATTTTCTGGCAAATTATTTAAATCATATTCTAATATAGTTACTCCTAAGTCAGATAAATTAACTTTTGCCTGAGAGTGAAATAAAGGTATATCAACTACTTTTAATATTTTTTTTTGAAAGTCTTTAACAAAACTAAGCTTCTGCATAGCATTAAATAATATAGAAAATTTCAATATATTAGGTATAAAACATTCTAGATAACTTATTATATAATCACGTAGAGGACGACGATGACGTTGATAATATTTTTGTAAGAATCGAGCTTTACTGTCTGGAATATCGACTTTAATGGGGCATTGTCCTGCACAAGACTTACAAGATAAACAACCATGCATTGCATTATAGACTTCTTTATCAAACTGAAAGTTTTGTGCTCCAATATTCTCTCGTCGTAACCACTCTTTGATTAAAGTCGCACGCCCTTTTGGAGAATGAATCCTATTACGAGTAGCTTTATATGATGGACACATTGGATCATTTAAATCGAAATTAAAACAAGCTCCATTACCATTACAATGCATTGTATTAGCAAAATTTTTCCAATCTTTAACAGCTACTTGCTTATCATTTTGTCCTCTTAATGGAACTTCCAATAATTTTAATAGTTTTGCAGAAGGTTTATTTATAGGTGTAGCAATTTTTCCAGGATTTAATTGATTATTTGGGTCAAATAATTCTTTCACCTTTTGAATTAATGGGTAAGATTCACCAAAGAAAATTGGAGCATATTCTGATCGTAACCCCTTGCCATGTTCTCCCCATATTACTCCCCCATACTTATGAGTTAACTCAACAATTTGATCACTTATCAGCTGAACCAAATTTTCCGAATCTTCTATTTTCATATCAAGTAAAGGTCTTACATGCAAAACCCCGGCATCCCCATGGCCGAACATACCATAATCTAAATTTTTAGCATCTAATAGTGCACGAAATTCAGCAATGTAATTAGCCAAATGCTCTGGGGGAACTGCAGTATCTTCAACAAAAGGCTGTGGACGTTTTTCACCAGTTACATTACCTAATAATCCAACTGCACGTTTACGCATTTTGTAAATATCATTAATCTCATTATTACCATTAGCAAATGTAATACTTATTCGGTTAATGCTCTTATCATTCCTCAAATGTAGTAGGAAATTTTCTTTTAATTCCTCTAACTCATCAAAAGTATTAGCATCAATTTCAACAAGATTAATTCCTTGAATAGAGTTTGCTTCTATAGAATCTGGAAAATATTGAGCAACGTTTTGCCAAACTATATCTTGTTTTGCTAAATTTAATATTTTAGAGTCAATGGTCTCAATAGATAAAGGATCTAGGACCATCAGAGCTTTCACATCTTTTAAAGCATTTTGAAAATTATCATAACCAATATTTATTAATACTCTAAATTTCGGAATAGGAGTCAAATTTAATTTTGCTTCAACTATAAAACCTAACGTCCCCTCACTACCACATAATATATTATTAATATTAAATATTTTTTTATTATATAAAGAAGGAAGATCATAACCCGTTAAAGAGCGATTAAGCTTAGGAAAACTTTTTTCGATTAATAGCTTATGCTGATCTACAAGCTCAAAAAGTCTCTCATATAAGTTTTTCTGAAAATTTGATTTCAGGGCTATTTCGTCTTTTAAATCTTCTACTTGAACTGCTTTTGATTCTAATATTTCACTATTTAATAGAACTGTTTTCAACTCCAGCACATGATGATGTGTTTTTCCATAACGACAACTACCTTGACCACTCGCATCAGTATTAATCATTCCACCAATAGTTGCCCTATTTGAAGTGGACAATTCTGGAGCAAAAAAAAGTCCATACTTTTTTAGTTCTAAATTTAGCTGATCTTTGACAACACCTGCCTGTACCACTGCAATCTGACTCACAGGATCAACATATAAAATTTGATTCATATGTCTAGATAAGTCAACTACAATTCCATTGGTTAATGCTTGTCCATTTGTACCGGTACCTCCTCCTCGAGGTGTAACCACAATTTCTTCAAATTTTTTAAGTTGAGTTAATTTTGCAACTGACTGTAAATCTTTTATATCTTTAGGATATATTACTACTGCTGGACGTAGTTGATAAATGGAATTGTCTGTAGAATAAACTTGTTTTACGGCTTCTGATAAATCAATATCTCCCTTAAAGGAAAGTTTCAACTGATCAATAAACTCCATTACTATTTTATGAAATGATATATTCTTCATATTCAAGTTTTCCAGACTTCCAAAACAAAAATTTATTTAACAACTTCATGCTATAAACAAACAAACGAATAAAATGATGGGCTCTATTCCTTTTTCTCTTAAGTCTTTTACAGTCAAACAGATGGAGTAACTACAGTGCTAAAATTATGATGTTATTCTTCAAACTTGGCTTGCTCCCATACTTTTTTTAATATTTTTTTCATCTCCTCCACAAGATTGGTAAGTAATCTCTAAGCTAGATCTAGGTAACTTAGATCAATCACTGGAGCTGACCCAATAAAACTTCTTACCATGAACTTTGAAAATTTTTTCTTAATTAAAAATAGTTATATTTTTTATATAATTTTAATACTCTAGATAACTTTTTCAAAAATTAGGAAAATACTCATATTTCATCTTCTCTGATCTTATTTTATATATAAAAACTACACTAGATAAGATAAAACTTATGAATTGACTGAAACTTATCTTGGCAAAGGTGATAAAAATCCATTTGAAACACATGGTACGTTTACTTTTGACAAAGATAATACTTCTATAATTACCTTAGATGACAAAGGACAAAATCGTAAATTCTTCATTGGTGAAAATACGGCAACTGCTTTAGATATGGAAGGTAAGAAAGTTGAAGGTTCTTTAGCTGAACACTATGTATTGAAAA